>SDBU01007446.1_pt1 | contig 12622 bp, 15 predicted proteins | sample 2277071 | NCBI WGS metagenome assembly SDBU01 (sample SAMN10397929, study PRJNA504765) | marine sediment metagenome | isolation source: marine sediment core GS08_GC12, 126 cmbsf | place: Arctic Ocean: Gakkel Ridge, Loki's castle | collected 2008 | reverse complement strand
GAATACCAGTAGGCCCTACGGATGAGGCTAAACAGGAACGAAGCGCCGAGAGGCTGGCCGAGGCTGATGAGGCCCAGCGAATTGCAACCGGCCCGAGGGCTTCGGCGGCTTCTCGTGGCGATTTATTGGATTCTGCTAGACGAAAGAACGAAGACCGGTTAAAGAAGAGACGCGGTGGTAGTTCTGCTGCGACGATAGGTTTTGGTTTAGGCACTGCAAATATAGGCACGAAATCATTAGGAGCATAGACATGGAAGAGAAAGACGTTAAGTGTGGGTACAGTACGATAGTCGCCATTAACCGGGAAGTGGAAGAGTTGAAGGTTAAAGTTGCCAAGTTGGAAAGTGGCGAGGTTGACGATCTGGAGGGACTGACCAAGGCGCAACTTGAAATGGTGGCTGAGAATTGTGGCGTAGAGGTAGGGGGCCTGAAGAAGGCCGATATGATCGAGGCAATCCGGGACTCACCGGTTGAATAATGGCAAGCTTTGCGCGATATTGGGCTTATATGTGTCGGACGGATCGCCACAGAGAGACGAAGCGAACCGAGGGCGATACGTGGCTATTTGAATGCAGTGATTGCCACCGTGTACGGCGTACGCCTCTTTAGGGCATAACATGGTAGAAACTTCCTGGGAGCAAAAGACTCTTGTCCAGAAGATCCTCGAACGCCAGAAGCAGGGCGAGAGCTTGCGAGAGCCCTACGACTACAGGTTCGCCGATATCGTGGACTACGTACAGCCGGGCTTAACCTCATGGCTTGACGAGGACAGTGAAGGCACGTTCCGAGGCGAGAAGATATTTGAGGGTACGCCTCCGTGGGCTTTGCGGACAATGACTAACGGCTGGTTGGGGAATCTGGTCAATGAGGGCTTGACTTGGTTTAAATACAAGTTCTCCGACCTGGTTCTCAAGGACGACGACGCGGTCAATAAGCATCTCCAGAACCGCGAGGAACACATGGTATCCGTATACCAGCGTAGTGAGCTTTACGCAGCTTTGAACCCATACACCCGAGCAGCTTTCAGTGTGGGCTCGCCTGTTATCATCCCATTCTTCGCAAAGAAGGAGAATCGGATCAAGTTTGAAGTCCCCCATCCTAAGGAGAACTATCATTTAGCCCACCAGGGCTACCACAGGAAGTTCAAGAAGACTGCTTTGGATGCAGTCCTTGAGTTCATGGATGGTAAAGTCCCAGAGACTGACGATGACCTGAAACTACCGCTCTCTCCCGCGTTGATTCAAGACTTCAGAAGTGGAAACCACAACAACAAGCACGAGTTCATTAGGGCGATCTACCAGAAGGACGACCCCATACTCGAAGGCCAGCCCTCAAAATTCCGCAACAAGCCGTGGATGGAGTTTTACGTAGAGACTAATAGCGCCGACGACAACAACCGCGAGCCGGTGAAGGTCCAGGGGTACTTCACCAAGCCTCACATTCGCTGGGACTACGAGATAAACACCGATGAGTTATACGCCCGCACACCGGCTTGGAATTCCATGATGGATATTAGGTCCGGACAGGTGCTGGCCAGGCAGAAGATGGAGCGTGGCGAACTGGAGCTTAATCCTCACATGTGGGTGCAGAGGAAATACAGACCGTTCCACCACCGGCCGGGCGGTCGGACGTACTACGATAAGGCTGATGAGATAGCGAACATCCCCACTCCCATTCACAGTCAGGGTAGCTATGCTATCGCAGAGAATGAGACGGAGATCCGTAAGGAGAGCATTGAGCGGTGGTTCGCGGTGCCTTTGTTCAGTCAGTTGAGTCGCATGGCGAGTGGAGGTAAGGCGGGCTTCCCGACAGCTACGCATGTAATCCACTTGAACGCCGAGCAGGCGGTGTTATTGAGTCCGGCGATAGGAAGATTCACGAACGTCATTAGGCAGATTGACGACCGCTGCCAGGATATCGAGAGGCGTCGAGGCGCGACTCCCATGCGTCCGGAGGACATGCCTGATATTCTCTTGGAGTTCATGGCATTCAAGAGGGAACAGGAAGGTATTACGAGCATTCCATTGGATATGAACTTCCTTGGCGAACTTGCTCAGATGCAGCAAAGAGGGATCACCTTGGGTAAGACCGAGGCTGGGTTGGCTATTGCGAAGGCTTATATAGAGGTAGATCCGCTCTTGGTCCATAAAGTAACATGGAGCGTCTCTATGGAGAAAGACCTTGAACAGATAGGTTATCCGCAAGACGCTATTGTACCGGAGAACAAATATCAAGAGATTTTGGCCGGTATCGCACAGGCCGAGGCAGAACAAAGACAACTGGAAGCCGCCGGGGCCCAGGCTGACATGGTGCCGAAGCTCAGTGGAGCGGTAGACCCGGATTCACCGCTGGCGGCAGGATTAGAACAGGGGGCGGCATGAAACACCTATGGTCGAGTATGGTGGACGAGAATGACAAATCTCTCCGGTACTATGCGTGCGCAGCTTGCGGCATAGATGAGCACGTAGCCTTGATGTGGGGAATAGTGAAGTGTGGGCAATGGGGAATAAGGCTTAGGGTTAAAATATGGATACAGAACCATCGACGTCGGTTATGGAATCGCATGGCGAAGTTTTGTGCAAGCCGTGCCAGAAAAGTTTGAGAAGATAGGAGCAAAGTCAAAAGGAGAACTAAGTGACCATAGAACAATCACAAGAGAAAGCACAAGTAAACGCCGTAATCGAACGTCTCGAACACGCCATACAGAGCCTCAAGGATTTGTGCGGCATGATAAAGGTTAATGAGGACAAGACGTGTGCGACGTGTAGGAAATGGCTTGAGTACCCAAAGGAAAAAGACAAGGGATGTGGTGTTTGTATTGAACCCATGAATGGCTGCTCAGGAAAATTCGTCGGAGGCCTCGTAAATATTAAAGCACAGTGCCCAAATAGGTCGCCGCTTACTTGGCATTATATAGGTTGTGAGTATTGGGAACGAAAGGAAGGAACGAAATGAAGAAAGCATTTGTAGTATTCATTGTAATCGCCGTAATCGGCACATTTACTATCGCGCAGCCGATTGTCACGAAGTACTGGCAGGACGTGATCTTGAAGCCTAATCAGGGATGGATCGCTTCGTATGGCTACAATAACGAGTCTGTGCTGGCCTACAACGTCCGTTCGCTTCTGGCGCGGCAACAGGTCACAATGAGGGAAGTTGCGACACTGAAGGCACAAGTAGAAGCTCTGATGACCCCTGTGGATGTGAACGAGGTTGGCGATGGGATGTAGGAAGTGTCATACAGATCCGGGCAGGAAGCAGTTGAAGGCCGCTGATGGTTTGTGCCAAGAATGCGCCGCCGCCGAGCATGAGGACCGTAGGGTTGTTCAGGACTTGGTCAACAGCTTCAGTGGTAAAGGTAAGCCGGGATTCGTCCGGCTGATGGAGTTGGGCAACTTCCTGTCGCCGATGAAGAACGAGGCTGCGGTGAACTGGCACAATAACATTTGCATGGTGATTGAAACTATGATAACACCTGATATGCACGGTGAATTACTGAGCCGGATGGCTGACGTCATCCTTGATATTGCGGGGACGCAGGTAGAATGAAATGCCATCTATACGAAAAGCTGATCGATTCATGCGGCGACAACGCGAGGTACATTGCGTTCTTCGTGATCCACATGCAGAAGATTCGCTTCTGGGAACTGGAAGACGGCAGGACGGGCTTTGACGTATTAGGTGTGAAGATGGCACGAAAGAGAACAGGTAACTTGGGAGTAAGCATTAAGACATGTCTACCACAGTTGACAGCCCGGTAAACAGGCCACCGAAGTCGAAGTCGGACGAGCAGTATGGAATCTCCGGTAATCAGGTGGAGTTCCTGAAGACTCAGGGCTGGCGGTACGTCCGGGCCACTGAGGTCACTGAGGTGACGAAGGTGTATACGGAGACCAGAGGGCGGGATGAGAGTAAGTGGGTAGACATAATGAAGCTGGCCCTCCCACTGGCATCGCCCGGTAAGGAAACGAAGTTGACGCACGGAACTATTTTCGACCTAGAAGAGATTTAGCAATCCCTTATGAACCTTAGCATGACAAACACGACAGAGCGGTATTACAATCAAGCGATCCTCAGCTTTATAGCTAGGGTGGTGGTAATGGTTGGCTTGCCTGCCACAATTGCAGTGGCACGAGAAAGTATCGGGTCTTTGGAGGTCACCAGTCCCAATGGCCTTACGTACTGCATTTCTACTTTGGGCCTTATCGCGATTTCGGTAATAGTACTCAATAGCACTTCTCTTACGGAGTATTATCCCTTGTTCGGTTTTGTAATATCGAAGATTTGCGGCATTCTGTACATTTTTGCCCGCCTCAGTTTTAGAGTAACGAGATGTGTCGGCACAATGGCACTTCTTGCACAAATTCAAATGACCGTCTTTCATCCCTGCGTTCTTATAAAACTCCGACAGCGGTTTTGGGCGCTTGCAAACGCGGCATGTTTTGGTTATCTTGGTCACAGGCATGATTGTTACTCCGTTAACGATTATTGTTTAGAGCCAATTGCGGGCCACATACCCGTTGTTGGCTCGTCTCATTGTACGTCAATTATTCATAAGATCAACAGAAAAGAAGAGGAACTATGACTATGAGATTACTGAAACACCCATTATGGCCAATGTTGAGATTTGCGAAGTTTGATGACGCCGGTGACGGTGGAGAAGGCGGCGGCGGGGAAAGTCTTACCGACGGCACACATTGGTCTGAGTCCCACGAAGACATCACGAGCAATGCGGACGTATTGGCTTTTGCCCAGAGATACGAGTCGCCCGCGGCAATGGCCAAGGCTGGCTATGAGTCCCGGTCTAAGCTTGGCAATAGCTTCCGACTCCCCGACGACCTCAAGACTCTCAGTGAGGATCAGAAGGGCGAACTCAGTAGTCGGATGAAGACCTTGAAGACCGTTCCGGAGAACGCCGAGGGTTACGAGGTCACTCACCCCGACATGCCCGATGGTCTGACATACGACGAGAAGTTTGAGTCAAGTATCAGAGAGTTTGCCCACCAGAGAGGTTGGGAGAACAAGGAAGTTCAGGAAATAATGGACTTCATGAACTCAGGCGTTGTGGCTGCTCACACAAGGTTGGAGCAAGGGCAGGCCAAGGCTTCCAGTGAGGCCGAGAGGGACTACAAGGCTTTGTGTGGCGCAGACTACAAGGCCAAGATGCTGGGTATCAGCAACCTTTTGAGCCAAGCCACGGACGCGATAGGTTTGAGGTACACCGACGACAAGGGTGAGTCCAGGAGTAAGCTTAACGATTGCCTGGACGCTATTCAAGTCGGTAAGGGCGATGACGCGACAATCAAGATCAGCCAGATCGGCAATAAGGTGCCGGTCATGCAGTTGTTATCATGGATTCACGAGACGTTCCTTCAGGAAGGCGAGCCGATAACAGGCGGTGAGCAAGGTGGGGGTGGAGTTGATTTCTTTGATTACAAGACAGAGGATAAAAAATAAATAGCGACCCGAAAGGACACCCGCTTAACAGTAAAACCGTAGACACCTCCTCAGCGGACCCTACGGCATAGAAGTTAGCTGAGGGAAGACCCCGAAACGTTCGGACACCTTTTCCCGATTAAACGAAACTGTATTTTAATCAGGAGAGACAGCAATGTCCGAATTTAATATCAATTCACAATTCACACTCTTGGAGCGTGCGAAGATCACGACTGACGGTAAGCGCGTCGGCAAGATCATCGACGTGCTCGATAAGTTCGGGGTCGAGGAGTTCATGAAGGACGTCCCGTTCTTCCCCGCCAACCAGGGACTGAAGCATCGTATCGTCAGGACTACGTCAAGACCCACCAGTACCCGTAGACGGTTCTACCAGGGTGTTGGTTCGACTCAAGACACCACTCAGGTCATCTTTGAGCCGGTGATTCTGTTCGAGCAGCGGTCAGAGACTGATGAGGACGAGTTCGACACCATCGAGAACGGTAACATGCTGCGCGCCAAGAAGGATAAAGTCAAAGTCAAGGCCATGATGGACGACTTTGTCTACGGTTTCTTCAACGATGTGCGAACGAGCGGCTCGCAGTACATCAACGGCATGGCTTCACGGCTGACAGCTTTGAGTTACCCGGGCTTCACGACCACCAGCCTGCCCTATGTGTGGGATAATGGCGGCACGGGTGATAACTTGTCCAGTATCTACCTTGTCGAGTACGGCGAAGATGCTTGTCATGGGATTTTCCCGAGCGGTGCTGCTGTCAGGGGTTCGATCATGGGTATCATTGCCCGGAACAAGGGCAAAGAACATATTGCCGACACCGACGATGCGACGGCGAAGTATTACGCCTACGTGAGTCAGTTCAAGTTCTGGTGGGGTTTGGCAATCAACAATGATTGGAAGTTCGCCAGGATCGCCAACATCGACATTGACGAGACTTCATCCAAGGCCCTTAACGAGAACAACATCATCAAGGCTCTCAATCACGGCAAGTTCAACAAGGCCGCGACCCGAATGTACGTCAACCCCTACATCAAGACCCAGATCGACATCAAGGCCAAGGACAAGAACAACGTCCAGTGGGACTTGACGAACATCTTCGGTCGTGAGATCCCGACGTTCTGGGGTGTCCCGGTGCGTAAGTTGGATGAGACAATTCTCTCTGCCACGGAAGACCAGGTGACGTAAGAGAAAGTAAACCACACTCAGTTTAGGAGTATAGTAAAATGGAAGACAAATTTGTTTTTGCCGATGGCCAGGACTTGTCCACGCTCGATAGCACGGGCGAGGTCAGTGACAATATCTGGGATATCGAAGAGGACGCTCACGTAGACGGGCAAGTGATAGGGTACATGAACGTACTGATTCTCGCCACTAGTAATACGGGCGGCGATTCAGGGCTTATATTCGAGTTCAGGAGTTCGGATTCGAGTGCAATGGCAACCACGCCGCTTTACTTGGGGATTATACAAATCCTTCAGTCAGAGATCGTGGCCGGTCGTCATTTCAGTATCGGAGTTACAAAGTCGCAGCTCAAGAAGTACGTAAGTGCGTGGCCACGCACGGTCAGTGAGTCGCTTGACAACGCGACCACGGTGGACATTTGGTTCAGTGTCATGCCGGAAGAGTTCCCGGTGAACCAGAGGAAGAACCTGACGACCGGGGCGTCTTAACATTCGCCTGATCTGAAACAGAATCTCTTTTAGGAGAAAGTATCATGAAGTACACAAGTTTTATCTTGATGGCGATTGTCGCGGTCCTCCTGGGCCAGACGGCGTTCGCCGCGTTCCCTACCGATATCACCACTAATCGGAGCTATCTCTGGACGATGGGGGCATTTGATGAAGGGCTCAAATGGGCCTTGAGAGTCGAGAACTCCATCGCAGGCCAGAGAGGCACAGGCAAGAGTTGGTACGTTGACAGCAATGTGTCGAATGCCGGCGGTGGTGTGAGTCCCGAAGAGGCCTATGCCACGGTCGATGCCGCCATCAATCGAATCTCAGCGGATGGAGGTGCCAATAGAGGCGATACCATTTGGTGTTTGCAGGGCCACGCTGAAAGCGGTATCGTTGCCGATCTATTCGACGCCGATGTGGCTGGGATCAGTATTCGCGGTATCGGCACAGGGTCACTGGCTCCTACTTTTACGTTTGCCCATGCCGATACTACCGTTGCCGTTGGCGCAGCGAATGTCCTATTTGAAAACCTTCGATTCCTTGCAGGGATTACTGAGGTCGTAGCGGGGGTCATTGTCGAAGCTGCGGGTGATAACTTCGTTATGCTCAACTGCGTATTCCCGGAGCCTACGACTGCGGGATTCGAGTTCAATATTGCCGTCCAACTAACTACGGCTGCTGACAATCTGTCCTTTATCGGCAATACGGCGTACAGTGCCGACGAAGCAGGTGCGGATCATTGGTTGAACGGTGGCGCAGGGGTGGTAAATGGATTGAGGATTATTGGCAATACGATTCACGGTGAATATGCAATTGCCCCGATATTCAGCGACCAAGCCGATCTGGAGACGTACATCCGCTACAATGACATCACTCAGTTGACGGCTTCGCAGTTTGGTATCGAGTTCAGTGCTGCTGCTACGGGTATCGTGGCCGATAACCGCGTCAATGCAACAGTTCTGTTCGAGGTCGATCCCGGTTCGATGGCCTACTGGCAGAATATGGAAGGCGACACCTTACCTGAAGGTGTCTCTCTCAACGGTCAACTCGGTGCCTTTACAGGCCCGGCGGCTGGTGGAGCCCAAGACGACAATGTGAAGGCGTCTCTTGACTTGGCCCATACCGACCTCGACACACTAATAGCCAGGGAGACGGGTACTACCCTCACGGCCGGAAAATCGTATACAGTGACAGCAGCAACGGCAAGTATTATTGCTACAACGTCGCCGCTGTTTACCATTGCTAATGGCCCGATCAGAATCACTGATTTCGTTGGAGTTGCCAATGGTGCTATCGGCAACTCTAATATGCTGATTCAGTCGATTGCCACAGCAGGGCCAACAACATTTCCATTCAGTACCAGCGTTGCCCTTGACGGCGATCCAGACGGAACTATGTATACCTTTACTGGCGCTGTGCCTGGTGTTCTAACGCCTCTTATCGGCGCTCAGAATCTCAGTAGCGGCGCGGCTATGAACTGGTATGGCCCAGTAGGGACTATCGACCAACTGGGTGATGCCGCTGTATCAGGGATTATCGACTGGTATATGACGTTTATACCATTAGTCGATGGCGTTACTGTCACTGATGCTACATAAAAGAGTTCCTCCTTCAAGTCAGTCCCTGGAAACGGGGGCTGGCCTGGAGGTTTAACAAGGAGATATCATGGCGATTACAGCCGCAGCAATTGCAATATCTGCACAGCGCACAGAAGAAGTGCCTCAAGGCGGCACTCAATGGCATATAAACTTTACATCCGGGGACGTTTCTGGGCAAGAGGAACTTCGGGCCGCGCCGGGGGCGACGAAAACCCTTATCCTTGAAGAGTTCTTGATTATGTCAGACGACGCCGATGCTCATCCCTTCCTGGAAGATGCCAGCAGTACCATCTTTGGGCCAATTCCCACGACAGTAGAGGGTCCGATTCTGCATGTGGTCTTGGAGCATGGCATCGTCTTAACAAAGAGTCAAGCCCTGAATATCAATGCGACTGCCGCGGGTACGGTTGCAGGATTCGTTCGCGGTCGCACAGTCAACAGTTAGGAGTCGTCATGGCAAACGAAATCCGAACGGTATTCACTACCGGGCAAAACATATACGGATGCGTCTTCCAGAAGGACGATAAGACGGTCTGGTATCCCGCCGGACAGGTCTTTGAAACATGGGGGACGTCGGCCCGGACGGCTGTTGATTACAACGCCATAACGCTCACGGAGGCCGCGGCGGGGTCAGGGTACTACGCAGGAGACTTCCCGACTCTAATCACGGTAGCCGATAGGTATGACGTCCAGCTTCGTAGGAGGTCCGGGGCTACGCCTGCCAACAGTGACCGGCCCGTTGGGGTGGTGGACTACAACTGGAACGGATCGGCTGAAGTTGTAGACGAAGTCGTGCCAGTGACCGTCACCGCTCTGTGTAATTATGCACTGTCGAAGATTGGTGGCGGCGGGGAAGACGTGGCCAGCTATCGGATAACGAGCATAAATGACGGCTCTGATACTGCGGACTTATGCAGGATGCTACAGCCAGTGGTCCGCAAGGAAGTCCTAGTCAGAGCGGATTGGAACGAGGCGACGAAGTTCGCAGGTTTAGGTGCTGAGATCACAGGTATTGAGAAAGCAGATTGGGAATTTGCTTTCAATCTACCGAGTGATTATTTGGGTAAGGCAAAGCAGATTGACGAACTGTACGAACGATCCACACGCCCTCAATACAGATTCCAATATGACAAGCGCATTGTCCAGGGACGATTGTGGACGAACCACTACTCAAACGAGGCCAGGGACTCTGCTTACATCAGCTACACGTTCAATTTGACCGACCCCAGCAAGTTTAGCGCGGGTTTCTACGAGGCTCATGCAGTTAAGTTAGCCGCTGAGATATCCACTCCATTGCTCGCAGATAATGGAGCAAGACGATTCAGGTTATTGCAGGAATACGAAGATTTAGTTCTACCAGTAGCGATAGGCACTGTAGCAATGCAGGATTCGGATGATGAAGATCAAGGAACCTTTGCAACTATTAATGTACGGACTCCGTGAATAAGATTATGGCAAGAAATACAAACAGGAAAAACAGAAAGGTGCTTGTCGGCAGCGTAGCTGGGATGGTGATACTCGCTTGCTTGTTGAGGGCAATGCACACATATACGAGTCTTTGCTGGGGCCATAGTTCCGCGACGGATAGCATGCATAACAGCATAGTGAGCTTGTATTTTTTCGGGATTATTCTCTTTGTATTTCTGTTGGGTAAGTTTGCCTTGTGGCGATTGTCGATATATCTTACTGGCTTCAAGTGTTTTGGTGCGGCCTCCTTGCGTTCGATAATACTTCCGGCACGCATTGTTATGTATCCGTTTCCCTTGTTCTGTTTGTGCGTAACATCTCTGTGTGCTTTTAGCTTTTTCCGAATTGGCGTATTCATTGCGTTTGAGTTTACCTTTATTGGAATCGCGATAGCGTTTTTGGGCTGCTCTACCTTTTTCGGTCTGCGCGTAGCGAGAAGTCAGTCTGTTATGGCATGTTTTACAATGAGTAAGGAACCCGTCTTTCATGCCTCGCTTTTTATAAAATTCAGACGTACACTTTTCGTGATTGCAAATACGGCACGTTTTTGTTTTAATGGTAGCATCCATAATCAATTCCTTCGCAATTGGTTGTGGCCAGGGCCGGTTGTGGGTCACATCCCACGTCGGCTCGCTTATTTTACCCTGCTGATGGCTCTTGTCAACTGTATTCCAGCCACGGCCCAGATAACTCCGAAGTTCGAGAACTTTAACGCGGGCGAACTGTCCCCGATGATGCTCAGAAGGTCTGGGTTTGCGAAATACGCTAACGGCGCTAAAGAATTGGAGAACATGCTGATTCTGTCTCAAGGCCCCACAATGAGACGGCCGGGCACGAAGTACATCGCAGAGGTCAAAACCAGCGCCGACGAAGCACATCTTATTCCCTTTGAATTCTCCAAGAGCGATGCTTATGTCCATGAATATGGTGATTTGTATTTTAGGGTTTACCGTGAGGGTGGAGTTGTTCTCGATGGCGCATCACCAGTAGAGAACGTGACGGTTTACACTGACGATGAATTGTCTGTTGTTCAGTTTGTTCAGCGGTCAAATACGATGTACATGGTCCACGGCAACCATCCTCCTCAAAAGGTGACGCGGGCCGATCATGACGATTGGACGGTAGCTGACGTTGACTTTCAAACAGGGCCGTTCCTTGCCGAGAACGAAACTACGACTTTCACTATTGCGGCGTCGGCAACGACAGGAACAGTGACCCTTACCGCTTCTGGTGGCACTCCATTCAATGACCCGGACCATGTAGGTTCTTTATGGAGAATCAGTCATAGAGTAGTTGCTGCATCGCTGAGTGGCCCCCTTAGCGGAGACGGGTCGTCTTCAACATTGCCCGTTGGTGGGGCGTGGGACGCTTCAACAAAAGGAACGTGGACTGGCACTATGACAGTCGAGCGTAGCGAGGATGGAGGTTCGTCATGGGAGCAGGCGTCGGGGGCTTCGGTTGCGTCAGTCAATGACGACAATCTCGACTATTCGGACATTGAAACAGAACCGGGTGTGATTTACCGAATGACTATGAGCAATTATAGTTCTGGTACGGCAACGTATAATTTTGCAGCGCAAGAATACATACATATTGGAATAGTGAAAATAACCGCCGTCGCCAGTGCGACATCGGCAACCGCAACGGTCTTAACTGATTTAGCCAGCACAGACGCTACGTTTAGATGGTCCGAAGGATCGTGGAGCGACTTTAGAGGTTGGCCACAAACCATAGAGACATACGAACAGAGAATGTTTTACGGTGGTTCTGAGAGCTACCCCCAGACGGTATGGGCGACAAAGACCGCTTCTGGCGCGGATGACGATTATGAGAACATGCTCGAAGGCGTAGACGCTGACGACGCCCTGATTTACATCTTGCCTGGACAGAATCCTATTCAGTGGATGAGCGCACAGACATATCTCCTAGTGGGGACGTTGTCCGGCGTGGGTCGATGGGGTAGTAGTGACGACGCCACGGCCATAACGCCTACGAACCCCACTTCGTTTAGGTTGCAAGCCCAACATGGAGCTAAGTTCTTGCAAGCTGTCCTGGTTGGTGACGCAGTCCTGTACGTGGAGCGCGGAGGGGATAGGGTTAGGGAGTTTGTGTACACATTGGAAAGGGACAGGTTCATAGCACCCGACCTGACCGTTCTCAGTGAACATATCACCGGGGATGGAATAATTGATATCGCATATCAGAGTAGGCCCGACTCAGTTCTTTGGTGCGTATTGGCCGACGGTGACATGGCCACCTTAACCTATCAGAGAGAGCAGGAAGTGGTCGGGTGGACTCGCCACACAACCGACGGTTCGTATGAATCCATTACTGTCATACCCGGTACGGATGAAGACGAAGTCTGGGTTGTTGTCAATAGGACTATCAATGGTTCTACGGCTCGTTACGTAGAGCAATTCCAGCCCGTAGAC
>SDBU01007445.1_pt1 | contig 12625 bp, 23 predicted proteins | sample 2277071 | NCBI WGS metagenome assembly SDBU01 (sample SAMN10397929, study PRJNA504765) | marine sediment metagenome | isolation source: marine sediment core GS08_GC12, 126 cmbsf | place: Arctic Ocean: Gakkel Ridge, Loki's castle | collected 2008 | reverse complement strand
CGGATTCAAGGCACTATAGAAATCAACCATGTGGAGATAAAACCTGTCAAGTCGCTTATTCTGTGACCCTAAGTACGCATTACCCCTTAAATACTGTTCCGGGGTCAAAGCCTGTACCGATACTGCAAACATCAGCAGTATTAGTAAAATTAACTTTTTCATAATATTAAACTCCTAAAAATAAACTCGTTTTCAATTTGTTACGGCTGGCCAACATTACTGTTAATTACCTGACTGCCGCGGAAATCAGAAGCGGGGCCATCACTAAGCCATGCGTCAAACAAAAACCTACCGCCTGAAATTGTATTATTGTAATACAACTGGACGTACCGCAAATCCAAATCATAAGGTAATTGTTGACGAACCATCCAGGATCCAGCCGTTAAAAGTCTTTCATCTGTCGCTAAAATTTCATTAACACCACTGTTGTTTGTAACACCGGCAAGAGGCATACCAACAGACTTGATAGTTCCACTTAAATTAGTACCACCGTTAGTCGCAGAACAAAGCAACTCGATACTAAGACTATCGTTTGTATCCGTTGGGGCCGATGCGGTTCTGATACAAAGATACGGAGCGTGTTGACCAACGCCTATCTTTGGTACGGTAACGCCCAAATCAATAAAGTTTGTAGAGAACCGAGCTTGTGTAACTCCTCCAGTTGTTACGGAAGAATCTTCAAAAACTCCTAAATTACTATGTGCACCCATAAGAGTACTCCTTAATATAAACTATTATTTTCGTTAAACAGCCGCTACAGAAGTTTCGGTAATACTCATCGCGTCCATCGGACGGAGTAATATCGCACCAATACGATATAGCGGGATACCATAAATATTATTCGTGTCGTATGTAACATTCTGCTTTGCCTCTGCCATGATCTTGAAGAATGTCATCATTCGTTTGGGGATATACGCAAAAATCTGCTCGCTACCCCTGAATATCTCTTCCTCTGCCTGGAATACCAGTTGCAGGAAACTTGCATCGAGATTCGCAACAGCAGATTCGATATTTCTGACACGGGCAACTGACCGAATATCAACGATATTCAAACCGATTTTCCACTGAAACTCAGTACGATACTCTAACCGTTCTTTACCGTTCTCGGCGGTGGCATAAACCTTGCCTTCATCAGTTTTCTTAATACCCATCATCGGATCGTTTATCGGGGTAATACCGTGTATCTTGTCGATACCATGCTGGATAAGGAATATTGACATTGTATCTGCACCAGTACCACCGGCGTCGAATACAGCATAGTCAGAACTTTCACTGTCAGGGTTTGTCGGGTCTGTTGCATCGGGTACGGAATACCTGACATCAAGACCGTCGAACTTTTCCGGTGTCGCTACAGATGTGCCATAGATGAAATGATTTGTTGCACCCTGACCCATACCTTCCATGTGCCTATCTTCAACTTTGGCACGGAAAGCCAATTTCTGGGGTTGTAAGTCGTAAGTATCTTCCGGGATAGAAGCTCTGTCTTTGAATATACTGATATTCTCTTTGAACGTATCCCATCTGACCGTACTCGAATCGTGTCCGTCACCAACCTTAATTATCTGTGGTGTCGGTAATGATGTTTCCCTTGAACCTTGATTCGACAATATCCCGTTTGCGGGCAGAATTGCCAAGTCCATTATAAAGGGATTGTTTTCGGTAAGAACTTCAGCCCACGGTACAAACTTGCCGTCTTGAACAAGTTTAAGATTATCAATCAGGTTGTACCTTGTGTCCAATCCTAATTCACTCATAATGATTGCTCCTAAAAATAATTTTTATAGAATTTTTAATTACTACAATTATTTTCGGAGAAGTCATCCATTTCTGGGCTTCGTCCTTGCACTATAAGCCGTACATAATTGGCTCACTGTCTTTCCAGTAGTCGCAAGGTGCAACATTAAGAGTTACATCATCTCGATTTTTTCTATACCAAAGAGCATCATCCGCCTACGCGGGTGCTTGTGTTATTATTTTATTCCAGCTAATTTTCTCATCTGAATATCTTGTGTTGCCCATGTATCACTTTCATTGCCCCATGAATCAGGGGTTTTCGGCCAGCGTTCCTTCTTCCATTGATACGGTGTCAGACCTTTTTCGGCAGCACCACCTCCACCACCGCCTCCGCCATCAGTAGAACCTTCGGCTGCAAGTGGAGCTAATAGTTTAAGCATAGCCTTCGCCATTACCGGATTCTCTGTAAGGATACCATCCGCCATCGCCTGGCCAAATTCTTCATATTCATCAGCAGTTAAACCAAGTTTTTCTTTAACCGCACGACGCAATAATTCAGACTGTTCCTTGACCTTTTCCTCGCTACCAAAATCAGGGTCGGCAATAAGAGCCTCATTCACAGACTTAGCTTTAGCAAGTTTATCGGCTTCAACCTGAGTAGTGTTAGCAATAACAGCCTTACCCATAGCGTCGTTGTAGAAACCAATCATTTTCTGTGCATCGCCTTTGCTAATATCATTATCAACAACATACTGCTTGAAGGCACTTGCAAGGTTTGTCTCTGTTTCAACACCATCAGCAGAACCGGCTTTAAAATCCATATCCGCCAAATCCTCAATACTCTTAGCGTGTGTGATTCCAAGCAATTTATGAGCCTGCGAGGTAAAGTCAGAACGACTTTCATCGTCTGGTAGTTTATCCATAGACTCAGGGAACTTGAATGGGTTACCCTTCTGTTTCGCAAGCCCATAACCGTCGGCGACCGCATCCTCTACTGTTGGAAACTTCGCCATGTGCGTATTAAACGCCTCGCGGTTCTCTGGCGTTACCGATGTGTGTTCAAATTCGTTACTCCAATGTTCCATAATTCTTATCCTCTCAATTTAAGTTCATTCTTTGTGGTAAAATTATATTCGACGATTCTTTCGCATTTGGCAATCTTTTCAGCGACAAAGTGAAATTGTCCAGTATTTCATTATAATCAATCTTGATCGCAGCGTCCGAACGGAAAGTCTCAAGCTCCTTATTAGAAATAGTAAACTTACCGCCAACTGCGGCTAACAACTTCCATATCACTCTATTCAAACCTGCCTGCGATAATTGTTTGCCTGCCATATACTTATTCCTTCAAATCAATAATAAACTTTGTTACATAGAAACCCGCTTTGTTGACTTCCATCTGCTTGATGGTCGTAATAGTCTTGATCTTACCCTTATGATCACGTTTGCCAATCTCGGCATTAAGTATTACAGCGTCCCGTTCGTCTCGAACGCTATTTGCAAGGAACGTATTGCGCCGAGCTATCTTGCTAACGAGCTTTATTTGCAATTTGTCCCGAATAGCAGGAGTATCACCGCGTTTAGCTGCACGAGCTTTGAGAATTGCCGGTTTATTCTCTGGCGTTGATAGTTCTTCTCCGGAATTTAATGCAACCTTTAGCAATTTACACAAATCGTTGTACTTCGTTTTTTCGTCAAACTTAATACCTCTCGCATTAAGTTCCTTGATCACTTCTGTTTTTCTCATTCTTGCCATTTTGTTATCCTTTCGATATTCATTATTAACTTATTTAGCCACTGAAAATATTGATTTAGCAACTTTCTTTAATAAACTTTCCTTAGCTTCCTTTTCTAATATATTATGAGCCAATACCTTAAAAAACTTATTGGCATCTACTTTCTCCGAACCAACCATCTGAAGAATTTCCCCCATAACAACATTATGCAAAGCTACATCTTCAGGAGTCTTTAATATCCTGAACATTCCCTCCAACCTGTTCGCAAGAAAATCCGAACCTGCTCGCCTGTATCCTTCTGCTAATAGTTTGCCGTTAAGCATTTTATCCTATCGCTCCTGCCGCCATAATAACTGTTGCTGGTTGGGTTGCTTTTATCCTTTTCTGTTCCTTATACATTTCAAACATCACACTTTTAGAGCAACACCATTTGCTTAAACCCAATTCCTTAATCCTTTTCATCCAATGTCGATGAATGCTTTTGCTCGTTGCTTTGTCCATCATCCTGTTACCTTTTCAAGGTTCATCAACAATATAACAGTTATACTCTGACAAAATGTTTTGGTCTGGTCGTTGTTGTCTATATCCGCATATAGGACAAAGAAGATAAGAACCGAAGTCTATTATGTACCAATGGTCTCCTTTAGCACATCGCTTCTTGCCATAACTAAGCCATCTATTAACTTTCTTACTCATCCTGCCACTCCTGCTAAACTTCCTAAAACACTGTCAGGCTCGACCGTGCCGGATATATCCTTACTCACTTTAGCCGCTTCTATCAACGACGCTTGCTGCTCCACTCTTGCCCGTGCTTCGTTAAGCTCTTTAATGATCTGGTTATATTCATCCTCCGGTACGAGATTCTTTAATGGATAGTTGGTCGCCTTGAGTATATCCTCAGCAGTGCCATATTCTCTAATAGCAAATTTCAAATCAGGCCATATCTCAAACAACGGAGCTAACGCACCCAAACCGTCGAGTATCGGGTCGAGCTCCTGTTTGACTTTCTGTGCCCTTGCCAATGGCCCGACAAATATAGGCATAAGACCTATATCGCTTACAGGCTGTTTAGAGTTAGTAATAACAATTTCCGATATTTCAGCCATTATATCAGGAGCGAACGGACCCCGGCCGGCCCTCGACTCTATATCAAGAACCCTATCGTCAACATCGCCGAGGAATCCTGTAAATGTACTGATTCCAGGATTGGTCTGTACCGCCAACTCCGCCGCTATCTTAATTATCTGGGTAGCTGACGGCTGCTGTTTAAGTGTACTTGTAAGGTCAGTGAACTTCAAAAACTTATCTGTATGGAACCATCGCTTTATGTTCTGGGCGTTAGATTCAAGTTCATCTTTACTCAACTTTATATCACCAACGACATCAAACATCTTCGCTACTTTATCCCAATCTTCTGCCGCGACTGGTGTTATGCCTTCAGGGTTGAAATTAACTATATTCCGATAGTCTGTATTGACTTGTCTCGGTGGGTTATTCTTTAACTGTAAATTATCTAACTGCTGCCTTTTTATTTGCTGCTGACTGATAACGTCATAAATAGCGGCAAAAGCCGGTGTTCTCGATATAGACTCCCACGGCTTCTTGTCATAGTCCCAAACAACAAACGGCTGAGAAAAATAGCCCTCAGAACGAAGCGGCTCATTCTTCTTCTCTTCCTTTGGGGTGTTCTCGAAATATACACTTACCCATTCCCTGTCGGGCTTCTTGAAACCGGGTACGTTCCATATCTTATCGTTACCTTTGAATACGGCACGAATAATTGTATGCTCGGTATGATGTTGACCTGATTTCAAATCGTTGTAAACAGTATCACATAACTTGGCCTTAGCCTCTTCCATCGACGGTGCGAACATATCAACTATCTGTTTCGTTGTCCATGTTTTGTCCTCAACAATAACACCCTCAGCCTCGTTGTACTTATTATAGAAAACAAATACTGTTTTATAATGCTGTGGTAGAAACTTAATAATGCCGGACATCTTTTTCTTCTTATGGACAAACTCCTCTTCTATGAACATCACAGGTGAACCGATAGAAATTCCGTCTTTGACAAACGGAGGTAATACCCTGTAGAAATTACTCTTTTGATAGGCACCGGATATATGTACCTTAACACTCTGTAGCCAGAGGTCGAGCCGGTCGTTATCGGCAAGTTCAGATTGCTCCATCCGGTGCATGAGCCAATCGGCCTCGGCACTTACAAGACCGCCCTGGAAACCAGTAGCCATTACACCAACAGCCCACGGAGCTATACCGTCATAAATGTTTTCACCAAAGAACGAGCCATCACCATCAGCCGTAATATCAGAGCCGAGATCAGGACGGAAATTGTCAACGATAGTATCACGGGCAACGTTGAACTTGACATAGCCTCTTTTACGCTGTGCCAGCCGGTCGAATACCCGGTCAAATAAGTTTTTATCTTCCCAGAAAGACATTGGTTTCCTTTGTTAAATTATCACTAAAGGTGGCAAACTTCTAATCATCTCAGCATATTCTTCGGCTTCCTCTTCTGTGCAGTCGCCTTTCAAATGATTATGAAATCCGGCTGTCATTCCTTGTAAAAAATCCATCCCAAGTTTTTCTCTCTCATCTTCAGTCATTAGTTAGTTCCAATTTAATCCTTAGTCGTTTGGGTCGCTTAAATCTATATTATGTTTATTCAATCTATCAACTAACTCTACTGCTCGAATCTTTTTATTCAACTCCTCAATAGCCTGAGCCTGACGGTTGACTATCTGCTGTGTCAAAGCAATATTGTAGTTACGAACAGACTCCTTACCGTCGCCGTATTCGTCAATCCACTTAGCAGCGAACTCGCTCGCAGAAATACGGAGCCTTTGTAACTCGCTATTAGAATCGTTACAGCCTGCCAGACAAAACAATATCGCAATTAAGATTATTGTGTAAAGTACATACTTCATTTTACTTTATCCTTTCCTGTGTCATAACGTCTCCTTGCTACCAATAGCCTCAAGGCCGGGTATTCCAAGTTTTGGCCTACCGAAACCCTCAGTTAATAACGATGATTTCAGTCGCTTACGCCGCTTCTGCTCATCGGTTAATCGACCTTCAGGTAAAGCCTCTTTAGACTCCTGTAAAGGCTCTACCTTCTTTATCTCAGGGGGCTTATTCGCCTTTGACAGTGCAATGCCGCCGCCAATCGCACCGCCTACGATCAACAAAGTTATTGGATCGTCGCTCTCAGCCATTCGGCCTCCAATAAATTATTGTCCGCATTTCTATTTCATCTTTGCCAGCACTGTTTACGTCTGTTTCTATGGATACTTCACTTACTTGTAAATCCTTTGGTAATATCGATATTGCCTTTTCTACAGACTCGCTGAACTCATTAGGGGTAAAACTTTCAGCAGCAGGCTTTCGCTGTAATACTATCTCAAACTTAAAACCTCTACCAAGCAAAGTTGTATTCATTTGGCCTCCTGTTTATCCCGATTAGCCTTAATCATTGACCTGCAAACCCATATAGCACCAAGAAAAACAATCACATCTGCAAGACAATTTATAAAAGAATATTTCATTTGACCTCCTATGCTATCGCTTTCAAACCACGCCCAGGCTTAGAGGCGTATGGTTTATGATTAAAGCTAACAGGTACAGTTTGTTTTGTGTCTCCGATACGTTCGCCCTTGATATTAGCGTATCTGCGAACAATAGACATATACCCAAAGCCGTCCGCTGGATTACTCGCCCAGTCATGTAAAGGCTCAGGGGCGAACACTGGCCTCGACTCTGTGCTAAGTATCTCATTCTTTTTTTTCTTATAATGATTCAAGCCATCAACACCACGCTCACATTTAGAACTGAACCTACAAACAGGTATAACATCACGAGTAAGTTGTATCCTATCTGCTATACTATGATCTTCAACGATATTAACTGGATTCCTTCGTAAATCACGGAGAATTTCTAACCGCGTTTCAACAGTCCTGCCCTGCAACCTATTCCTACCATCGTGAGGTAAATAATCTTTGCCATATATATATTTCTGCTGTTCAAGCCATGTAGCATAATGTTCTATACCCTCCCCATAATTTTCGTAATAATCAATAAGCCACACTTCATTTTTGATAAATTGGACACACCAAATAACAGTTGTATCACTGACCCTGACACCCAAATCCCAAAACGTATAAACCATCGCCGTTGGTTCATACAAAGTATCAATATCTACTCGTCCGTCCTTTAATGCGTCGGACATTAAAGATGCGTAAAATGAGCCTTCGAGATCATAGTCCTCATCACTATTCATAACAAAACGATTGTATTTCTTGGGAGATTCAACCTCCATCTTTCGTAAATCATTAATAAAATCTTTTGGTAAATTGGCAGAATTGTCGAAAGTAACTGCTGTAAATAATTCATAATCAGGATTTCTCTCTAATGTTTTAGGCGGCATTTGTGTACCCCTTAACCCACTTTTGATAAATCCAGTTATGACCGGCGGCATTGGCCACTACCATTATTTGTCGTAGTTGGTTATGTTTGATATACTCAATAAGTTCAGGGTAATCATTGCTCTTTTTATCTTTCCAATGATCAGCTAATACGAGCTCGCGTCTCAATCTACCCCTAAGCATCATAAATTGATCCTCTGTCTCAAACTCCTCTGTTTGTTCTATATAAACCCATCCTAAATTAACATTCTGCAAACCTGAAAGCTCATCAGCGTGCCGAAACATTATTTTTGAACCCTGCCCAATCATTATCTCCTTGGTTGATTGTGGAACATGGAGGCCTGTATATCGTTCAAAGTCTTTCAGTGTCGAGTCCCTAAGGTCTGTAAACTTCTTACGAACAATAAGCCCTAAATTTTCTTTGTACGCATCAGATAATATTAAGCCTTTAACGATTGCACAAGTAGTCTTTCCTGTCCCCCATCCCGCCTTGAAACAAGGAAATCTGGTTGTACTATTTATAAACCTTTTTTGGAACGGCTCGAAAATAAATTTTTTGCCACTTACATTTATCATCTGATCTCCAAGACAAAAGCTCGCTGGATATTGTCTTTCTCGAATATCCCTAAATGCTTGCCAAGATTCTCAAGTGCTGATATTTTGCTATGTAGCTTAAACCTTACCTTTTCTGTATATCCCATAGAATCTCCATTGTCGTGCCGAATATCAACCTGAATTGAATCAATGGCCGCTGCTTTATCCCTTTTAATTTGAGATAAATCCACAATCTCATTATCATCCTTAATATAATCCTGAATATTCGCAAAAGCTATCTTCGCAAACTCCTCAACGACCATTACCGCAGTAATTCCTGACTTTTTAGATAACTCAGCCTGTAAGATCGCAATCCTCTCTTTAATATCAACTATTTTCAATAGCTGTTCACCTTTTGACCCTGCTGTTTTCTCGCTATATTTTGCCCTTATCGCAGCCTGTGTTTTATTGTTATCAGTAACAAACTCTTGACAAAACCGTTCATACTTAGCATTATCCAGTGGTTTACTGTAATTGATAGGAGTTGTTTTCTTTTTAGCCACTAAGCTACTTTCCTTCTCGATTTATACTTGCACCAACTATAATTATTACATTTTGGACATTTAACCGCCCAAAAGCTCTCAAATACACATTTAGTGCACTCACGTATTATTATTGGCCTGCGTTTCATTTAACGCTTTTTTAAAGTCCCCATTGAGTATTTCCATCGCTTTGTCGAATCGGTTGAATTGTGGAGTTCCCCTTGTCTTGCGTTGCTTATCGGCAAGTATCACATTCAATTTCTGGACTATTTCCCTTATTTGTGCATCCATTATTTATAACTATATTCGCAATCGTGTAGCTTGTCAAGAGTTTTTTTGCCCCATTTGTGAAAAAAAGTGAAATTATTGACGCATAAGTAAAAATGCAAGATTTATTTTATATTTATGTTGACATATGCCGACAAGTATATATGATGTATATATAAGTTAATGCTATTAAGCCAGCAGGCAATTATAATTATATGGCGATTATCGCCGAGAAAGTGAGGTTGATTATGAAAATCTTAGCTCGTCATAAATGGCTTGTTGGCTGTATAATCACAGAAAGCAATGACGATAAAAAAAGCACTAAAACACAAGCTTATCGACGGTTTACGGCGACAATCCGAGGATGGCGCAACTGGCTAATATATGAGGGCTTTGTTACAGAAAGCACATCACAATTTGTAATTGATAAGGTAAAATCTATCCGAGAACGCATTGATAAAAACGACGACTCTGTTTTTAACCAATAAGCCAACAGGCCGGAAAGGACTAAAATAAAACTACTCACAATACTACTAATAACGATAATTCGGGTTGTGTTTCTGCCCGATTCAATTACTAACCCTTATGTTAAAATAGGAAAGTGAGCTAAACTATGAAACACACACAAATAAGAATAAGCCAAGAAACGCACGACCGCTTGATGGTTCAGCGAGCCAAATATATTGGCCTGGTCTGCAAATTTGTTTCCATCAGCAAATTTATTGACGCTCTTTGTCAGGTCCCTGTTGAGGAGATACCGGACCAGGAGGAATAAGCAGCACCTTTTCTAATCGCCTAACAATCGCTTCGTTTTCTCTATTCCTCTCTAAAATAATGCCTGACCAGCATATCAAGCTCATCTGGCATGATCTCATTGTGAAGTTTCCATAATTTAGGATACGGAGCAATACCTTTAGCGGCAAAGATCGGCCTGGCAACAGCTTTAGAACACCATGTCTTAGCCTCATTCGGCTTCCATAACTTTAATCTTGTAGCATGGCAGCCTTGACCCCACACGTCATACTTGACCGGATTGTTACCATAATAGCAACCGCCCTCTTTGAAGAAAGCAAAATCTTGGGGATATTGAAGCCAATCAATCGGTAAATCTGCCATAATACAAGCAATCTGCCAGGCATGATCTTCTTCAAGGTCGGTCATGGGGATTCGAGTAAGATCCCATCTTTCAGGGTGTCTCTTTATTGAAATCGATTTAAACCGTACACACTTAGCATTATCCCTCAATGTCGCTGACCAGCAGTAACCGCCATACCTTTCTGAAAACTGGTATTCAGAGTGTGTCCACCATCTTGACCTTAGCAGGATCAAACGATCCATCTTAGTAAGCGGCTTGCCGAATATAGCAGCCCTTTTTGCATTGTAACTTAGTAGGTAATTATCCATTATTCACCGCCTTTTCTTTCTGTCCCAATGTCGCCCGCGATTCATACCAACAAACCCTGCAAACCAGCCTTGCAGTCGTATGAACGCTTTTTGTAGATTAAATATCAATGGTATTGTTATCCATATAACGTACTCACATGTCCACTCGTTCCACGACACAACAATCCGGCCACTTCCGAATATGAAAGATTTACTCATTATTCATTTTCCTTTCGGTAGTATTTTCGTTAAGTCTTTTCAGGAAGAAAAATTGGCTTCCAGTGGGTAATGTCGCTTGACGGGCATTGCCAATAATATGCACTAAAATTATACGCAGCAACCCATACTCTTTTCCAGTCGGTAACATAAACATCTTCTGACTTGAAACTATCTTTTTTTTGTTTCGGCAACCCCTCACTTACAGGTATCCAGCGATACTGGTCAAGCTCCATCTGGAGTTTCTTAATCAACTCCACATCCTTCTCTAAACCTTCAATATAAAAAGATTGTAATACTTCTGATTTATCAAGTTCCGCTTTGAGTTTCTTTCCCCACTCCGTTCTGGATAGAACATTACAAATTGCTGCTTGTGCAATTTCAGACATTTTATCTAAGTCGGCTTGGAGTTGCTTGATTTCGTTCAATAATTTATCGCAATACTCTTTTTCTTCAGGGTCAAATTTTGTTATTTCTTCGCGTTCTGATTCTACATCAATAGCCATAGTTATTCTCCTTTCAAAAACGGAGCGGGCAGGATTTTAACCTGCTGGCTACGTTTGACCTGTTCACTCCCAGGTCTCATGACAGTTTGGTACTAAGATTACTCTTTTCCCTTCCGCCGCTCCGGTTAATTAGTTACTCTTTCTTACCTGTTGCTTTTGCGAAATCAGGATGATACTCAACCTCCGGCTCAGAAAATGCAAACAAAATACTCCCTATCGCTGGTGCTCCTGAATCGACAAACCGTTTAGTATAAACCCTGCACTCATAAGTAACTTGTGTCGCCGTATAACAGGTATTGGTTCTGATTCCAACAACCTGCAATTTCACTAAGCCGGTGCTGTCAATTCTCGGTTTTAACACGTCGCTAATGCCATACTTCGGTGTTACTGGTGTTGTTTCCATTTTCTCATTCCTTTCAAAAAATCATCAATACAAGTTTTGTCCATATCACCCATACAAACAATCCATACAAGATACTTAACACCCACACAATTATCATCGACCAGTCAGGTTTCATTCCTGCTCCATAAGTTAGATAGCTTCGACTTTCCACCAGTAGCTCCAAGATAACGAACCAACCTTGCTATCGCGTTTGGTCCAATAAGCGTACAATTTTTCGTCGAGAATCAAACAATAATAATGAAGCTCTGAAAAATCAACGTTTTCGACATCGCTCTGAAAAGCCCAATCGCCCGGCTTCAAATCCTCACGTTTGCAGAGAGTGAGCTTGCAGAAGAAAGAAGCTTGAATTGAATCAACCACTACATAGTTTGTTTTTTTTACATTGATTGTTAACATTTGGTCAAAGTTATTGAATAAAGCTAAATCACCTACTCCGTCTCGCACAAACTTAATACTATCCGGTACTCGGATAATTTCAGGCTTGCTCGCCTTTCTTGCTTTCAGTAATGTTTCTTCTGAAACATTGCATAAAGGTATTTCCTTACCGTCTTGTGTTGCTTTAATTTCGATTTTCATTTTCTACTCCTGTTTCAAGTCTTATTTTGTTTAGTTCAGTTATTCTTTTAAGGAAATCTGCTGGATGGTGACGGTAATGATAATTGGTATCTAAACAGCTAAATTCAGGGTCAACTAACACGCCGGGACATTTGAAGCAGTCGCCATTATCATTATCAAAATCATACCCACAAAAGAAACAATCATCGATAATGTCCTTAAAGCCATGTTCTTTAAGCCAGATTTCTTTTAGTTTGTCAATGGACAATTTACTGCCATTTTTAATCTGCTCAACTATCCACGTCCACAT
>SDBU01007443.1_pt1 | contig 12628 bp, 13 predicted proteins | sample 2277071 | NCBI WGS metagenome assembly SDBU01 (sample SAMN10397929, study PRJNA504765) | marine sediment metagenome | isolation source: marine sediment core GS08_GC12, 126 cmbsf | place: Arctic Ocean: Gakkel Ridge, Loki's castle | collected 2008 | reverse complement strand
CCCCAAAAGTCCTTTTAACCATATACCGTAGAGTTCGGGACTGGTGAAGCATCCCGAAGTACCTATCGCGGTGCGATGCCGACGAAACGTCGGCACGCCTTCCGCTATATTCGCCGATAAGGTAGGTCGCACGCGGTGTTATCCGTCAAAGACGGAAACCTTCCGCGACCTTGAACTGGTCAACCGGGCTTACCTTATTAGCACTGTGTTTTTTCAGACAAGCCCCTTCTGAATCTATGATTCAGTGGGGGTGATTGACAGCGTTCTCACCTTCTGAATTTTTCTTTTGCTCACACTCATAAACTATTATATCATATACTGTTACTCCCCTCTCACCGTTTACCGGGGTTGACAAAATATTTAATGAATTTTTAATTCAACGTTCTTCAAAATGTCCGCTCTCATTTTTTTTTAAGACTGTTTGGTATTCACTATACCAAATACTGCGCAAAATTGCAAGCAAATTTTTATTGTCATTCACACGTATATGTGTTATAAAAGATTGCTTCGCCATGCTCGCAATAACATAGGCAGAAAATTCATGGACATACAACGGTGAAGGATATTATGCAGAACGCACAACAGATATTTGCAAAGCGCGCGGATGAGGTTGCCGAAAGAATATTTGTGAAACAAACAGTGGGAGAACATTTCACAACATATCTTCGTACAGCCACCGCGCGGATGGAAAAAATCTTAGGCATTAAGGATTTAGTGACCCTTCAGCGTATTCAAGATAAACTTTATGCTCAATTGGTTGCAGATAATTATGCGCGTTCTATTGTACTTGCGCTTGATAGAGCGAATATGCAATGGAATGACGACGAAGCCTTTGACGAGTATTTAACGCGTCAATTTGGAGTGCGGAAGATTATCGTCGCTGCGGGTAAGAGCACGCGGATTTCCCCAACCGGTCTCATCCACAAGCAGATTCTCAGGGCTGATGGATATAACACTAATATCAAATTGGCTCGCTGCGCGGCGGCTTTCGGCAAGAAAAAAGATGTCGTGGTTATTGACCACATCGTAGCTTATCATATTTTATCCGAAAGACGGATTAATCCCGATGTGCGCGATATTATTTTGAATAAAATTGACCGCGAATTCGATAGAATCATTGACCGCGGGGGATTGGCCATTTCTGATTTTAAAAATTTGGCGAAGAACATCCGCAATATTGTAGCAGATACGCTGGTCTATGCTCGTCACCGCTCGCAGCAACAGGATACAGCCGCTACGATAAGGTCGATAAAAACGTTGTTACAATCAGTATCGAATCCACCATTTGCGGAATATATCCTTGATGAAATAGCATACCTGATATTTAAAGAATTAATCGAAATTGAGGATTTATCATACATAGACCAATCTGAACTGGCAGACTTACTTGGCTTAAACTGCATTGTCGCTGTAGCCAAACCTTATGGCCCTGGCGAAGCATATCTTGCAGGCGTTGAGCGATTACAATCTCTGAATCTTGTTGACGACACCCAATACACAATTCCGGTATATTCCGATTACGCATCAGCTATTCTTGATGACTATCTCAATATTTACTTCCATTCCTATCTTCAGGCGTTGAGTTACTTCAATTTAATTGGAACTGAACAATATATCGTTGATGAATTGCCTGTTATTACTATTGGAGGCAAATCGCCTTTGGACGCTGTGCGTGATAAAGGCAATATCATTCTTGTGGACACTAAATTTGGTTCTCTGCCTTATGCCATCAGAGAATGGCGGGATATGACGAAAGAACAGCAACAGGATGCGGAAACTCGTTTGGAAGCAAGTATACAAACGGGGCGAGACATGCACGCGCTTAACGCAGGTGTTTTTATCATAAATACCGGATGGGCGCGAGGACATTTTGACCTGCTACGGCGAAAATTTAATCATCCTGATGAAAGCAAAGGGAAATTGTACGAATACTGGTACACGGATTTCGTAGAAATTGCCTCAAACGAAGATAGACTTTTACGGGCGCAAAACCCGGACGTCTCCCCTAAAAGTAGAATTGTGTTTCTCGGCGCAGACGCGCCCTGGGGCAACAAAGATATTCCGCGAACACTTAAATTTCGCGCAGCGATTCATAACATGATTCGAAACCGACTTCTCGCGATGGGAATTGTTGTAGATGAAGGAGCGCGCGTAACAATAAGTAGCCCCGATGCCAATTTAGACCTTGACCGAGACTTGTACGCAATCTTTGGTAACATCGTAGAAGGACAGGAAAAAAGCATTGATGGGATTTACATTTTCGGCGATGTTCACATCGACATAAGCGTTCGAGTGGAAAATGGCACTGTTTTGGATGGCAGGGGAGGAAACGCAGTTGTATTGCGTGGAAATACTATCGTGGGCAGCGGCGTCGGACTCAAAGGGGTTACTGCAAAAGATACCACTTTTGGACGACAATCTCACATTGACGGATTCAATTATCAGCCGCCCGCATATGGCGATATGGCAACCGCTTCTATAATTCAAAACTGCGTATTTGATAGGGTTAAAGTCGGAAAGTGCGTCCGCTTGAGCAATGTCGAAGCATATTCGACTGTTATTCTAACGGGAGTTAAATTAGAACATGCGCGGCTGAGGTTTAAACGGAAAACGGAAAACGGAAAAATTGGAGGGGGAATGGAATAAAGATTGAAGATTAAAGATTAGTGAGACAGCGAAGAGGTTTTTCGATGAACGCAGTGAATCGGCGAATGGAGGCGAAGCCCCGCGCAGCGGACGGTAGTTCAGAAGGGGGCTTCTGCTTAACGGAAAGATAAAATTACTAGTCCCATCGTCAGAGAATTTCCAAAGCCCGCCGTAGACTATTCCCTCAAGATTTCGAATTCACAGCCGGTGCAGAAAGAACCAGGCTGGTTCCGTATGGGACAAAGCCGACGCTGCGCGCGGTGGCGATGGAGGCTTGATTATCCGGTAGGCAGCCATATCGTGCTTCCCCTCCAGCGCGCGTGATGTGTTCAACGACCACTGATACTACTGTTTGCGCGTAACCGCGTCTGCGATAGGCGGACGCGGTTTCAACGCCAAGGTCAGCAATCTTATCTTCCATAACGCCACTGCGATGGGCGAAAGCTACCGAGACGACCGCGCCGTCGGTCACTACTCCATAGACAATTCCATCGGGGGAGCAATGAGTCGGTAGCCCCAATCCTTCCGCGGGTGGAATGCTTTCGTCAACGAGATGCTGGCAGCCGCCGTGTATGTGCCTTCGCAAAAGTGAAGCGTTGCAGGCGAAGCAGACGTCGCGCAGAACACGGTCTACCTCTTTTAAACCAGCCTTGCGAAGTGAATCGTTCACGGGGACTTTGAGTTGCTTGGCGATATCTGGCTCTAAGAGTTGTTTGCTGCAACGGGCATTACTCAGAATTTTGTCCACGGCCTCTCCGGCTCCGGGTGGAACGCTCATCGCAGACCGCCCGTCTTCCAACCAGACCCACCACAGGGCGTGAATGAAACCGTAGCTCCCCTCTTTCCGAAGACGACGCGGAGATTCCACGACTTCTACTCGCTCAACCCCCAGTGTGGACAAATCAATATCTATGCGAATTCCCATGTACTGGTCTACCAGTGGGAAGGAATAAATTGACCGTTCATCCATAATTGTTTTTTCTCCTTCTCGCACTAACTTTTTTCATTCCGATAAACTTTCAACCACTTATTTCGCATTATAGTGCATTGTTACTTTTGTATTGACTGGTAGAGCCTAGTGTTCAAAAGCGCTCTAACAGGTCGCTCTACTTAGGACATCAGCAACATTCACCACACGTTGCTCACGGGCGGAAATCTCACAGGCAACACAGATAGCAAGAGTATTCAGGTTATCTTTTGCAGAACATTCGAAGGCTGACTTTCTGTTAATCGCTAGAAGCAGCTCGTCCAGCGTACCTTCAATGCCCGCTCGTGGGAATTGTTCTACAGGCAACACTTCTGGCGAGGTACCTGGCCCCAGCGTATACTGCAAGGGTATCTCAGTCGGTTCACGCCAAAGAAGTGTTCCGTCCGTCCCCTCAATCCGCCAACTATTGTTCCATGAAGATATAGGCCCCCGCGTCACATAAGTTCCTATATAGTTGACCCTAATTTTATTACTCAATTCAAACCAAGCATTCGTGTAAGCTGAGTGCTGGTACCAACTCCACGACGGATTGAAGAGTGCGCAAAAGACACTCTCGACTTCGGCATCAAATAGAAACCGGACCAAGTCGAACTGATGAACGGCCATTTCCCATAGATGTGGATTAGGGAGACGACACCGATAGTTAGTACCATCAACATCGGCGAGATTGAACCCCTGAATTTGCACAAACTCCGGTTTCCCAACTTTGCCGGTTTTAATTAAGTTACGTACAGTACGTGACTCCCCATCATATCGGTAGTTTTGACTCACAAGCAGAATCCGTTTTTTTGTCTCGGCATATTCAACCAGGCGCTTTGCCTCGTTTAGGTCCAGGGTAAAGGGCTTTTCCACCAAGACGTGTAAATCATTGTCCAAAGCCTCTTGGACATTTTCCGCATGGGCGAAGGAAGGGCTGGCAATCACCGCTACATCTGCACCAACCGCCGCTTTCGCTTCCGTGATGGAAGGGAAAATAGGGACACACCTCTCGGATTCGGCTAACTTTCGCACCCCCTCATCAATATCGACAATTCCAGTGAGCTTACAGTCCGGTGTTCTCTCAATGGTTGAACACCACGCCCGGCCCTGTCCCTTGTAACCAACTTCAAGAATTTGAATGCTCATGTTTTTTACCTCCCTCGTATTAGTCGTCATCTCCGCGATGCAAATGACCTTGACGCTTTCTACCACGATATTCCAGTTCACACCAAAATTCAACACAATCCGTGATAGCAATGATCTTGTGCTCACTTCCCATCGGTGTAAAAACACAGTCGCCCGGCTCTACCTCATACTCTACACCGTCTTCTACTACTTTCGCCCGGCCTTCGAGAATAAACCAGTATTCGTCGCAGTCGTGGTAGTGATAGTCACATTCCTCCCCGCTTTTGAACCGACCCACGCCCCAAGCCGTGTAAAGAAATCCCTTGGGAAACACTCCCTTCTTTCTGTCTTCGTTTGTGATGATAGGCATTTTGTCCTCCTTTCAATTTCTGAATTCCTAGAAACAGAAGATTTGCGATTTAATCTATTTACGTCAGTGGTGATATGAGTTGATAGTTCTCTAAGTCAGGATTTGGGGCTGCAAATACAGATACTGCTTGACTTTACATACGATTTAGCCTATCATGAGATACTTTTATATCTTGGAGGATAATCATGACTCAAAGTCAAGCAGAAATATTGGATAAATTTGACAAAACTATTGATGCTGCTGGAATTGCAAATTACCTTGTCAAAACTAAACTTATCAAGCCGCAAGGAAAACCGCTTATCCGCATGATTATTTTCTACATTATTTTGCCACTGCTCAACTGTGGGAAGCTATCGCCTGCATGCAAAGCAGCACATATGAGCCTTTCAGCACTGTGCCGAATGCTCAATAACACCAAGTATCTATGGAATAAACTGCTCACACTGGTGTCGTATGAGTTGTTTGCGGAAGGCCTACGAAGTCATGGCACCGCGTTCACATTCTTATCTGATTATCAATCCGGCGATGTAAGTTATCGGAGCCGCCATCGCATTGTACTCATAGGTGATGATACGCTGTGGCCGCGCAGTAATGAATGCCAAAGCGAAAACGTGAAAAAGCTATTTGACCACACAATGGGCTGCTATCGGAAAGGTACCAATCCGGTGGTACTTCACTGTCGCATTGGGGATATCGACATTGATTTCCCGATTGACATTCGAGTTTGGCAACCTAAGGACAGCAAGGAATATAAGTCCAAAGATGAGTTATTAGCGGAAGGCTTCGTTTCACGATAGCACCGCGTGCGCGACGGTTAATGCGTTAGCAACAGAGGCAAAACAGCGTGGGTTTAGCCTGGCTGACCTAGATTTCGCCATTGATGGTGGTTACACTCACGAATACGTGGTGAAAACTGCTAGAAAGCACCAATTACGCCTTGTCGGCAAACCGCGTTGCGATAGCCCATTTGATGTCGACGGAGAAATGAAAACCCCCAAACAACTGATTGAAACCACAACTGAGCTTCGCCAATCAACCCAATTACCTGATAACGTTGCCGGTTATCAGCGTTTCTATGGGAGGCATCACCTGCTAGGCGAGGGTTTATTGGTATTGGTCGAGTATCTCCAAGGAAATAACACTATCCATACGCGTGCGATCGCACGCGTAAGGGAAATCATCTTTTGCACTCATTCTGCCTATACAGGACCCATTGTCATCAAGCTGAAAGCCATCAGATGGCTTGGCGCGTGCGAGTCGCAATATTGCGATCGCACGCGCTATTGAAGTCTGCTTCCGAGACACTAAGCAAACGCTAGCGTTCTGTGATTCGCAAGTACAAAGCTTCGTGGCAATTATTGCTCATGTCCATCTGCGCTTTTTGGCTTATTTGCTCTTGGCGCTTTTTCGCTATCGGTATTGTAGGCGTGCGACAACGATTGGAATGATTTCAGAGCGATTGCATATTCCCCTCCGGGCGCGTTATCGAGTGAAAGCCTGATATTTACTGTATTTGCAGCATTAACTTGACCAAGCAGTAACATAAATGCTTATCACTATATGGTTACATACAATTAACCCGAAAATCTTCTGTAGAAACACTTCATCATTCTATGGAATGCAATAATCAGTGCCGAATATTATTGCAAAGCTCATTGTAAGAACGAACCCGCCGGGTAATTATTTTGCCATCTTTTAACGCCGCCTGAACTACGCACCCGGGTTCGCTTTGATGCCGACAATCCGAGAAACGACATTGGGAAGCGCACTGGGCGACTTCTTGGAACACTTGGTCAACGACTTCGCGGGAAATGGAACGGGGGTTTCTGGAGTGTCGCCATCCAGGAGTGTCCATCACCCAGGTGTCCGGGCTACATTGGAACATTCGGACTGCCGATGTTGTGTGGGTTCCCATGCCGGTGGCTTTTGACACCGTTTTGACTCGCAGATTCAGCCCTGGCCAAAGCACATTGAGGAGAGTTGACTTGCCTACGCCAGAAGCTCCCCACAAGACAGTGGTTTTACCTTGAAGACAATCGAACAGCTTTGGCAGCCCTTTACCCGTGACAGCACTCGTGCGCAAGAGTTTGATAGGTAATCGGTCATAGAAAGAAATCGGGGAGAGCATCTCTGGTGTTGCTAAGTCCATTTTGTTGATACACAAAATTGTTGGTATACCCTCCGATAATGCAGCGACGAGCAAGCGGTCAACTTTGTAAAAATTGAGGTGCGGTTTGGCAGCCGCAAAGATGAGTAACGCCTGGTCCACGTTGGCAGCCAGAATCTGCTCAGACTTAAAGCTGCGTAAGCGGCCGAGTTCGTTGCGTCTGGGCAACACCTCTTCGATGATACCTTGTCCATCCGTTGTAATCCTCACCGCGACAATATCGCCAACAACCACGAGAGACGAAACTTCGCTAGGAACTCGCCGTATACGTCCCCTAATCCTACAACATACGATGTCAGATTCGATGATAACGTAAAACACATCTCCAAATGCCGTTATGACACGGCCAGTCATCTGCTTCATAAATGCTCTAACCTCCATTATTTATAAAAATTCCTCGCCTTTTACATACTTTTCGAATCTTTTTTATCGCGCCTCCGACTTGTTTACCATCGCGGCGGATGCCATAAATATGCTGACTCACTACTCGACGAGAAATGCCTAAAATTTCTGCTATTTCATTCTGCTTTTTCTTCTTGAGGAAATATAACTTGACACAGTCCCGTTGCATTTGAGTAAGTTCAGACTCCACAATATTTAGGACGACGTTTAGTATCTGTTTTCGTTCACTTTCCCGCTGTAATTGCTTTTGTCTATCTTCTGGACTTTGGTATGAAAACAAACACTCGCAGGGAAATTTATCAAGTTCGTTGTGGTCTAAAAGGATTTCCCAGTATCTTTGGTCAAAATTGGGCATAGAAATTCTCCTTCTAGGTTGGGATATAGCAAACGTATCTATGCTCTATCGTGGAAGGAAAATGAGGATGAGCTCAGGATGGAAAAAGAGATGAACTACACTTTTCTTCCGGTGATAGGCATGGATACGTTTCTCTGAGTTGGTCTATTTAGTTTATGTGATATTGCAACTACATACTCCATGCTTTTCACCACCTTTCAAATTTAGTTTTTTTATCTTGATTTTATTAAATCTTCCATAGCTCAAGACGTGTCCGGAGCGTAACGAAAGATTCATTTGTTTCGTACAAGGAGGCGGCAGGGGTTACGAAGTACGGGCAGACCCTGTATATCTGCCCCCTTCGATAAGTGTTGAACTTGCCCTTTATTCTTCAGCTTCAAGCTATAAAGGGCTTCCACAAAATATTCAATCTTCGAAAGCAGCCTCCATTCGAAATCTATCATATAACTCGCCATTATCAGCAATGACATCATTTTCGACATCGGTAAATCGAAAACCGCTTTTTTCAAAACAGCGGATAGCGGCATTGTTATCTACCGCCGTCCAGAGATAAACTGTGTTCACGTCCATCTCATCGAATGCGTATGTCAGCGCGGATTTGATGGCTTGAGTTCCATAACCCCGCTCACGATAGTCGCTATCAATGATAATAAAATTGAGTTCACCGACACGCTCTTCCCATGGTTTGCCCAGCCGTTTCAGAACAAGAAAACCGATGTGTTCGCCTGTCGGTTTATCAATAGCAAGGGGATAGGCGTCGTCATCAGCTAACCAGCGATGAATATCTCTCTCCCATTCTTGCAAGGAATGCATAGGATGACGCAGAATATTCCGCGTATAGCGTTTGTTGCTCCATCGCCAGATTCGGCGAATGTCTGGCTCTTCTACGCGGTACAGTTGGATGCCACCGCCGTAGACGCTTTCCATTTTGCGCATTTGCTCACGCAGGAGCATCAGTTGGTCGGAATACCATTGGACGTGCTGATGGGCTGTGCGAATCAGCCGGACATTCGGACGGTCGATGAATTGCGCTTGGATTATTCGCCCCTGGAATCGGTCAAGCATACGTTCATCGTCCCTAAGCATGTTATATAATGCGTTTGTGGCTGATGATGTGTTCACTTGTCGCATATTATCACCTCCCTCCCCTGTGTGTTAGTGCCTTCTTTTTACGCTTTCCACGCGTTGTGTCCTTCATGGTGTTTACATCACTTATTCTTTCTTTGTCTGACACAGTTCTCTTTGCGCCTTTTACTCTGCGTTCATATCTTCCGTCCTTGACCCCTAGTAACCGGAGATAACTCTCGTAGCGTTGCGTATTAATCTTACCCAATTCAAAGGCTTCTTTGACCGCGCAATCAGGCTCATGCGTATGCGAACAACTGGGATATTTGCATAGTGGAAGATATTTCCGCATTTCAGGAAAGAAACTGTCCAAATACTGTGTGCTAATTTCAAAAAGTCCAAGTGAGCGGATACCGGGTGTATCAGCGACAAATCCGCCGAAATCCAATGATAGCAGTTCCACTTCCGACGTAGTATGTTGTCCCTTGTGCGTGCGTTCGCTCACGTCACCGATGCGGAGGCGCAATCCCGGCTGAATGGCGTTCAAAAGCGTCGATTTACCAACACCAGACGGTCCTGCGAAAGCGGAGATTTTATCCTGCATTGCGTGGCGTAATGCGTCGAGTCCTTCTCCCGTAACCGCACTCGCATAAATGACAGGATATCCGATATCTTCATAAAGTTTCATTTTACCCTTCACTTTATCAGGCTTTACCAAATCCATCTTGTTAATGCAGATTATGGATTCCATCTCCGCTGCTTCCGAGGTAACCAGAAAACGGTCAAGCATCCGCAAGTTCAGTGGTGGAGACTTAGCCGCGAATACGATTAGCAAGACATCAAGATTAGCTGCGATAACATGCGGCAGTTTACCGATGCGCTCACGTCCAAATTGGTTTTTGCGTGGCAGAATCTCTTCAATATACCCTGACTGGTTATCTGGCGTGCTAATGACGACTCTATCACCGACGGAAACCAGGCTTGCCATCCGCATCTCTTTCGTTTCGGCTCTCATCCGGTCATCTTCGAGCTTTATCTTTTGACGTAGCGCACAATGGATAACTTTGCCCTCAGATTTAACTTCGTAGATACCACTTCGCGCCTTGATTACAACACCTTCATGCATTCTATCACTCCTTCTCGGAATTCGGATGACGGAAGGCGGATGTCAGATATTCCGCTTTCCGTCTTCCGTTCTCCGTTCTCCGTTTTATTCTCTGCCTCAAAATATTCCGGTAGATGTATCATCACTTGGGATAACATCTCCTCATCAGAAATCGGCTCATCGCGGCCATTCGCGTACTGAGCGTCAAGAAATCTTTTAATAGTTGCGACGCTCAGATGCTGTTCACTTACAGTGGATTCTTCATTCAGCTTTAGATAGCTATTAATCCAATACGCGATGACCAATTTACTTGACGTTTCGGTAATTATAACATCGGTTAATTGTCGTTCCCGTTCCTTTTGTTTGAGTTTTTTAACCCTCTCACGAGCAATGCCTTCAACCCCACGAATCACCTCTGCGGCAATACGCGTACGGAAGGCATAATGATTTGGATTGGGACGGTCATATTCCGCATATCGGTCTAAGCTAACATCGCATCTGAATACCACCGGTTCTTCGCCGCGTTGTCTTGCCCGCGACTGGGCGATACCATGAGCTTCATGGGCTTTGAGAGTAAACCATATCCGTTTACCCGCATTCTCCCTACCGCCTCTGAAACCTTCTTCCATGATTGCCCGGGCTCGGTCTTTAGTGGTTCCGTGCCAAACGCGAATGGTGCTTTTTTGCCATGCGGGAGCGTCACCGCTGTTTGCTCCCAATGATTCTGGAACCACCTGCTTCAACATTTTGGTCTCAATACCATACCGTTGTGCAAATTCTTCGATAGTCAGGTCTGGTTCAGAAGCGACTCGTTTTTTATATGCTTCTCCCAGCCACAATAAATCTTTATCTTCTATCCGCCGCTGATAGACAGAATTATGTCCCACTTGAGAATGTAAGCCAAATGCGGCAATGCCTTTATCTTTAAGAGATTTTCGGCGTTTCTTTTTTGCCATATAGTTCTCCTTCTTACTGATATAAATAGAAACAAAAAAAAGGCCACAGGAACTATGTTCCCATGGCCTTTTAGAAAACTTGGATACTATGACCTATTTACAAATTTACCTATACGGGAGACAACGCGTGTCAACATTGCAGAATTTTCGGTAACGATATCACATGAAATATTGCTAGTGCAGCAATGAAGGATTATGCAGAAGGTGCGATTACACGCTTGACGATATCACCGCGTTTGAAACTTCCGGAAAGGCGATGGGCATAAATTCCTGACTACATAGATATTTTTTGGTTTCAGTGCGTTCATAAAACTCTATTCTCTTTTCCATAATTGCCCACCACCTTTCTATTAGAATCAATTTCAATATATTATAATAACTTATTCTTCAAAGAATAGCATATATTTCGGAAGATGTCAAGGGAAAATTTAGGAATTCTCAGCCGGCAGATGGAGACCGTTGCATGACCTTTTAAGCTATATCTATGCTATTAAGCATTCGTTTGTCGAAAAATCCGCCATCTTGACAGAATCACTGTCTGACAATGCCCTAAAAGGGTCATTATGGATAAAGACTATATGCTATTTGCAACGGTTTCCAAGAAGGTAAAGGGGTGATTTGGTAGCTTGGAAATGTGGAAATTTCCCAATTTCCATTTTCTAAAATCACCAAATTTCCTCTCACGTTTTACGCTATAATCATCTTGTGAATTTCTGCAACGGATGCTATAATACAAAGAATAGTTACACCAAATGAAGGAGGATTTTATGCGCGTTTTCACAACCGACTTTGCTATAGAAGGTGAGAAAATTGACAGCCTGAGAGCTTTAGTAGAAAGCGGTATGCCTGTGATACTGGGATAGTGAGTAGATTGAAGAATGAAGATTGACTCCACGCCCGCAGTGAAACCCCGATTCTCGGGATAAACTGCGGGGAGTAGCGGCTTTTCATGAATTCGCAAGTTCTGGATTTCCAACGCGCAAAATTTTGCCAGCGTGTTCCCGAAGAAATTCTGTTGCTTTCGCTTGAACACGCTTTGCACTCTCAACAATCTGAAAACCGTTTGTTGTAATACGGTCAATTGCTAATTCCTCAACCGATTGATTTTTCTCTTCAGCATCGGAAAATAGGCGTTGATATACTTCTTCCGATAGAGTAATTGTCAACTGTCTCATGATTCCAACCCCTGCTTCGTCTTAAAATTCGGTGTATAGAGATTTTATCACGATGAAAAAAATGCGTCAAATTAAGCGTTTTTAATATGTTCTATTTTTACATTGATGTTTTTTAGATATTCAAGTGCCTTTTCCAATTCACTGGTGTCGCCGGTCATCTGTAAAATTGCCCAAGCAGAATCTTGGGTGACATTTGCCCGTCGAATGTTAGTAATAATGTTATAATCTCGCCCCAGGTTGTAGATAACCGGTTCGCTTACTAATTCAGTTGGAAAGGTCAAACGGACGTTTAATG
>SDBU01007442.1_pt1 | contig 12628 bp, 15 predicted proteins | sample 2277071 | NCBI WGS metagenome assembly SDBU01 (sample SAMN10397929, study PRJNA504765) | marine sediment metagenome | isolation source: marine sediment core GS08_GC12, 126 cmbsf | place: Arctic Ocean: Gakkel Ridge, Loki's castle | collected 2008 | reverse complement strand
GTGATCATCCAGTCCAACGCCGGGCAACCGGAAATGACCGCAGATGGTCCACTGTGGCCCGAAAGTCCACAATTTTTCGCCGACCAGATCGGGGAACTGGTGGCCGCTGGGGTCTCGATCATAGGGGGCTGCTGCGGCACCGGTCCCGGTCACATCCGCGCCATCCGGCAGGTGTTGGACCCGGCTCACTCATAATTCCCCGAGGGCTCGCCGCCGGCGCTCCGCCTAAGCCGCAGTCGCCGGGAGCCCCGGCCTCCTAAATCCGCAACAACGGCCTAGTCAGACAGGTGGGCCCGCCGGCCCCCTTGGCCGAGATTTCCCGGCCGTCATAGGTCCGGACCTGCACACCGACGGCCGCCAGCCGTTCTTGGGTCACCGGGTTGCCGGCGATCATGATACACTTCCCTGGGGCCACCGCCAGTACATTGCAGGCCATGCTGTCGAACTCTTCATCGGGGACCTCGATCAGTTGCATCCCGCGGGAAAGCAGGTATTGGCGGAAGGGCACCGGCATCAGCCGGGAGAATACCACAGCCAGATCGTGGTCCACGAGGCTGATCATCGACTGCAGGTGCAGGACATCGTTGGCGCTGTTCCAGTGAGGCAACGGCACGGTAATTACACTATTCACCAGCCCATCCAATAGCGCCTCCAATTGGCGGATGCCCTCGGCGTTGGTGCGGTAGCCTTCCCCTACGGCCACGGTACGTTCGTCCAGCCAGAGCACGTCTCCGCCCTCCAGGAGGCCTTCCCCGGTGATCGCACCCAAGACGGGAAGGTTATGCTGCCGGCAATAGTCCCCCAGGGCCGCCGGCTCGCCGGTCCGCTCAGCCTTGCCCATGTTGCCCAGCACTAAGCCTTTATTGGAGACTACGGCCGGGTCGTGCGTATAGATAGAATCCAGGCCGGTATCATCGTGCGGCGGTTGGAAAAACAGCTCCGCCCCGGAGCGTGCCAGCAGTTCGGCGAATCTGTCGTAACCCCAACAGGCACGCTCGAAGTCGGGCGCCGCCGTGTAATTGAGGTCGCGCCATTGCGCCTCGATAGCGGCCTGATCCCCGAAAGCATCCTTGGGATGCTTCAGCAACACCCTTTGTAGCTGGCTTACCATCGATTGACTTCCTATTTTCATCTGATCGTTCCTCCGCACCACTTATGATTTATAATCGCTACCTCCATCGTGAGCTGAGTCCTCGCGGCGGTTCCACAAATACTTTAGCCGTAAAGGTCATCCCTTCCGACGCCAGAAATAGTAGGGCGGTAAACCGGCCAACAAGATAAATATGCCGATCAGCGCATCGCGAGGCGCACTGATTATGGCGGCGCCGGTGAGCCACAGGGCGAATATGATAAATACAGCCGGGACCACCGGATAACCCCAGGTTCGGTAGGGTCGCGGGAGTTCAGGATTGCGGCGGCGCAAAATAAGCACCCCGCCACAGCTCAGGGCGTAGAAGATCCATGAAACGAACACCACGTAAGTGATTAGCTGTTCGAAGGACCCGGTGAGTGTGAGCACCACCGCCCACGCGCCTTGAATTATTAGGGCCGATGCGGGAGTTTTGTAACGTGGATGGACCCTCCCGGCCCAATTGAAAAAGACCCCGGCCCGGGCCATGGCGAAAGAAATTCGGGCTCCGGCCAGCACGTTTCCGTTGTTGGCCCCCAGCGTGGCGATGATAATCGCCAGGGCTACAAATACCGTTCCCCGTTGCCCCAAATATACGACCGCTGAATCGGAAGCGACCAATTCCGAACCGGCCATCCCGGCCAGCGATAGGGTTAAAATGTAGACTATATTGATGAGCAGGTAGATAACGATTATAATTGCCGTGGACAGGAGCAGTGACAGGGGAATATTTCGTTCCGGCCGTTGCACCTCGCCGGCCATATAGGTGATTTGGATCCAACCGTCATAAGTCCACAGTATGGCGATCATGGCCAGGCCCAGTGGTCCGACCAGCGCCAGAGCCGAGCCGGTGGGCAGCAGGGGATGGAAGTTGGCCAGATCGCCCCCGGGAAGAAACAGCCCGAGCAAAATGATGGCTAGTATCGCCCCGATCTTCACCAGAGTGAATACATTCTGGGTCAGCACCCCCCATTTGACGCCGATGGTATTCAAAGCAGTGAGAATGATAATGGACGCCACCGCCACCGCCTTGACACCCACGAACGATAGGGGGATGAAAAAGCCCAGGTATTCGGCGAAGGCCACCGCCACCGCGGCTATGGCGCCGGTATTTATTACGGCAAAAGCCGCCCAGCCGTAAAGAAATCCCCAGACGGGACCGTAAATGGTTTGCAGGTAAACGAATTGGCCGCCGGTCCGGGGCATGGCCGCGCCCAGCTCGGCCACCGACAAAGCCCCGAATAGGGAAATCACCCCGCCTACTACCCAAAGCAGAAGGGTGGGGAGAGAGGAATCCACCTGTTGGGCCACCAACGCGGGAACCAGGAAAATACCGGAACCCAAGATAGTGCCCACATTCACCATGGTGGAATCCAGCAAGGTTAGTACGCGGCGCAGCGCCGGAGTGGATTCAGGGGTTGTCATTTCAGGATTTAGGCCAGGTGGCCCTTGAGAGGGGTCTATTCCAGCAGTATGTCCAGCATATCCTCTTCAAGGGAATTTGTGGGGCGCTCGATAATGCGACCGATTTCCACACCACCCCGGTAGAAGATGATAGTGGGTACCAACGCGATATCGAAACCTTCCTCCTCGTGAGCGGGACCATGTTTATCGCGGTCTAAGGCTATCAGCGTAACCTGTTCGGCCGGGTATCCCAGGTAATCCAGAATTTTATAGACCCGGGGCACTTCACGTCGGCTGTCAGGGCACCAGGTGCCTAAAAAAATCTTGATATCAACGTCTACCAACGATTCAGCCAACAGGGCCAGCGTCAGGGTGTCCAGCCGGTAGCCGCCATACTGCTCATCGAACCAGGTCCTATAAGGCTCTTCACCCAAGGTGGCACGCTCGATTCGCCCCAACAGTATCGCTGCTGGTTGTTCTTCCCTATCAGTGACCGGCGCAGGTTCCGGCCGGGCTTGTTGAGTGCCACAGCTCCCAACTAAAAGGACTATCGCCAATTGCCGCCACATGATTTTCCCTCGGATCGCCGAATATACCGTTGGCGTCGAAGTTAACCAACCTATTTTATGCCGCAAACCGCTAGCAGCCATGATTGCTGCATTGCGGGTGTTGGCATCATTGGTATGCCCTGCCTAGCTTTGGTCTCGCCAGGTTAAGTAGGAATCGCCCAAAACCGCATCGAGGCCAACCGCAGTAATATGCGATCACCAGATACAGTTGAAAATCTCGAGATTGGACGGGAGGAAAACCCGGACTATTTCAATCTGGTCGATACCTGCTCCGAGCTCGAGAAGGAGTATAGCCGTCTGCAACGGCAAATCGAGAGCGCTCCGCATCAGGTCAGCGCAGGCCATAGACCTCGGCTGGTACGGCGTAGATTGCAGGCGGATCGGCGGCGTCTGGAGCGACGGGTGGAGAGTTGGGAACGGGAACTTCGCGCCTTCTTGACCCAGCCCTACCTGGCCGTATCGGGGGCCGACAAGGAACGGACATTCTCCCAGGCCCTGGCCCGCTTGACAGACCACAGCCGTCGATTAGCTGCGCACCGGGACCGGTTGGCCCAAGGGCTGGCCGACTTAGGGAAACTCAAGCGTCCCCCCCGAAACCACTATCTAGGCAAGGTGGCCATATTTATCGCGCCCATCGCCCTGGTACTGGCCTTAATATTATTGTATTGGGGGGGCTACTTCAATCTGCCCCGGCTACCGGCGGCTGACCTCACACCTGAAGAAGTTGTACCGATCTCGCAGCCGGGTACGCTGGTCGAACCGGCCCCGGATGAGCCTGCTGACAGTCTCGACACCCGGTGATGAACCTTGGAAAGTACGCATTTCGCCTGCTCACAGGTGAGTTTTTACGGTAACTTCACTCATCTCATTCCAGAGAGGTCAACGGCCCGCGGATTGAGGGTCTTGCTCGCTGGTGCAGCGCAAATTGCTACCCGGCCTGAAACGAAATTATGATATCGGCAATCCGGAAAGGGGTTACAAAATGAGTTTCACGCGACAGGTCTCATTTATCGTACTTGTACTGCTCGTGGTATTAGTGGTGGTTTTCAGCAACCAGATCGTGGAGACCAACCGGCGGGGGCAATACCAGATCAAACAGGCCGCCATTACCGGCACTATGACTGCCCGGATGGCACCCGGCATGTACGGCCGCTGGTTCGGCGCCATCGACACCTGGAACAAGGCTGAAACGTTCTACTTCACATCCGAATACGATGGCGCCGGCGACGTTGTCGAGGACCGCTCGATGGAGGTGCGGTTCAACGACGGTTCCCTGACATACATCTCCGGTACTGCCCGGATCACCATGCCCACCAATGAGCAAGACGCCATCGACCTGATTATCAAGGAAGGCTACCGCAGTTACCGGGACCTGGAGCAAAAACTGGTCCTGCCTACCGTCCGTAACGCTCTGCGATCCACGGCCAACCTGATGTCCGCTCGCGAAAGTTACTCTGAGAAACGGCTGGACTTTATCAATTGGGCCCGGGACCAGATCCAGAACGGTTTGTACAGCACTGAGGAAATCACCAGGAAAGTCACCGATATTGTCAGCGGGGAGCAGGTCACCAGGACCTTCAAACGGATCAAGCGGAATGAAGCCACCGGCGAGCCGATCTATCTATTCAATCCCATGTCCGGCATGGGGATTAACGTTTCGAACTTCGAAATCAAGACCTTTAATTACGCCGAAAAGGTCCAGGAGCAGATTTCCGCCCAGCAGGAAGCTCTGATGGCCGTGGAGACCGCCCGGGCCCGAGCCAAAGAAGCTGAGCAGAAGGCCCTCACCGTTGAAGCTGAAGGTAAGGCGGAGGTGATGCGGGTCAAGTACGAGAAGGAGCAATCCAAGATCGCCGCCGTGGTGCTGGCGGAGCAGGCCCTGGAAGTGGCCCGGTTGGAACACCTGGCGGCCGAAGAGACCCGCCAGCGGGATATCCTGCTGGGCCAGGGTGAAGCCGAGCGCAAGCGCCTGGTAATGGCGGCCGACGGCGCCTTGGCCCAGAAACTGGAAACCTTCGAAACTATTCAGGGCCAATGGGCCGAGGCTTATGCTCAGCGCAATGTGCCCCAACTGGTCATGGGCGGCGGCGCTGACGGTGGTACCGACCGGGCCACCCTGGACTTCTCCCAGGCCATGCAGCTGCTGGTGGCCAAGCAGCTGGGGCTGGACCTTTCCATACCGGCCGGGGGAGGAGCCGCTCAGCAGCCCAGTCAATAAAGGGGCTGCCGGTTCGTTACTGGCGCCGCTGGATCACGGGCACCAATGCTTTATTCCAGATGGGATTTGGAATAAAGGTTTATGCTATTCTAGCAAGAGCGCTTCCCCAAAACAATTACCTAAGGCGATTTTCAGTCGCTGGAATTCAAAGTTGTCCTGAATCATTGTAGGAGAAATTCTGCAAACAATAACTGTTGATTACAATTGAAGGTGCGATCTTATTGGGACCTTTGGGGTGTGTATTGCGTGGAATAATGCGAGTTAGTGTGCTAAATGTTGCATTAACTATTTTCCGTTCGTAATATTCACTGTCCATTAATACATAAAGGATCAGGTTATGCCTTTTGAAAAGTTTGTACCTTCCCAAAAAACTGCGGGTACCCAAAAAAATCCGGAAGCGAAAATGCTTAAAGGAGGCCAGATTTCATTAAACGGTCCTGCCTATGAGAAATTTCTGAAAGGTTCCACGCATGTGGAATTATACTACGATCCGATCACCAAGAAGATCGGTCTCAAGGGCAAGAAATATGGCACTAAGGCCGCCTTCAAACTGCGCTCCGTGGGCAAAGGCAAGTCCACTTACCGGGTAAATGCCACGCCATTGATTGAACATTACAGCCTGCGCATCACTGGTAAAGTACCTCTGCAAATGGGTTGGAACGACGCCGAAAACCTATTGGAATTGACCTTTTAATATTCACTTGTAGGCCTGAAAAAGGGGGCGGTTACTCGCCCCCTTTTTTTATTTTCAATGAGACGGGTGTGGCTCAGGTATTGTTTGAATTTTCAGTCGCTGATCCAGCCGGGCCGGTGCCTTCCGTCGCCGCTCTGAGGACTTCCGGTTAAAAAAAAACGACCGCAAAGCTAGCGACTGTCATGGTAGACCAAGACTCGATCTGATCTGGAAACTTTGCATATGGTACTTATACACAGCAGATTCCGCCCAAATGTTTTTTGCCGCTGTCCAGGGGTTCCGTTTTCGACCGGCCCTATTCGCCGCCGGCGATCACATTCAAGGATGAACCGGCTTTGAACCAGTCTATCTGGGCCTCATTCAGGGTGTGCTTGAGCGGCAGGGTTTCCCCGGTTCCATCGCTGTGATGCAGCACCATCGCTACCTGTGACCCGGGCGCCAATTCGGTCAGTCCCGCCAGGGAAACCTTATCGTCGACCCGAATCTTATCGTAGTCCTCCGGCTGCCCGAAAACGAGGGGCAGCAGCCCCTGTTTCTTTAAGTTGGTCTCGTGGATGCGGGCAAAGCTTTTGACGATGATGGCCCGTCCCCCCAGGTGCCTCGGTTCCATGGCGGCGTGCTCCCGGCTGGAGCCTTCACCGTAGTTTTCCTCGCCGATGCCAACCCAGCCGTAGCCCTGGTCCCGGTAGGCCCGGGCGATAGCGCTCAACTTGGCCACCGGCTCCCCCGATAGCTGGTTGCGGCCCTCACCGGGCTGGTCCGAGAAGGCGTTGTTTACGCCGATAAACAGGTTGTCGCTGATATTGTCCAGGTGGCCCCGAAATCTGAGCCAGGGGCCGGCGGGGGAGATGTGATCGGTAGTGCACTTGCCCCGGGCCTTGAACAGCACCAGCAGATTTTCCAGATCGCTGCCCTCCCAGGCCGGAAACGGTTCCAGCAGTTGCAATCTTTCACTATTCGGGCGCACAACGACCGTCACCTCTTCGCCGGCGCCGCTGGGGGCCTGGTAACCGGACTCACCCGCCTCAAAGCCAGCTGACGGCAGCTCCTTCCCCTCAGGCGGGGACAGCAGCGCCCCACCATCCGGACCCGGCAGCGGATCGGTGAGAGGATTGAAGGACAGTCTGCCCGCCAGGGCCAGGGCGGTGACTATTTCGGGGCTGGCAATGAAGGCCAGGGTGTCCGGGTTGCCGTCATTGCGCCGGGCAAAGTTCCGGTTGAAAGAAGTTATGATGCTATTCCTGCCGGCCGGCATGCCGGAACGCTGCCACTGGCCGATGCATGGTCCGCAGGCATTGGCCATCACCACCCCTCCAATGGCCGTGAGGGTCTCCAGTTGCCCATCGCGGGCGATGGTGGCCCTGATTTGCTCGGAACCGGGGGTGATCAGGAACTGGGAGCTCGCTTGCAGCCCCCGCTCGAGGGCCTGCCGGGCCACGTGGGCCGCCCGGCTGAGATCCTCGTAGGACGAATTGGTGCAGCTGCCGATCAAAGCCACGCCAATATCATCCGGGTAGTCGTTTTCTACCGCATCCCGGGCCATCTTTGAAATCGGCCGGGCCAGATCAGGCGTGAAGGGACCCACGATATGGGGCTCCAGGGTGGACAGATCGATCTCGACAATCTGATCATATACTTGTTCGGGAGCGGCCAGCACCTCCGGATCGGCCTGCAAGTACGCCCGGTGACTGTCGGCCAGCTCGGCGATCTGCTCCCGGCCGGTAGCCCGCAGGTAGGCGCTCATCCGCTCATCATAGGGGAAGATGGAGGTGGTGGCGCCGATCTCCGCGCCCATGTTGGTGATGGTGGCCTTGCCGGTGGCGCTGAGGGAGGCGCTGCCGGGGCCAAAATATTCAACGATCTTGCCGGTGCCGCCCTTGACGCTCAGGATACCGGCCAGCTTCAGGATGACGTCCTTGGGGGCGGTCCAGCCGCTCAGGCTGCCGGTGAGGTGCACCCCGATCAGGCCCGGCCACTGCAGCTCCCAGGGCAACCCGGCCATGACGTCCACGGCGTCGGCGCCGCCCACACCCACGGCGATCATCCCCAGGCCCCCGGCGTTGACGGTGTGAGAGTCGGTGCCGATCATCATCCCGCCGGGGAAGGCGTAGTTCTCAAGCACCACCTGGTGGATGATCCCGGCGCCGGGCTTCCAGAAACCGAGGCCGTACTTGTCGGCCACACTTTTGAGAAAGGCATAGACTTCGTCATTTTCAGAGGTGGCGGTCTGTAGGTCCTCCGCTGCCCCCACTCGAGCCCGGATCAGGTGGTCGCAATGGACGGTGGTGGGCACGGCGGCGGTCCGGCGGTCGCTGCGCATGAACTGTAGCAGCGCCATCTGGGCGGTGGCGTCCTGCAAAGCCACCCGGTCGGGGTTCAGGAGGGTATAGGATTCCCCCCGCCGGGGCAGGTCGGCGGGTTGGTCCTCGGCCAGGTGAGCGAACAGGATCTTTTCCGTCAGGGCCAGGGGGCGGCCCAGCTGCTTGCGGGCTCGCTCAATGGCTGTTTTGAGCCGGGGGTACAGCCCCTCGGCGATCTGTAGCGTGTCTTTCATTCGGCCTTATACTTACTTTACGGCAGCCTTGTGAACCTGTTCATTGGGATAGACGCCGGTCCAGCCAATTCTTGAAGGATTCCTGGCTCTCTCCGGAGGGTCTTCCGGCCAGCAGTCCTTCAACGCTGATATCTTCATCGATGTCCTCCCAGTGGATGCCCTGGCCCTTACCGATGAGTCTCCAGTTCTTTCTTTCTTCCGGTGTGGCGTGGAGCAGCCGGGGGAACCAGGCCAAGGGAACTGAAATCGTTCGCCCGTCACTCAAGTCTACGCTCAGGCTATCCTCGGTTACAGATACGTTCTCGGCGTCGGGAACTTCTATTTCAACGGCCGAAATAGTCATGCCAGGCCTCCATTAGCTGCTCGTGATGTTCGTCGATGAGCTTCTGGATTTTGCTCATTTCCGAGCGATTAAATCCTCCGCTCCTTTGTAGCCTCAGCGGCTCCAGCCAGAATTTCGCAATTTTATCTTCCCTTTCCACGTGAATATGCAGGGGTTCTTCTCGATCACCGGCATAAAAGAAGAATCGATATGGCCCGACCCTTAAAACTGTTGGCATATATCCAGTTTCTCTACTGCTTTTAAGTTAATCTTATTCCTCGCACGCCATAGGTCATAGTTATCCTGCATAGCCAGCCAACTCTCAGCCGAGCGTCCCAGGGTCTTCGACAGCCGTAGTGCCATCTCAGGGCTGACATTACTTGCGCCGTTAATCAGGCGATTAAAAGTCGAAGGCGAAACCTTCAGCTTCCGAGCGACACGGCGGGTGCTGATGTTGAACGGCTGCAGGTAGACTTCCTGAATAAATTCACCCGGATGGGGCGGGTTATGCATCCTCATTAGTGATAGTCCTCATAATTAATACCGTAGGCGTTGCCTTCCTGAAATCGAAAGGTCACACGCCAGTTCCCACTCACGTCAATCGCCCACAGGCCCTTTTGCTGACCCTTTAAAGGATGGAGTCGAAATCCCGGAATATCCATGTCGTCAATGGCCTGAGCAGTGTCGAGAGCGGCCAGTTGCATTCGTAGCTTCTTTTGGTGCGCCGATTGAATGCCTGATATGCTCCCGGTCTCATAGAACCGCTTAAGGCCTTTATGCCTGAACGATTGTACCACGGCCTGAATTTAGCGCGTTGCGCACCACGCAACAAGGGGAATATTTCCCGGCAGGGCAACGATGGTATGAGTAGCACCAAAGCGAAGCAATCCATCATAGCCGAATGCCGTATTAGGCATCACTCTTCGTTAGGCCACAACTGCTCATCTTCAAGCCTCTCAAATTTGCTCACCTGCCTTTCCCACGCTTCATGAGCCTTTTCGATATCTTGTGGAGCAATCCAAGGCTTGTCAATATTTTTTAGATGGTCATACTGTGGTGTCGGCAAAGCCCCATATGACCCCTCCCAAAGCAAGGGCCCATAAAGGAACGCGGCAACCCGGTATATTGCTCGATGACATTGCTCTAAGCTATCTAGGCTTATTCTAAGCTGTTTCTCTACCAGCTCACTACGCGTTTCGGGATCAGCGGCGTGAGCGATAAACTTATCCACGTATATCTTTATAGACCCACACGGCTGAAGTTGATTCTCTAGATAATCGAACCACTCATCCGAGATCAAATCGCATCTTCGCCGATCAGACGGATTCACCTTTGCTAGGCGATCAAAGTCATCGTGCATAAGTGCTGAGATCGACCATGCATTTGGTCCGTTCGTCTCGGCCCATCCACAAACATCGGTCTGTTCTTGTTTGGTTCTCTCTTCTATCCATTTATTCTTGGCGGGTTCCGTGTCGTATGGAAGTCCATCGTAAGCAACGTAGTTTTCACGAGTTATTAAGCACATGTTTTTCCGTATGTCATCCACTATTCTTCTAAGCGAAATGACAGCCCATTTCGGCTTCGGCTTCATCTTGGGCTTTTCGTTAAGTCGCCTTATAGTTACTGCTTGCATGGTTACAAATCCGGTATTAAACAGCCGAATAATGGGCGCATTGAACCCAGCTTTTGAGCTTTCATTGTTTTCGGCCAGTCGCCGCAGCTCATTCACAGTGCAAAACCAAGCATGGTTCCAAAATAAAAAACCTATCTGTTTCCATACTGAATGGAAGTCTTCCCCATGTAACCATTCAACCCATTGTGATCGCTTTTCCCGGAACGCACGCAAGCGATCCTTGTCTATTACGTCGCAGTCTTCCAATAGAAACTTATAACTCGATGCTGTCATGCCGAAAACCAGATATGATGCCTAATATAAAAACTTACCAGCGGTATTTTACCGTCCTGTGGTGTGAAGGTTGGAAAGCCACAATCTCATTGGGGGTCAATGATTTTGTAGGGTATGGTGCTTTTGATACCATACTTATCGACTTTATATACTTTGTATTTGCTAGAGTATTTGTCGTATTCCATTATCTCGAAAGGTGTAGAATTCTTAATCCCGTATTTGTCCACTTTATAAACTTTAATCGTTCCAGTCCGGGGATCTTCTTCCATTATTGTTCTAGGTGTAACATTTTTTAACCCATACCTATCTACATCATAAATCTCAGCTTCACCGGAATATGGATTTTCTTCAATTTTCGTTTCTGGAGTTAAATTTTCAATTCCATATTTGTCTACATCATAAACCTTAACTTCACCGGTATATCTATCAATTTCCATAATTTTATATGGTGTTATTTCTTTAATACCGTATTGGTTTACTTGATAAAATATTACTTTACCGGAATATGGATCTTCTTCTGCTATAGTATTGGGAAATAGACCTTTAATACCATACTTATCTACATCATACACTCTTACCGTTTGTGCAAATACAAAAGTAATGTGGACTAGAATTGCTAGAAGACTTGTTGTAAGTATTTTTCTGTTATTCATGATCTGATCCTTTCATTCCGGGCTACTTATTTCTTGCTGTGGCTTTCCAACTTGAATTATACGGCCTTCTTGTAGTATATCAACGCCTACTTCTGTCAAACCTTGCCTTACTACACTGCACAACGACTCTTTTGAGCCACGGCGCAGGCAATATAAGAATGCGAAGGGATAAATCCCCTCGCTGAATCAAACCGGCCTCTGGCGGGGAAGGGCGCTGTAGGTTTCGCATAGGCCCCTTTAGGGACTTTTATCCCCCGCCAAAGGTGGGGTTCGATTCAGCGAATTCCATTTAGGGATTCGCTTCTAGGCGGTCGAGAGAGGCCGAACCGACATCAGATCAGTATCACCAACGGAACGGACATCTCCGATATGCAGGGTGGCAAGCACCTTGGTTCTCCCCGATGCCATTACGAACTCCACTTCTAAACCGTCGGGTTCGTACAGCTCCACAACCGCCCCCAGATCGTCCTTTTTCAAACCGTGCGGGGGTAGATCTCTGGCTAAAACGACCGTGTCAAGAATCTTGAATTTCATCGCTTGCTATCCTGAGTAAGCGGTTATAAAACGGGGTACATCTTCCCCGGTTAAAACAATCCACACTGTTAGCACATCGGCGGACCGGCCATTGGGACCGGTAATTGTACCTCTAACTTCATACTTTGCTCCATATTCAGTTTTCTCCCCGGGCCGTGCTTCGGCGGCAACAATGATGTCGCGGATATCAGCTTCCAATCGCTCCCAATTATCGGCCGAATAGCCTAAAGACTCGAATAAACGCGCCTTGAACCGGCCCACTGGATGAGAAGTGGACAGAAGGTAATCTCGAAATTTGGCCGAGTCAATGACCGCGCGATCAGAATTCGGGAGACGCAATTGACCTCCTTAAACAGACAAATCAGTCCTCACCCTACGAAGCCGCGCAATTTGTAGGGGCGACTCACTGAGTCGCCCCTACCCTGTGCTGAATGCTGACGGCTGATGGCTGAACGCTCTAGTACCGATACCCCTCCGGTTTGTACGGCCCGTCCGGGTTCATGCCCAGGTACTCCGCCTGCTCGGGGGTCAACCTTGTAAGCTTGATCCCCAGCTTGTCCAGGTGCAGCCGGGCTACCTCTTCGTCGAGCGCCTTGGGCATCAGGTGCAGTTTGGTCTCCAGCTGCTCGCGCCACAACATCATCT
>SDBU01007441.1_pt1 | contig 12628 bp, 7 predicted proteins | sample 2277071 | NCBI WGS metagenome assembly SDBU01 (sample SAMN10397929, study PRJNA504765) | marine sediment metagenome | isolation source: marine sediment core GS08_GC12, 126 cmbsf | place: Arctic Ocean: Gakkel Ridge, Loki's castle | collected 2008 | reverse complement strand
TCGTGTGTTCTCCAGGTTCAAAGGTTTAATAATACGCTCACGGACTTCTTCCCGCCATGAGCGTCCAGTTGCTTGCTCGATAACCATGCCGAGCAGGCTGTAATCCGTGTTCGAGTATCTCCATCCCTCCCCGGGTGGAAAGTAAGGCTCTTGAGCTGCCGCAGCATCAAGGTATTCATCAACCTCCCAAATCCTTTGAGGATTGGCAGTGATTTTGCCAATCATCGCTGCGGTGATCCAATCTGGAATCCCTGAGGTGTGGTTCAGCAACATGCGCACCGTGATTTGGTCGCTGTCGGAAAACCTTGAGGAAACGCTCTCAGGCAATACTGCAGTCATTGGGTCCTCCAACGAAAACCGCCCTTCTTCCACCAATTGGAGAATAACTACTGAGATAAAGAGCTTCATGATGCTACCTGCACGGAATTTATCATCGGGTCTCATTGAGGTATCCGTTTTAATATTACTCAGACCTGCTGCTCCAACCCAAGTACCAAGCTCAGGACTACTAATGTACAGCAGTGCGCCAGGAAACTTGGTGTCTGATTTCTCCACAGCATCCTGAAGTGCCGTCTGCAACTTATCGGCGAGTTGCGTGTCAAATGCTTTCTCGGTCGGTGCCTTGCAAACCGTTAGTCCCAGGACAACGATAATTATGATTAAGAAGCTGGAGGTTTTGAGTTTCATGCTAATTTCTCCCTTATGGTAAATTTTTCATTATAATAGGGTTTTTTATGTGCAGTCTTATTAACTCAGCTTATATCACAGCCAATAATTGTGGTCAATGAGCCAAGAACTTACTCTGCCCTCCTTAATTTTAATCAGACAGAGTAAAAAATAACACACACAAATACGTCACATATTTTGCCTAAACCTGCTTAATTATGGATGCGGTCGAGTAAATGAAAAGAGGGAATTTACAGGGGTAGAGCTGGTGCATCTGAGGGAATCTGATTCCATAGGTTGGGGGTTCGAGACTCCTCGCCCACCCCACCATATATCTCTGGTAACTCCTTGATTTTTTAGCTTTTCGGTTTTCAATCCTGTTACTGTATTGTTAGCGTAATTCAACAATTTTTGTTACATATCGTGACATGGGGATGAGTCTGTTTTGCTATCTGTATTAATTGCAAGAAGTGCTGAATGTATCATAATAGACCAATCTAATTGTTAGATTCTATTACCTACTTTAATTCTTCATGTCTAATTTGACTCTTTTTCCACTAATTGGTATTCTTTTGCCAAGCAAATGAATTAGGATGATGGGGTTTAGTTTTTATTCAATTTAAGATGATAAATAAAAATTCTGGTAGGTAAAAGGATCTGGCGACCTGTTGAGTCACTAGAAATTCAGTATATTGTTAGCCGAAGTGCAGGGCTAGGTTACTTTAAGCCGACAGAGTGTATGGGTATTCTGGACATGATAAAAGACGAATTCACAGTACAGTTTCAATGTTAAAATAAGATGTTTATTGTATTATTTGTGAGTTAGCCATATTAATAATTTAAAAGGAGAACTTCAAATTGTCAGGTATTGCTGGGATTGAACTACCTAGAAAGAAAGACATGGTCGAAGAGATGTTGAGCAAGATATCTCATCGAGGGAATGCTGGGCGCGAAGTCAAAGAAGTCGAAGGCGCCACTTTTGGCGTTGTATGGACTGAAACACAAAAAGACTCGCTCATCCGAATGAGACGAAATAACGAGGCTTATGATGGGGATGGGGCCGGACATTCAGCTTCAGCCAAAGTCAAGAATGATGGAATTGTTCTAAAACGTGATCCTTTAGGGATAGCTCCACTGTATTATGGTGAAGACAATAATGGGACCCTTTGTTTTGCCTCAGAAGTAAAAGCTCTGGTGGATATTTGCTCTGAAGTAAACATCGTGCCTCCTGGATGCAAATTTGATGGCAAAACGCTGGAACCTTATTTTAAATTAAAAAAGAGAGAACCTTTTGATATGCAACCAGATATAATAGCGAAGGGACTAAAACGTCGGTTGGTGAATTCCATCAGAAGTCGGATTGATTTTGAGTCAGAAACGGGAGCCTGGCTGTCAGGAGGTTTAGACTCGAGTGCATTAGCCGCGTTGACACGTCCCACTACGAACAAACTTTTTACATTTACAGTTGGATTAAAGGGATCTTCTGATCTTGAGTACGCACGAATAGTTGCAGATTTTATAGATTCAGAACACCATGAGGTTGTTGTTGAGTTTTCAGATTTGATCCGAATAATACCCGAAGTCATATATCATTTGGAGTCTTTTGATGCATTACTCGTCCGATCTGCTCTCATGAATTATGTTGTTGCCCAAAAGGCTTCCGAGTATGTCAATCAAGTTACGTCAGGTGAGGGCGGGGATGAACTTTTTGCGGGCTATCATTATCTAAAAGAATTACCCCCAGAAATGATACCTGACGAGTTAATAGATATCACAGAGCGTTTGCATAACACGGCCTTACAGCGTGTTGACCGGAGTGCTGCTGCTCATGGAACAGTGGCCCATATCTGTTTTTTGGATCCGAAGGTTGTGGAATACGTCCTTCGCATTCCTTCAGAATATAAACTTCGAAATAATGTAGGAAAATGGATTCTTCGAGAGGCTCTGGAAGGCATGCTTCCCAAAAAGATATTGAATCGCAAAAAGGAAAAATTCTGGAAGGGCACAGGTGTGGATGAATTGATCTTAGAATATGCCGATGAAAAAATTACAGGTGATGATTTTCGTCGCGAACGGAATTTGAGGAATGGATGGAGACTAAACTCCAAAGAAGAATTATTATACTATCGATTTTTTAAAGAACACTATGGCAATTTGGAGAAACTCTCCTGGATGGGACGAACCAAAAGGTCCCCAGAAAGGAGGCTTGAGCTCTAATTATTCAGGAGGTGAAGATTCCCTATTTCGTCCACTCGGAATAACCAGGACGGTCCAACCAGAGTCGTGGATTCTTTCTCTTGTATGATAGCAGAGCCTTTAAGCTTACTACCTGGCGGCAACTTTGATCGTTCATTGACTCGAGACTCAAGTTCTTTATCCTCGAAATAAACAAATTTTGTTTTAAATGGTACCTTATTCGATTTGCTTAAATTCAGCTTTGAAAAAATCTTCTGAGATGACCTCATTTAATTTATCTCTATAAATTTTGTGTTTCAGTGTCTCATTCCTTGAATATTCACTTCGCACACCTTCCCCCCGATGAGCATTGGCATACAGGCCGAAGTGGCCGATCCTTATCCTCATAGCGTTGACTTCGGTCCGGGAAACAAATAATGTAGTCTGCGATGACCAAATAAGATACTTGGGGTTATAAATCACGCAGGTGGAATAATCACCCCCCATAAAAGGAGGATATCATGATCCAGGTAAAACCGCGTCTTTCCCGCCAGCTTATGGTTCTGATGGTTTCAGGAATCCTGGTTTTCTCTCTTCAAGTTTTTGGAGAAGATCAAACAGCGGATCTATTCAGGACGTTTCGCTGGCGCAATATCGGGCCTGCCAACATGATGGGACGCATATCCGCCCTGGATGCGCTGGATGATGATTACCGGGTTGTATTGGTGGGGTCGGCTTCAGGAGGCGTGTTTAAATCGATCAATGCCGGCATCACTTGGACGCCGATTTTTGACAACTATGGAAGCGGCTCGATCGGTGACGTGGCTTTTTTTCAAGGTGATCCCAATATCATCTGGGTCGGCGCCGGCGAGGCCAACAACCGCAACAGCAGCGGTTGGGGTGACGGAATCTACAAGTCGACCGACGGTGGGAAAACATTTATCAATATGGGGCTTAAGCAGACCCATCAGATCGCCCGTATCGCCACTCACCCGACAGATCCGGACATTGTTTACGTGGCGGCCATAGGCCATCTCTGGGGATACTCGGGTACTCGCGGCCTGTTTAAAACCACTGACGGTGGCACAACTTGGAATAAATTGACCACCGGGCTGCCAGATAACGAAAAAACGGGTTGCACCGAGATCAAGATGAACCCTTCCAATCCCGATATCCTCTATACAGCTATGTATCACCGGATCCGCCAACCCTCGCACTTTCACAGCGGCGGTCCGAACGGTGGAATCTTCAAAACGATGGACGGCGGGAATTCCTGGCGCAAACTGACGAACGGGCTTCCCTCCGGGGATACCGGACGGATCGGCATCGACATCTATTATTCCAATCCGCAGATTCTTGTGGCCTGTGTCGAGGCATCGGACAGACTTCCCGAAGATATGAGCCAACCGGGTCCCGGTATCTACAGATCGGATGACGGAGGCAGAACTTGGAGGTACTTGCTCAGGCATACCAGCCGCCCCATGTACCATGGACGCATCGCCATCAATCCGCTTGACGACAACTTGATCTATGTCATTTCCCGGGGTTACCGTTTCTCCCGGGACGGCGGTAAGACCTTCCAGAGAAAACCATGGCGCGGAGCCGGTGGCGATGACCACGACCTGTGGATATCCCCCCGCGATAAAAATGTGTTCTATGTCGCCAGCGACCAGGGGGCTCATCTTACTCTGGACGGTGGAAAAGGCTTCATCTCCTTCAACAATATGGCCATCGCCCAGTATTATGCCATCGGAGTGGATATGCGGGATCCTTACTGGGTCTATGGAGGGATGCAGGATATCGGAGGTTTCGGTGGTCCCAGTAACAGCCGTGATTCCCAGGGAATCCTCAACGACCACAACATCGAAGTCAATGGCGGGGACGGATTTCACATGCAGGTGGATCCAACCGATTGGCGTACCGTCTATACCGTCTGCCATGTAGGAGGACTGGGCAGGATCAACATGGAAACCCGGGAGCATAAACTCATCTCTCCCCGACCGGAGACGATTCTCAATTTTGCCGACTATTATGATCCCGATTTCCCCGAAACTCCCATCAGGTATTCGATCTTTCCCGGCGAGCACTGGTTGTGGGGGCAAAGCCGCAGCCGCTTTTCCAGTCTGCTGCCTCCGCAATTCCGCTATAATTGGAGCACCCCGATGATTTTGTCAGGACACAACCCCCATACCGTCTATTTCGGCGGAAACCATCTGTTCAAATCGGTCGACCGCGGTGACACCTGGCGAATCATCAGCCCCGACCTGACCACGAACGACCCGAAGAAGCGGAATTCCTCCGATTCCGGGGGACTGACCCACGAGGTGACCGGGGCTGAAAATCACTGCACCATCATTACTATCGCTGAATCATCCCTCAATCCCACCATTCTCTGGGTGGGTACGGACGACGGCAATGTCCAGGTCACCCGCAACGGCGGCGGCACATGGACAAATGTTCGTTCAAACATTCCGGGCGTTCCCAGAGGAATCTGGGCCAGTCGGGTGGAAGCCTCACACTTTGACGAAAGCACGGCATATGTGACGTTTGATGGCCACCGGAGTGATGATTTCACCCCTTATGCGTTCAAAACCACGGATTTCGGCAAATCATGGACCAGCATTTCGGCAAACCTGCCCCATGGACACAGTATCTATGTCATCCGGGAGGATCACAGGAACCGAGACCTGCTCTTTGTGGGCACCGAGTTTTCCTGTTTTGTGACCATAGACGGAGGACAAAACTGGCATCGTTTCATGAATAACATGCCTACGGTCGCCTTTCATGATCTGATCATCCATCCCCGAGATTTCGACCTGGTGGCTGGAACACATGGGCGCAGCATCTGGATTCTGGACGACATCACACCCTTGCAGCAGCTCAACTCAGAGGTGCTGGAAGCGGATATGTACCTCTTTGAAAACCGCACCGCCACCAAATGGCAAAATGTGTCCCTGGGCCGGCAACAATCCTATTTCAAATTTCGCGGTGAGAACCCTCCCTCCGGGGCCTTCATCCATTTCTATCTCAAAGCCTCGCCTCAGAGTGAAGTGCAAATCACCATCGAGGATATCACCGGGCGATACAAACATACATTCTCAGTCAATGGAAAAGCCGGTATGAACAAAGCCCGTTGGAATATGGAGTTTCCCCCTACCGAGGAGGAGGTAATTTCTTTCAAAAAGCGCCTGCAGAATGTGGTCCAGGAACTAACTCAATCCATCCAGATACAGGAGGAGAGAAGCCGGCTTCATCGGCTGAGCGATACACTGGAAAACGCCGATAGCGAGAGCGAACTGATGGATGTTTATTCTCAGCTAATACGAAATTTTCCCCGCTACTCAGAAGGTAAAGATCTCTTTGGCCCTCAGCTGAGCCGTCGGACAGCCCCGGCAGGAGAATTCAAGGTCATCCTGTCCGTTGGTGACCAAATCCTTACCAACAAGCTGAAGATTCGGGACGATCCGCTGCTAAAAAAGTGAATGTTTCCGATCCATTCGGCATTATTCATCACATACTTGGCCGCCCGGAGGAAATGGCTAAGATTCCGGCATGGAAGAGGTAGCGGATCTTTAAAATATAGGAAATATGGGCAGGCGCCTTTCAGCGTAGTAGTCATCCACGGTGGGCCGGGGGCGCCCTGAGAAATGGCGCCTGTTGCTCGAGAGCTTTCCTCTGTTAGCGGCATTCTAAAGTCACTTCAAACAGCAACAACAATTGAAGGGCAGATAGGGGGGCTAAAGGACGTTTTAAAAAAGAACAGGCATCTTCCTGTCATGTTTTTAGTTTCATATTTATCCAGGGTTTTAAATCTACAATCTAAATTCAAAATTATTTATAACCCAACGCAATAACCGGGTCTAATTTTGACGCCCTTAAGGCCGGAAAGAAGCCAAAAGTGATTCCCACGCTGGTACAAAATACAACTCCCACAATTGCCCACTGAAGCGGCACATTAGCCGCAAAGTTAGTAAGCATACTTACAATATTTCCCAGTCCAAATCCCACTGCAACACCAAAAACACCTCCAATATTACTCAGGATTACTGCTTCCAACAGAAATTGCATCAGAATATGCTTTCTTTTCGCTCCTAACGACTTCCTGATTCCTATTTCCCTGGTTCGTTCCATAACCGATACAAACATAATGTTCATAATTCCGATTCCAGCAACAATTAGTGCAACAATTCCAATGACAAAAGCGCCGACTTTTATTCCCGCCGTGGTCTCATTGAATGTTTTAATGATACTGTTACTTGTAAAAATGGTAAAGTCGTCTTCCTCGTGTGGTTTGAGACCTCTTTCCATTCTCATTACTGCCCGTGTTTCTTCGATGGCATCTTGAAGCAAGCCAGGTGATTTTGCCCGAACAGTTATATTAACAGAACGATCTCTTCCCTGATTATCTCGCGTTCCATATATTCGCTTAAATCTAGTAATCGGTATCAGCAGGTAATTATCGAAATTACCACCAAATGCTGATTTTTTTTCTTCCATTACGCCAATGACCCGGTATTTCCTGCCATCAATTTTTATTATTTTTTGCAGAGGATCAGTCCACGGAAATAGTTTTTCGGCAACAGCATAACCAATCACCACCACACTTCTACCTATCTTTACATCTTCGTAGGTGAGATTTAATCCAATTTCAACGTAATGTGTATTGTTCTCCGGATATTCCGGCGTACCGCCGCAAATGGTCACATTTTGATTAGTGGTTATATCCTTGTATTTAGCAACATGTCCGAAACCCCACAATTCTGATCCAACAAGGTCAACTGTTTTAACTCTATCCCTGATCGCGTTGGCATGTTCAACCGTAGTCGGTCTTCTTCTCATAATTTTTTGCATTTCTTCTTGACTGACTGGACCGGCTGCAGCCTGTTTTTGCACCTGAAACGTCCGGGTACCTAAGACACTCATTTCTTTCTCAATAGTTGTCTGAATTACAGAAATGCCCGTCATAACGGCAATAATTGAAGCAACACCAGCGATAATTCCAATTAAAGTAAGAAAAGATCTTGATTTATGAGACATGATGGCTGTAATTGCCATTTTTAATGCTTCAAGGATATACATTTTTAACCTCGCTATCTAAATCTTCTACTCATACATCAATGCATCAATTGGGTTTAATCGGGAAGCTCTAAACGCCGGGATGATCCCGGACAAAACACCAACAAGAATAGAAATCAGTAAGGCTATAATTGCAATCGGCATTGAGACAGCAGCCGGCAGCACAAACTTGTTAATAAGAGAGGTCACACCAAAAGAGACTATTAATCCCAATAATCCCCCGGTTAAACAAATCACAGAAGCTTCAAATAGAAATTGTGAAAGAATTACTCTTCGTGTTGCACCAAGCGCTTTTCGGATACCGATCTCCCGGGTTCTTTCCGTCACAGAAACGAACATGATATTCATCACCCCGATTCCGCCGACAAACAGGGATATACTCGTAACCACCAGACCGATCAGAATCACCACACCCATGACATTATTATAAGCCTTCATCAATGTATCCATGGAATTTATGGAGAAATTATCCTCTTCAGTTGGCTTCAATTTTCTTATTTTTCGCATTTCCCCAATAATTTCATACCTGAAATCTTGCATAGATTCCTGACTCGGAGCTTTCACAGCGATATCAAATTGACGGTTTCTGCTTCCAAACGCTTTCATAAAAGTACTGATTGGAACAAAAATCTGCCTGTCAAAATTAGGTCCGCCAAAAAAACCGGAGCTCCCCTGTTTTTCCATAATGCCAACTACACGGAAATTATAGCGACCGATCTTCATCTTTTTGTTTATCGGATCAATATCTTTAAAAAGATGATCTTGTATTTCAGTGCCAATAACACAGACAAATTTTTTATTCTGCACATCGACTGAAGTCAAAAACCTGCCAAAATCCGGCATTGAGGTTGAAACGACAATCTGATCCTCAGTCGTTCCAATGATAGGAATTCCTTCCAGCACATTGGAGCGGTATTTAACATTCTTTCCTGTGCTGGTTGATGGATTTACCCCTCGGGAGCTTTTTAAACGACGCTCTAATTTTTCACCCTGCTTGAATGTTAAATTCGGTCGGTTTCGATACTCGAAAAAGTTGCCGGTGATGACCCAGGGCATTCTTGATACATAGAGTACATCGGAGCCCACAGCAGATATGCTTTCTTTAAACTTATTCCCCAGCCCGTTTGCCACTGTCATGGTTGTAATAACTGCTAAAATTCCGATAATGATTCCAAGCGTTGTGAGGATACCCCTGGTTTTATTTTCCTTTATAGCTGAAAGAGCCATTTTAAAGGATTCAATTTTTTCATAAATTGACCGCATAACAAAAACCTATATTATTTTTGCTGATCCACGTTTTTTACTTCTACCTGGGATTGATTTTGCAAAGTTTGACTTATCGCGCGATAATTTCCAGTAACAATTTCTTCACCTTCAGATAATCCTTCGATAATTTCAATGTGAGTTTCACTCTGGATACCGGTTTTCACCTGTTTTGCCTTAGCCATGCCATCTTCCACGATAAAAACAACTTCTACAAAGCCATCTTTATCTGGAACGTAATTTTCTTCGGATGAACTGTCAGCAATAGCAACACCACCAGCTTTTGGTTCTTTCTTTTTTAACTGCTCCGGAGTTCTTACAGTAACACATTGAATAGGGATACCAAGCGCATCTTCCTTGGTTTCTGTAATAATATCACTACTTGCAGTCATGCCAGGCCTTAACTCTCTGCCAGGATCGATGATAGAAATTTTAACCTTAAACTCGGTTTTTTGGTCCAGGGTACCTGATCCAGTGATTGTTGCGCTGCTGGCAATTTCGCTTACTACACCATGGAAAACTTGATCTGGCAAGGCATCCACTTCTATTGTTGCACTGTCTCCCACAGACACAGAAACAACATCGTTCTCATCAACATTCACCAATGTTTCCATTCCGGAAAGCTTGGAAATAATCATGATCACATCTTCTTGAAATTGAGAACCAAGAGCAATTTCACCTACTTCTTTGTTGAGCTCACTGATAGTTCCGGACATTGGCGCATAGATAGTGGTCTTGGACAGATCATCTTTTGCTTGTTTAAGTACAGCCTTTGCCTGCTCTACCTGCTGTAACGCAGAATTATAACGTGCTTTTCCCGCTCTGTCAGCCGCATAAGTTTGGTCCAAATTTGCCTGGGATTCCAGATTTTGTTCGAATAATTCTTTGATTCGAACATGATCCTTTTCAGCTTTGAACATATTTTCCCTTGCCAACGTAGCATTAGCCTCGTTTGCCTTCAAATTTGCTTCTGAGCTTTCCATTGCAGCTAAAAAACGCTCCCGATCCAATTGAACAAGAAAATTGCCCTTCTCAACCCATTCACCTTCTTTTACATTCAAGTCGGTAATTTTCGCGGCAACATCGGCGCTTATCTTGACCTTTGTTTTGGGCTGAATTCTTCCTGTCGCAGTAACCGTTTCCACAATTTTTTGTCGTTCAACTTTTGCAGTTTCCACCGCAATTCCCTTATCACCTTTATTTCTCGCCGAAATTAAAATAATCATTACCGCAATTACCAGGATTATAATTGATCCAATAATAATTTTTTTCTTTGACATAACCATCTTCACTCCCTATTTTGTTCTTTGATATATGAGCACACTCTAAGAACCGCTAGTTCTCCTTCCGCGATTCATATTTATGCGAATTTGGTTTTGTGGATCGCAACAAATCTCTCATCATTTTTCTCAATTTTCACGCGCTGACTTCCTAGAAATAGATTATCACAGGAAAAACAATGAGGTCAATAGCCACAAAATAGAGACAGAGCGCCAAAAACAGTAATACAATTAGCTATAAGATAGGCTATGCAAGAAAAAAGCAAGGTGTGGAGTACTAACCTGGATTATTCACGGATCCAGTTTGCCAGATTGCCACGCTCCGCTCGCAACGACAATGTTATTTAAAATATATGTAGTCGGATGCGAGGCACAGGGTATGCAGCTGTGGTTCTCCACTGCAAATGCCCTGTAACGAAGCAGACGTCGTTGCGAGGAGCGAAGCGACGCGGCAATCTCATGTCTTTGGCGAATCATCATGAGATCGCCACGCTTTGCTCGCGATGACAATTTTATAATAGCAAAGGTCGTCAAATCGGCCCGCCCTAAGGGTAAATTAGGCCGACATATAATAAAAAGAAACGCATTTGAAACCGATTGAATGTTCTGTAAGAGGTGAAATCAGCGTAACGAGTAGATATCAATGAAAATAAATATTGGTGTCGGCATAATTTATGAATAAATCAGGCTAAATATGGTCCAATTATGAATGCTGCTAAATCGTCTGAATCGATGGATAGGAATTTAGTTTTTGCGATTGCTGCGCTTTACTCTCATTTTTGTCCAATTTCCGCCTTCTGACATCCCTTACAACCTATATCATTGAGAAACCTTGTGGTCAAACACAACAAAATCGGTAGAAGAGATAGAATTAAAAGGAAAAGTATAAATAAAAAGGTTACTGAAAAATAAGTCTACCTGCAGCGCTCCCAATCCGAGTCCATGTAGAATTGATCGAGCTCCTTCCATAACTCCTGAATGTCGCAGGTCATGATGACCAGGTCCTGCGACTGACCCGCTTGGTCTTTTACATAGTCAGGGATAAGAACTTCTTCATGAAATCCCAGCTTCTTGCAAATAGTCCTGACTGCAACCTGAGGCTTCATCATCTTGGCGATTACCTTCTCTACCTTTTTCTCTATCGCTAAGAAGTAGACTTCTCTCATGATGATCATCCCTACTCCTTTGCGCCTGAACTCTTCAGCAACAATTACTCTCAGCTCTCCTTGATGCCTGCGCCACTCCTCGGTCGTAAGCTCAAGTGCCCCGTCAGCGATAATGCTGTCTCCCTTGAGTGCTATAATGCGGAAGATGTTTGCCGATTCAGCAGATTCGATTCTCTGCTTGACGGTATTCTTGTTTGTAACATCAACCCTCAGGTACTTTAGGTCCTCTTCCGGGAGTGACCGGTAAAAGCTCATTAGCCTGTCAAGGTCTTCGACAGTAAGGTTTCTTATGGTTACTTTGGTACCATCTTTTAAAGTTTCTGTCTTCTCCATGATGAATGTTTCCCTTACCTTATTTACCCCTAGAATAATACTTAATCAGAAATGAGTCAACCGGATTCAGTGCTTTATTCAGGTATGCATACAATAGGGGCACTTATCCTTGTTCTTTGCGTGCATTCGGGAATAAGGAGGCGAAATAGAAGAGTCGTTAAATAATTAATTTGGCGTCTTTTTATAAAAATCTAAAAAAAAATTCTTGACAAATGGAGAAAAAAGCATTAGTATACACTTAAGTAGTTACTAATATGAAAAAAAAAGAAATTGTTCAGGCCATTGAAAATCTGGGGCTCTCGAGCTATGAGGCAAAAGCCTACTTTGCTCTCCTCTTGGAATCCCCTCTGACAGGCTACAAACTCAGCAAGGTTTCCAGTGTACCTCGTTCTCGTATATATGAGACGATCGAGAAGCTTATGGCGAAAGGATTGGTTCTCTCTCAAGAAGGGGATACAACCCTCTTACGGCCCGTAAGCCTTGAATCATTATTAGAAAAAAAAGAAAAGGAAAGCAGCCGGAATATAGATTTTCTAAAGGAAATTCTGCCGCAGCTTAAAAAACCAGCAGAGACTCAAGGCATCTGGACCATTTCAGGACGGGATCGAATATTTGAAACAATAAATCATGTCATTTCTCAAGCTAAGAGCCATATATATTTAGTCAGCT
>SDBU01007440.1_pt1 | contig 12628 bp, 16 predicted proteins | sample 2277071 | NCBI WGS metagenome assembly SDBU01 (sample SAMN10397929, study PRJNA504765) | marine sediment metagenome | isolation source: marine sediment core GS08_GC12, 126 cmbsf | place: Arctic Ocean: Gakkel Ridge, Loki's castle | collected 2008 | reverse complement strand
ATGTATCTTGATGGTGATTCAGGAAGTGTCCTAGGGGTAGGCGGGGTATCTAGTGCGTTTGGTAATGGTGGAGATGCAGCGCAAGAATCCGGTTGGAACATTCGCAGACCTAATGGCGGCGCAGGACTTAAAAGCCCGGTAGGGACGTTCACCGAATATGGCTCAGGTGGTGGTGGTTCGCACACCAGTAGCAAATTTTGTGGGTCTGGCGGTACGGGTGCTGGACATGGCGCGCATGAGGACGTGCCAAAGAATGGGTCAATGGACGCAGTCGCCAATAAAGGCGGTGGTGGAGGCAGTAATACGACATGGAGCGCTGCTACGTCCCGCACTGGTGGAGCCGGTGGCTCTGGTTATGTATGTATATCGTGGTATGAATAAGTTTAATGCAAGTAGAACTCAATGAACCTATGGGGCCGGGGTTCTTCATATTCTTTACCCATACAAGAAACGCAGGTGGCAGCAAGAGAGAAGAATACAAGGCACCAAAACTAAGTAAGACGCTCTTAAAGCTTATTTACGATCTTCTGCATCAGGACATAGAGCTAGATGAAACCTATGAGGCCGTAATCAAGAAGGTTCTCTACAAGGCGAAAGAGCAAGTAGAAGCGGAACCTATAAAACAAAAGAAGAAGGGAAGAAATCTTCTTAAAGAAATTAACAGCCTCATAGAAAAGATTGAAAGGGATGTGGAATTCACCCGCTCCTTAATTAAGAAACTCAAACCAAAAATAGACAAGGTACGTCGAGAGATCGACGACGAGGAAGATTTTGTCTTTCTGTTAATGGTGACTTGATGGAATCTACTGACGACAAAGACTTTTTCAACCGCAGACAATCTCTATTCGAGCATGAAGGGTGGCCAGAGCTTGTAGCCGAATGGGAGCAGCTTATAGGGACGAATGGGTCTGTCGAGGGGATTAACACTACCGAGGACTTCTGGCGAGCCAAGGGCTATATAGACGCTCTTAACCTGATGGTGAGGCTAGAAGAGCTTACCAAACAAACAATAGAGTCCCGTGATGATCTATGAATTCAAATGCACTAATGGGCATGTGACCGAGCATTATATGCCCATGAGTGAGAGAGATTCAGAACCGCCCTGTAATTGTGGGGCGACATCACGAAGAATTTTATCTGTGCCTAATTTCAAACTTGACCCCGTAAGCGGTGATTTTCCGACCGCGACGGATAAGTTTGCGAGGATGCACGAACAGGCTGGCAAACGTTCCGACGACCAGCAAAATTAATGGAAAACGCCCGAGAGGGGTCTAGCCCATAGGAGAAGTAATGAACGAAATTGTAGTTGACCCAGAAGATGAATTAGAAGACGGACAGGAACCTGATGTTATCGAGCAAGAATTGCAAGAAGCACAGTCTGAACCCGATCTACAGAAAAACCACGAAGCACTTCAAAAATCATATCAACATCTAGAGCGCCGCATGTCTCAACAGGGGCAGGAGTTGGGAGAATTACGCCAACTGTCTGACACCTTGATTCAAGGCAATACGGAGAAGCCGGATTTTTTCGAGAACCCGGAAGAAGCCGTTAATCAGGCTGTAGATGGTAATACCCGGTTACGCGACCTTGAGGCCAGAACACAAGGCATTCAAGAGTCAGCAGTCAGAAGCGAGTTACTACGTCGCCACCCTGACTACCCGGACATTGATAAGAGTATCGAGTTTGCCAATTGGCTTTCCAAATCCAAGCTAAGACAGAAGTCCTACGCCGACGCCGCACAGAATCTTGATGTGGATATCGCCGACGATTTAATGGTTATGTACAAAGAATCATTAAAGAAACAGGGCGTGGAATCGGAAAGGCTAGAAGGCGAGCGCAAGGATATATTGAAGGAAGTGAAATCGGGTTCTGGTTCATCTGGTGGGGCAACAAAAAAGGTATTCCGCAGAGCGGATTTAATGAAGTTGCAAATTGAAGACCCCGACCGGTACGCAGAAATGAATAATGAAATTCTAGACGCATACGCTGAGGGGAGGGTCAGATAAGGAGAACCTAAAATGGCTTTAGGAACTAATAATATTACGACAACTACGGCTGCCAATTACATCCCAGAGATTTGGAGCGACGAAGTAATCGCCGCTTACAAATCCAATCTTGTACTTGGCCCTCTAGTAACAAAGATCAACCACAAGGGTAAGCGCGGAGATACGATTCACGTTCCGAACTTTACCCGTTCTTCGGCGTCTGCAAAGGCCGCTAGCACACAGGTTACGTTGACCTCACCGACACACGGTGTAACGAACGTTTCCATCGACCAGCACTATGAGTATTCAAAGCTGCTGGAAGATATTGTTGAGAAACAAGCTATGGCCTCCCTTCGTCGCGCCTACACGGACGATGCGGGTTATGCGTTGGCCCGTCAGATTGACTCAACCCTGCATGCTCAATTCGAGTCATTGCAGGGTGGCGGCGCGCGAGACACGGGGGCATGGACCGGTGCGGTGATTGGTGGTGACGGTTCTACCGCTTATCTTCAAGCCACAACGGGTAACGGTACTGACATCACCGACGCTGGTATTCGTGCCATGATCTTGACGCTGGATAACGCTGATGTGCCTATGGAGAATCGTCATTTTGTGATTCCTCCGATCTGTAAGAGTGACCTACTCGGTTTGTCTCGTTTCACTGAGCAGGCATTTACGGGTCAGGCTGGTAAAGGCAATCCCATCATCAACGGACGAATCGGTGAGATTTACGGCATGTCGGTCTATGTGTCGAGCAATTGCCCGACCGAGACTGCTGGCGATTTCTCAACGACCTATCGTGTGGGCCACATCTTCCATAAGTCGGCTTTAGCTTTTGCCGAGCAAATGGCCGTGCGTACCCAGACGCAGTACAAGCAAGAGTACCTTGCTGATCTGTTCACCGCTGATTGTCTATACGGTGTTGCAGAGCTGCGTGACGATGCTGGTATTTCATTCGTTGTTCCGTCTACCTAAGACGGTTTTATAGGGGGCTTCGGCCCCCTTTCTTTTTGAGGATAAAAGTATGGCTGACGCAATTACAGTTAATACAGTTGTAAATGGACTAGGGCAGCTTCAAGGAGCGGTCAATGAAATATGGACGGTGAGGGCGACCATCACCGATCAGGATGCGATTGCTATTAGTGACACCGCATCATTTTCAATGACTGTCTCCGGAGTGGCCTTGGGCGATATCGTCCTAGGCGTGTCTCTAACGAACGATCTTTCTGATGGTACTGACCAAGCTGTAGCTACAGCTATCGTCACTGCTGCCAATACGCTCGTTATACGAGTACATGCTGATGCAGGTGAGTATGCAATCGATGATTTGAACACGGCTGTTGTCCGAGTGATCGTTGCCCGCCCTGCGTTCTAATGCAAATCAGGTTCGGCATCCTACCGGCCTCGACTATTTCTGATCGAGTGCTGGTAGGTAATCCGGCATATGGAAGACCTATTGGGAAATGGGGTTCACGCCCCGTGACTCCCGAAAGAAGCTGGCTTAACAAGCTTGAAAACAGAAACGGGTTTTACACAAAACTCGAAGCCTCAATCCTTGAAGAAGGATTCAGAAATCCAATATTTTGTAACGCCATCGAGCAAGGTTTTTTTTGCCGTGTTGGCACTTCAAGGCTATGGATCGCAAAGAAACATGGCCTTGATATTCCTTGCGTTATTGCTGATTACGTTTCCCGATTTGAAAATCTTGAATTGTTGGAGACAGAAAAAGAGATACGAGCAAAGTTCAAAGAACAACCAGACGTTGTTGATCTCGATAATGAAACGAAAGTAGGGCATGTCTGGATAGGCGGTCTACCCCATTATCACCTAAACGAAACAGCAGAAGAATTCGCGGAGCGCCTAGACAAATGATGGCAGCAGAAAAAGCCAAGTACGAAAAGACTTGGAACGACAAGGCGTATCGACTCGCCTCCCCAGGAGAGATTGTTCTCCCAGATTTCTTGGGGAGAAACCCTGAGCGCGGGACCCTAATTGATTTTGGATGTGGTACCGGGCGGGCGACACAAAAACTTATTGCCGCTGGCTTCGATGCCACAGGCGTTGATATAGCAAGTAATGCTGTCGATACCGGTATTCCTTTCGAGCAAGCCTGTCTTTGGGAAAAATCTTTCAAAGCTAAGTGGGCCTATTGCTGTGACGTAATGGAGCACATACCGCCTGAGTATGTCGATGCCGTACTGGACAATATGGATACAGAGAATTGTTATTTGCATGTCCATCTACATCCAGACAAATTCGGGAAACGTGTGGGGGAAGTTCTTCACCTTACGATACAGCCCCATGATTGGTGGCTAGAGAAGATTTCTAAACGCTGGAACATTGTTGACCATAGCACTGATGGTCATACGTCATTATTTTATGGAGTGGGTAATGCCAAAGTTTAAATGTCTTTTCAATGGAGTCGTGATTGAAATTGCCGAAAAGGACGCGCGCGAAATCAGAGAGAATCCAAAGTATGAGGAAATAGATCCATCTGGTGTTCCTGCTGATCTTACTCTAATCCTTGAAGCCAAGAATAAAGAGATCGAAGAACTCAAGGCAAAGGTCGCACGATTGAAAGATAATAATAAAAAGAAGAAAAAGAAGAAGAAAAATGTCAACGTGGCTTGAAGCAGTAAACGAGGTTCAGAAAAGGCTTAGGGATAATGTAACCGTGTCTGTCGGCGCGACTTCATACTCAACGCTCCTTGGTGTGTTTGTGAATCAGGCGAAGCGTGAAGTCGAGGACGCATGGAACTGGACCTTTCTCAGACAGAACATAAACATCACGACTGCGAACGGGACATTACAATACACATTGACCGGTACGAATAGACGCTCTCGATTATTTGGGAACCGGGAAGTTTACGACGACACGAACGATATTATTCTAAGAGAGGTAAGTGACGCCTTTTTTGATCGTGTGACGCATCTCGGGACTACCCAATCCTCAGAGTCGAGCTATTTCAGATTTAGGGGATTGGTTAGCGGGGAAAAACAAGTAGACCTGTATCCAACTCCTAATGGAGTGGCAACGGTTCGCTTTCCAATGATTATCCCGCAAGACGATATTGCCGTGGACGGTACAGAGATAACAGTCCCGTCCGCCCCAGTCATTATGAGGGCATGGGCGCTTGCTGTATCTGAGCGTGGTGAAGACGGTGGCGCTAACTATCTTGAGGCGGATCAGTGGGCCAAAGATGCTTTGGGTGACGCTATATCTCAAGATGTTTCTCAGGCACCCGGAGAGTTGATCTGGAATGCCGACTAAACTCACCCCCCTGTCTGTATCGGCTCCCGGCTTCTATGGATTAAATAAACAGCAGTCTGGTTCTAATCTTGACATCGGATGGGCCTCTGACGCCATTAATTGCATCATTGACGACGATGGAAGGCTTGCCGCAAGAAAGGGATGGGTAAAGCAAACTGCAACCCCCTTGGCTGGAACACCGAACATATCACAGCTACATGAATATATAGACAAGGCAGGCGCTTCAATAATTATCTCTGCCGCCAATCTTAAATTGTATTCAGGCACCGGGACGCTAACTGACATCACGGGCGCGATTACAACCCCAACGGGGAATAATTGGCAGTTCCAAAACTTTAATAACAAGGTGGTCGGGTTTCAAGACGCCCATACTCCTGTCGTCAAGACGACAGGTAACTTCGCAGACATTGTTCCTACAGGAACGCTTCCAACAGGGAGTTGCGGGCTTGCCGCCTTCGGTCGCATATGGGCCGTAGCCTCAGACGTAGACAGAACGGTAGTAAAATATTCTGACTTGTTGGACGAAACAACGTGGTCAGGTGGTAGCTCAGGGTCTCTAGACTTAAAGACAGTCTGGGCCTATGGCATGGACGAGGTAACTGCTTTAGCTGAGTTTAACGGGTTCCTTATCATATTCGGCAAGAAGTCGATTCTTGTTTATACGGGTGCTGACGACCCCTCAACGATGTCGCTTAAAGACAGTATTACCGGGATAGGTTGTGTCGCTCGCGATTCGGTTCAAAGCATCGGCACAGACATCCTATTTCTATCAGACAGCGGCGTGAGGACCTTATCAAGAACTGTTCAAGCTGATGGCTCCGCACCTATCGGAGATATTTCAAAGAACGTCAGAGACTACATAAAAGGATTTATTGGCAGCGAGGACCTGACAGCGGTTCGATCTGCATACCATGAGACGGAAGGTTTTTATGTAATCAATTTCCCCGTTGTCGGGTATTCGTTTTATTTCAATCTGAAAATCCCCAATCAAGATGGGACCGCCCGTATAACAATGTGGCGCGACATTAATCCCAAGTCTTTCCTATCCGCAAGAGATGGGAGCCTGTACATGGGCTTTGCCGGAGTGATTGGCAAATACTCCGGGTATCTCGATAACGCCACGACATATGATCTTTTCTATTGGTCGTCATGGAATGATTTTGGTGAAGAAGTAAGACCGTTCATCAAGATTCCAAAGAAGGTCATCGTTTCTATCGTCGGCGGGTCAAGTTACACAATTACTTACAAGTGGGCGTTCGACTACAAAGATAATTTTGTAACTTCACAAGTCGCAATCGACGTAGATGCTGATGCCGCGCAATACAATATTTCAGAGTATTCCGAAGCCGATTATTCGGGCGGGGACGTATTTACACAATCACTGGTGAATATGTCTGGGTCAGGAAAGTTAATCAAACTCGGTCTTCAAGTAACGATCAACGGTTCGAATGTCAGCTTTCAAAAGCTGGATATCTACGCAAAATTGGGAAGGATGATATGACCTCTATTAACGATATTTCTGTTGATGATATCGCCAGTGAGGCCGGTCTTTTAATGAAGACGGATTTTGGCCTTCAAGAAACCGAAGACCAGATCAGAGCAAAGATAGCACGATTAGAAGAAGCCTTGTCAAAAATGGAGCAGATAGACCTTCCGTTACTTCATACTTTTACTACTGGTATATACGCGCGCGAGATATTTATCCCCAAGGGGGCAATTGTAGTAGGAAAGATTCATAGGCATGACCACATGAATTTTATATCGTCTGGTGATGTGACCGTGCTTACAAAAGAAGGTCTTAAGAGAATAGTAGGGCCGTCAACAATGGTTTCAACAGCAGGAACAAAGAGGGCGGTATACGCTCACGAAGACACGTTCTGGACGACTGTACACGCAAACCCAACAGAAGAAAGAGATGTGGACAAGTTGGAGAGTTTCATCATAGCCAAAAAATATGATGATTTAGCAATTGAACATAAATTCGAGGTGATGCCATGACATGGGCAGCAGTAGCGACAATAGGAGGAACATATTTAGCCAATCAACAACAGTCTAGTGCAGCCGATAAGGCGGCACAAAGATCGAGCTTCAGTCCTTATAACGTAACCACGGGGTTTGGGTCAGGGACGTTCGATGGGAAAACCGCAACGTCCCAACTGAATCCTGAATACCAGTCGCTTAGAGACAGGTTTCTGGGTGGGGCCAATAAGACCTTTGATGCCTACCAAGACTATAACCCAGACGATGCTATGAAGTCCTTGTTGGAAAAGATGCGGGGCGTCTCTAGGCCTGGAGAAGAAAGAGAAAGGCTGGGCGCAGAAAATCGACTATTCAAGCAGGGTATGTTGGGTTCCACCGGCGGCGCTAGTCAGATGGGTGAGATTAGACAGGCGCAAGGCATGAAAGACCTTATGCGAGAGATACAAGCATTCACTCAAGCCCAACAGGTGCAAGATCAATTGCAGGGGCGTGGCATGAAATTCCTACAAGGTGCTTCAACGCTTGACGATCAGGCCATAAAGAATCTTGAGCTGGGCGGTCGCTTCGGCGGCATGTCTGCCTCTGCCGGTGCTAAAGCCGCACAGTTCCCATGGGAAGCGGCAAAAAATACGAGTGATGCAACCGCCGCATTCTGGGGCGGTTTAGGAGGTTAGCGACTAACACAGCTATAGCCAGACGCGGTTCTAGTGCATTCTGATTTCTCAGGTTTTTTGTACGTTTCACATATAATTTCTTCGCCAACCTTCTTGCACTTAGTAGTAGATGAAGGCTTTTTCTTATACGTCTTAAGCGCAGCTTGACCTGCGGCATGCACGCGGGTCCTAAATTGTTCTACTTGTGCAGACGTACATCCAGTAAGCGCGATAGAGAGAATTAATATCCATTTCATGATTGAACCTCCTTTGTCTTAGTTTAGGCACAGGTTGGTTAGGAGGCAAGTTGCCATTATTCGATAACGCAGACCCAGCAGTAGCAGAACAACAAGCGAGACAAGCCGGACGGCTGCAAGACCTCGCTACCGCCAGACTTCCTGCTGGTAGAGGCATGGTCGCGTCCGCTTCTCAGGCTGGGCGCGGTGTGGGCGGTCTTTTCGGTGGCGAAGACCCTGCTGTTAAAAAAGCCAAGTCCATGCAAAACGCCATGAATGAAACCAACATGAAGGCCAAGTCACGCGGTATCACTCTACAGAGTGACCCAATTGCTTATTACGACCTCTCTATTGAGTCCATGCAAAGACACGGCCTTTCCCAAGAGGCCGCTAAGGCAACGAAGGAAAAAGAGAGCTACAAGCGCTACAAAACCCGGAAAGGACCGGGCGGTTCTCTCATAGAAACAGAAAGAACTACTGGAAAAAGTAAAGCGGTTCTTGGCTATGATCCTGCGCGTACAGCCCGAGAACGAGCTAAGGGAATAAAGACAAATAAATACCCTACCCGCACCCAACAGAAAGACGCGCTGGAAATGATCGACAGAGACGACGCCACAAAAGGTCTTTCCAAAGGCGATAAAGAACAAATGGCCGTAGCCGTAGGTTCTCGGACGCTACAAATCCTCAAGGACAACCCGAATCTGAATGCCGACGAAGCCCGCGAACAAGCCTTCACGGATGTTATGAGTCAGGTGAAACCGGGTGAAGATGTTCCGTGGTGGTTTGACAAACCGCCAACGTTTACCGCTAAGCGCGAACAGAAAAGCAATGCTGCTTGGGTTCAGAGAGCCATGAAGGCTAATCCGGGTATGACTAGAAAGCAGGTAATAGCAGAGGGGCGGCGTAGTGGGAAAATTCGTTGATCCTGATGAGGTCAAATTTGTAGACCCGGATAGCTTTGTTGACCCCGATGAAGAACCACAAGCGCGTCCTGTAACTGGATTCGCGGCAACACTAAGAGACCCGCGCCGCCAAATTGAAATGATGCAGAAGGGCGAGGGAGTGGGTGGCCTCGCGTCTCTTGCGCGTATTGCAGCCGGGGGAAAGACTCAGGAACAAATACAGCAGGAGAGAGCAAAAACGTTTGGTGTTCTCCGCACTCCGAGACAGCAGGAAATTGACCGACAGCTTCAAGCTTATGAAGGCGACGTTTCCCCGGCGGGCATTCAGGCGCAGGGAAAACTTGTCGAGGAATGGAAGCAGGAGGAAAAACAGCGCACGGCTAAACCAGAACCAGCTTCTCTGGGGGATATAGGCCAAGCCATTTTGGACAATCCAAAAGAGGTTGCCGCTGAGTTCGTAAACGCCATTGCCGAAGACCCTGAATTCTTATTGACCCCGGCAGGGTGGGAAACACTCGGAGCCAAGGTCGCTTCCGTTGCCATCAAGTATGGTCCCAAGGCGGCGAAGGTCGGGAAGGCCTTGGGCGGTGCGACGGGTGCCGCGCTCACGGGCGCAGCCATTCAGGCCCCGGTATCGACCGCTCAGGAGGCTCAGAGAGGCGGCAAGTTTGATGTCGGTCGAGTAGTGAAGGAAACCGCCATGACCGCCGCCGTCTCTCCGCTTGTTGTAGGCGCTGGTAAGGGCCTGGCCTCCCTTGCCAAAGGAGCAAGAAAGCTCCCTGCCAAACAGCCCACAGAAGCCCACAGAGGGGTTGGGGCAGAGGCTGCTGTCACCCCCCAGACCAAGCTTGGCGCGGTGATGGATGCCGCAGGTGAAAAGGCTGGTACTGCCGGTGCAAAAGTGGCCCGCCTAGGTCGAGGTATCGCTGATGTCACAGGTGGCAAGTCTATCACCCCGGTGCGTCGCCTCGGCGAAGGTTCAGCCACCGCCAAGAAGTTGGCTAATGCGCTTGAGCCTGAAGAGACGCCGACTAAGGCAGTAGGAGCCGGTTATTTTGAGCGTATCTCAAGACAGGTGGGCAGTCGCATCACGCATCTTGAAGACGCACTTGATCCCATAAGACGATTCGGCAAGGTCACAAAGGCCAATAATAATGATCTTGTTCGTGCGTTACGCGGAGAAAAAGTAACGGGTCCAGCCGCCAAGTCGGCCATGCAGATTCGTAAGATACTTGATGACACAAGGGCCTACGGTCGTGAAGCAGGTCTTGATATTGGGTATGTCAAAGATTATTTCACTCGTGTATATAAATTTAAGGCGCTGAGAGGCGAAAAGCTCGGCGGTGAATTCGAGCGTGTGTTAGTCAAGCGCGGTATCGATGCGACGAAAGCGGACGATATATTGCGTCATATTATTGATACCGAAGGGACGCTGGATGCCCCCGGTTCTGTCGGTAAAAAACCGATGGCTCAATTCGGTGCAAAAGTCAGGGCCAGAAGAGACCCGAATACCGAGATGCAGCGGACGCTTGCCAAGATACCAGACAAAGAATTGGCCCCGTTTCTTGAAGACAATGCTCATTCGGTCCTTACAAAATATATAGAAAATATAGTTCATCGTGCGGAGTGGGCGCGAGTATTCGGTAAAGGTGGTGGAAAACTAGACGGCATGCTTTTGAAGATGCGGACTGAGGCCGCTCGGTCTGGCAGGAAGATGGTGCAAAGTGATGTTGACCGCATTGTAGACCTCGCCAACGCCTTGCAAAAAACGTATCAACCGTTTCAGTCCCGTGGTTTTGCAACCGCTAACAAGATGGTCGTTGCCTATCAATATCTAAGAACACTGACACTGGCGACGATTTCAAGTCTATCTGAACCTTTCGTGGTATTCCTGAGAGCAAATCCTTCTGCCGGTATCAGAGCGGCCTTTAAGTCTCTAGACCATGTAGCAAGACAGACCGCAAGAATCATTTCCAAGAAGGTGCCGAAAGCACAGGTAACACGGGCGGCGGAAGAAGCGGGGCTTGCCCTTGACTCCGCGTTGACGGAAAGACTTACAGCGGCATTCGGTGGTGAATCCACTAAATTCACAGCCGCGTTCTTCAAGCTCAATTTCCTGCATCAATTTACGAAGTTTAACCGTGTTTTCGGAAACGAAGCCGGTAAGTTGATGGCGAAGGGCCATATCAAAGCCTTGGCGAAAGGAAAGGGTGGAGCAAGATACGCGAGGAAGATGGAGCGTGAACTTGTCGAGCTAGGCATAGACCCCATAGAGGGGATTGCATGGTTCCGTCGCGGGGCCAAAGAGTCAGACCCATTCCATGAAAAGATAATCAACGCCGGTATTCGTTTTACGAACGAAGTCGTTATGGCCCCTAGGGCGACAGTAAGACCTATGTGGCATTCAAACCCACACCTCCACACTGTTTCACAGCTTAAGGGATTCCAGACCGTGTTTGGTAACACGGTTGTCAAAAGGGTCCTGAGGGAAGTCACCCAAAGAGGGGTGATAGAAGGTACACAAAACGCCGTCAAATTTAGCTTTGTCGCGTCCTTAATGGTCATGACTGCAATGATGGGCAATGAGCTTCGAGAATTGATTCAGTACGGTCCAGAAGGAAACCCCAAGAAGAAAAATCAAACTCTGGGACAAAGAGTAAGAGACGCCGTAGACAGAGCAGGATTTACCGGCGCATTCCAATTCGGCCTTGATGCCATGTATGCCCACCGCTTCGGTTCTCCGGCGATAGCGAACCTTGCCGGTCCAACAATTAGTCAACTCAATGAGTTGATCGAAGGGCTTGGCGCGGCCTCAGAAGGCAAACCCAGAAAACTTGCAAGGGCGGCTGTAACTGCTGTCCCGCTAGTTAATGTAATCCCCGGAATAAGAAAGAAGATAACAGACGCAATAGCACCTAGAGAGAGACGATGAGCGACTACACAAAGACCGTAAACTTTACAGCTAAAGATTCACTGACATCGGGTGATCCGAATAAGCTGATTAAAGGTTCAGAGCACGATACTGAGTTCGCTGCCATTGCAGTGGCAATTGCGACCAAGGCTAATCTAGCCTCACCGACATTCACGGGTAATGTTGTAATCCCTGCGGGAGACGCGGCCACTGAACCCGCTCGGATATCACAGATTCAAAGCGGGTCAGTGTTATACGCCGCTGACGCAGAGGCGAGTGATACCTATGTAATCACATTGACACCGACTCTTACTGCTTACACCATAGGAATGACGGTCAACTTCAAAGCTAATACCGTCAACACTGGCGCGGCCACGATCAATATAGATACGCTGGGCGCAAAGACGATCAAAAAGAATCACGATGTTGACCTTGCAGACGGAGATATTGAATCAGGGCAGATGGTCACGCTCGTTTATGATGGCACCAACTTTCAGATGCAGAGTCAATTAGCTTCCTCCTTTGCGTCAGATACAGCATATGCCTCTAGTTGGAATGCCAGTTTAGAGGCTGCTACCAAGAACGCTCTTTACGACATACTGGAATTAATGGGGGGCAAGCCTCTCTTTGTCATAAAGCAAACACAAGAATCTGTCTCAAGCTCCACCACATTGCAGGACGATGATGAG
>SDBU01007439.1_pt1 | contig 12628 bp, 25 predicted proteins | sample 2277071 | NCBI WGS metagenome assembly SDBU01 (sample SAMN10397929, study PRJNA504765) | marine sediment metagenome | isolation source: marine sediment core GS08_GC12, 126 cmbsf | place: Arctic Ocean: Gakkel Ridge, Loki's castle | collected 2008 | reverse complement strand
TTGTTGATAATAAGTGGGTTGAGTTTATGTTCACTTTTAGTTGTACAGCAACAGTTTTGTTTTTATTAACAGATTTAGAAAGGAAATTAACGGAGCGTGATTAAGAATGGATAATATTCATCTTTATGTGGCTATTATTGCTTATGGTTTCATGATTATTTGGAATATAATTAGGATACGTAAGATAGAAGATAAATTAATGGACAATGGTAACTAAAACATTAGCTAAATTTAATCTTGGCGAAAGAGTAAGGGTTAAGTTATTTGTTAAAACAGATTTCCCTGCTGTGGGTTATATTAAAAGAGCAAGTTTGCGACTTGGTAAGGTTCGTTACTTAGTGAGATTTGATAGAGGGTTGTTTAAAAAACCTTTACTTCAACAAGTGTATGAAGTAGAAGTTTTGGAAGAACAGATAAAAAGGGAAGATGATTGATGAAACTTTGATAATAATGGCTTTAATTATAGATGTAATTGTGATTGGATTAGTAGATGCACTACTTATATGGTTATTAATTAATGAAAATGAATAATGGTGTTTAAATGATTAATTATAAGGTTGGAAGAAGAGTTTATTGGTTTACACCTATAACAGAACCATTTAGACTTTTATATTTAGATTTGAAAAGTATATTAATGGAGAAAGAATGAATGATGTGCAAATAGCTTTTTTAGTTGGAATGATTGTTGGAGGATTATGTGTGATGATAGGTTATTTATTAGAACCTATTTATATGTTGATTAAAAGAAAGATAAAATCGGAGAAAGACAATGTTTAATAAAAATATTCAAGAAGTAAATCAGCCTCTATATGAGGAAAGGGAATTAGAGGGTATTTGGTCTAAAGATAAGAAAGGAGATATTAAAGATATAGTTGCAATAGTTGAAATGCTAATTACTCCATCTATAACAATTTTTAGAATTAGGTTTTGGAGAGAATTAGATAACATAAAAACGGATAAATGATATTTAAGAATAAGAAACAAAAGAAGAATTATGAGCCTTATTTGATAACTAAAGTTATTAGAACTAAGAAACTAAAAGGTTTCAAGTTTGTTCTTGAATGTAATTATATGCTTTATAGTTATCCTGAGAGATGGTATAAACTTCTTATTATAAATGATATTCGATGGCTTACAAGTGATGGTATTTGGAATGATGAAAAAGAAGCTATAAATGACTTTGAAAGAATAACAAAACAATGGGAGAAATGAAGATGAATGAGAAAACAAAATATGAGTATTGGTGTATGAACAATGATGTGGATAGTATAGATTTTATGATTGGAGATAAAGTTGTGATGAGTGAATACTTAGATAAGATTGTGGATGAATGGGCTGAAAACAATGATGAATTAGAAGAAGATAAATATAACATAAAAAGGAAGAGAGAAGAATTAGATAATAAATTAATGGAGAAATAGAATGATTGTTGCAGATATAATATTTGTTAAAACAAGTGAAGGAGAGTATCTTGATAAAGCAAAGTTACATTTTTTATCAAGGAAAGACAGAATAAATTAATGGAGGAAGATTAAGATGGGACATTATGTTAAAGATAAGGAATTTCGAGAGTTGAATGAGCAACTTAGACAAATTGAAGAGAATGTTAAAGAGTTGCGTCATGAGTTTGACCAAGTCTCTTGGAATTTTTACTAATAATTAATGGAGAATGATATAAAATGAGTATTGAATGGTTGATTATCTGGATGCCTATAGTTGCAGGAGCTATATTTGGCTTAGTAGGAGTTTTGAGAAACATAAAATCGGAGCGTGGATAGAAAATGGGTATACCTAATTCAAGAGATAGATTTAGTAGTATTGAATTAATGAATTTAGAAGCTATGTTACTTGCTAAGCTTTCAGATGATGAAAGAGCTATAGATGTTATAAGACAAGAATTTGGTAAATTACTAAATATAAAAAGGGAGTGTGAATAAAGATGGATGAACATGAAAAGTTCAATATAACACTTAAAAAATTATTAAGCAATCAAGCTTTAACTACTGCTAAAGATATTTTTGATAAATTTGATAAATTTGCTTGTATTAAAGATGATGAATGGTATAAGGAATTAAAAACTAAATATACGGAGAAATAAGAATGGTTAATGGAATGAAACAATTATTAGAAGATTTACAAAGTAATGTTTTTGAAGTTTTAAATGAAGAATTACCTTCAAGCTTCAGATTTCCTATTAAAAGAAAGTTAATTGGAGAGTTCAGTATAATGAAAGGTTTGATTGGAGAATACGCAAAGAAGTGTTCTCCAAACAAATAAAAAAGAATTAATGAAAGATGGCTGAAGAATATTATTGTCCTGAAGGTTGTAAATTACCTACTGAAAGAAATATACTTACTGAAGGAATGTTTATTATGAATAAATGTTTTTTTTGTAGTTGTAAGTTGTGGGATGAATCAGGTAATTTTTTAGGAAGATTTGATAACATAAAATCGGAGAAAGACAATGAAATGTAAAGAATGTGGATATGATACTCATGGTGTATTTGATACAGATAAAGCAATATGTATGGACTGTTGGGAAAAAAGGGAGAATTAAAATGATGTTTTCGATTAAAAGGTTTGTTGATAGAATGATAGGAGCTCCAAGAGGTATTGAACAATATAGCTATATACCTATTTTAATGGAAGCTTTAAAAGATAATCCTAAAAACATATTAGAATGGGGAACAGGACTTTCTACTTCTTTAATGAGTTTGATGTGTCCGAATGCGAGTATAGTAGCTATTGAACACAACTATAAATGGTTTTTATATTATAATTATAAGTTTAGGAATAATGCTAACGTGAGTGTTGTTTACGTTCCCAATATAAAGAATTATTCTAATTATCCTTTGGGGTTGAGGGGTTGTTTTGATTTGGTGTTCGTTGATGGTATGGATCGTAATAAGTGTTTGGTTGTTGCTAATGCTAAGTTAGTGGTTGGTGGTAGGATTATTTTGCATGATGTTGATAGGAAAGAGTATTTAAAGGGTGTTGGGTTATTCACAGTTGTTAGAAAATGTTTTAATACTGTGTTGTTAAAAAGTTTGGTGGTGAAGTGAATGTCTGGATGGTTCGTTTTGGGTTATGGCGTGGTTGTGTTTTTAATTGTCGTAGTGGGTTATGTTATATTGAGGATGAGTGATTATAAGGTGATAAAATGATTAGTTTGGTTAAGGATTTTGAAGTTGATACTAAGGATGTTAGTGTTTCTTTGGAGTCTTTGCTTAAGCGTTTCAAAGCTAGTTCTGATAATGATTTACACTTTTTTTTAAAGGTTTTAATTCTTGATAAAGTTTTGAGGTTTAACATTGAGCATTTGGAGAATCAGTTGCCTAAGAGGAATGTTTTGGTTGTTCGTAAGGTTTTAAAAGCTATAAAGAAAGTAAAGTAACATAATCCCACGCATTAAAATGCGGGGCTTTTAGCCGTAAGCTCCGCCTCAATTGCACTCTGAGAAGTGCCTTTGACATCACAACTTCGGCTGTGAGGCGATGTTACTGTCGCCTGTCGCTCAACCAACTTGGGATGAGCGAGATTTCGACTTGCGTTTAAATCGCTATTATAATGTTTTAAACCACAATGAGAACAAGAAAAACAACCAGACAAGCGAGAACCGATTTGTCCACACTTATGACAGATTTGGGAAGTGTAGTTAGTATGGGAAAAGAAACTTGGACAAAGGATGAAATTGAAACATTGGAAAAAGATTTTTTTAATTATACATTAAAAGAACTTAAAAAACAATTTCCAAAACATAGTGAATTTGGAATTAGAAATAAAGCATTAAGATTAGGAATGAAAAAAGATAGAAGTAAAGTTGCACAAGAACAGAGAAAATATAATGTAAACCTTGATTTTTTCAAAACATTTAATTCTGAATCGTGTTATTGGTTGGGATTTATTTCGGCTGATGGTTGTATATACTATGATAAACTAAACTCAAGATATGGATTAGCATTTACGCAAAACATCAAAGATAAGGCACATATTATTAAACTACACAAAATCTTAAGTGGGTCTCCTATTACAATCACAAAAGATGGAAAAGTAAATTATCGTTGTATTTCAAAAGAATTATCTGAAATACTTATAAGACAAGGAATAAAACCTAAGAAATCATTAACAAATACATATCCTAAGAAAATACCTTCTAAATTTCATAATGATTTTATTAGGGGTTATATTGATGGGGATGGAACTGTAAGAATAGGACTAACAAAACAAGGAAAACTTAAATTGATAATTTCTATGGTTGGAACTAAACAATTTCTTGATAAGGTTAAAGAGATAATAGATGGTTATGATTTTGGTATGGATGTTAATATCCATAAAGATAGACCAGAAAAAGCCCTTTGTGTTTTAACATACCAACATAAAGATAACATTCTAAATTTAGCTAAATGGTTATATCCAAAAGATTGTTTTGCACTTGAAAGAAAAAAGAATCCTATCTATGAATATGCAAAAACTAAGGGTGTAGAAATATGATTGTGTTTCCAAGCGTAGTCAACGCAGAACTGCAAAGCTTTAGTGTAAGCTTTGATAGTAGCAACTACTTGTCTTGTTGGATTAATTCTAATTTTAGCAGTTACAACAGCTCGCATAGTGATTGTGAAACACAACAAGTATTTAAAGTTTTTGGAGGTGAGAGGCTAATTCCTCCCAACACTGAAGTGTCGGGTATCCTTAGCCCAATTTTATGAAGTTTTTGCGTAAGTATAGGGGTAGGATTTTGCCTGTTGTGGAGGATTTCTCTAAGGATATGGATTGTTTTAAGAAGAGGGATGTTTCTAGTTTGTCTTTTAATTCTTGGTTTTGGCTTCATCCCTCTGCTTACCGTTTGATGAGTTTTGGCACTCCGATCATCGGTTTTTGTTTGTATGTAGTTTTTGGTTTGTTTGCTTGGTTTAATATCTCTTTTAAGTTGATAGCTATGGTTTTGTTTGTGTTAGCTTTTAGTAGTCTTCGTGATTTGGTTCGTAAGTTTCGTTTTCGTTTGGCTTTTGTTGACACTAGTTTTTATGATGTTTACTTGAGGGATTATGATGGTGAGGAGGTTGATTAGTTTATGGATTTGAGTGGTGTTGAGTCTATTATTGGTTTGGTTGATAAGGTTAGTTGGGTTTGGTTTAGGGGTTTGTTGTTAACTCCTTTTTTTTGGGTTCGGGGTTTTCCTTTTTGGTTGAGGTTTGTTTTAACTTTTTTTTTTCTTTGTTTGGTGTTCACTATATTATATTTTCTTTATAGGAATCGTAAAGCTTTTCATGGTGTGAAGTATGTTTAGTTTGTTAGGTTGATTATTGTTTGTCCTAGTCTTTCTTGGTTGTTTGGTATGAAGTTGTTTATTATGTATTCGTTGCAGGCGTTTTGATAGTTCTGTGTTGCTATATAGTATCCTACGCAGAAGCTTAACGCTATTATAATATACCATAGGTAGTATTCTTTGAGTATTGTTTTAATGTTTATTGTTAGTAGTTGTTTGATTGTGTATCTCCATTTGATTTCTCCTTTGTTCCATCTCTTGATGAATTGAATGTCTGTTTTGAAGTCTTCTATGACGAATTTTATTAGATCAATTAACCATTTCATTGTATTGTTTATTATACTTAATTAACAGTACTATATTAATATCTTAGTTAACCATTAACCTTTAACCCTTTGATTCCTTTAATATTCTTTAAGTAAGTGTTGAAAATGTTGGCTTTTGAAACGCCTATAACCTCTGCTATCTCTTTCTTCGTATATTTGTTTCTGCAAAGTTCTTTTATTAGTAATGTAACTCTGTTTTTATGTGTCTCTAATCTAATGCTTAGTTTTGTTGGTGAATCTTTTCTTCTCATTTCTTTCAATGCGTTTGTTTTTAGTTTCTCGTATTCTTTTCTATTGAATGGCATATAATTTGTGAATGTTCCTTTGAAGCTTGGTTTTTGGCATTGATAGTTTAAGTATTTGCTGCCTTTTATGTATAAGTATTTCTTGTCTTTGCGGTTGAAGAAGTCGAAGTATCCTCTTCTGAATCCGTCTCTTGCGTAGCAGTTGATTAGGAATATGCTTTGTGTTATCGCTAGGCTTTTTGGTAGTTCGAAGTAGTCTGGTAGTATTACTATTATGAATTGGTTTAGGTTTCCGCATTCGCTTAGGAAGTCCATTAAGTTCTTGGTGTATCTTTCCATTTGTTTCTTGTTGTCTAAGCCTTTTCTTGCTTCATCATATACTAAGGCTTTGTTTTTTCCTACTTCGTAGGCTGTGTCTATGAGTTGTTCTCCTTGGAATATCATTCTTTCTTTCCAGTTCTTTGTGAATGTTGGGTCTATGTAGCTTGCTACTTGTGATCCTAGGGTGCTTTTACCTGTTCTGGTCATTCCGTCTCCGCTGAATAACATTTTGAAGTCCCAGTCGTTTCGGTTTTCTTTTTTTGCGATGTCTAGATTCGCTTTTAGTACGGTGTGCAGTTTAAATTCTTTGTTTATAGTTGTGTAACTCATTTTTTTCCCTACCTGTTTTGTCTTATTGCTTTGTTGATATCGTCTATTACTTTATCTGTTATTAACATTCCTTTGTCGTCTGCTATCTTTCTAAGTTTTGTTTCTAGTTGGTTGTTTAAGTTCCAGTATTGGTTAAAGTTTTTGATGTGTATCTTCTTTATTTTTCCTTGTGGAGTATTTTTTGTCTGTATAATAGGTTTTATTTTTGAGTATTTTTTTAGTGTTTTGTTGATTTTTGTTAAGTCTTCTTTCTCCATTTTCGTGCTTATTTCTCTTTTAACGCTTAGGATTGTTAGTTTCCATTGTTGTAAGATTTTGTAGTTTAGTCTTTCACTTTTGCTTAGTATGCTTAGTTCGTTGCATAGGTCTAGGTATTTGTTTAATCTTTTTAGTCCGTCTAAGCTGCTGTTCCATTCAGTTACTTGTTTTTCGGCGTTCATCATTTTTAATCTTTAACCTTTAACTTTTTTGTTGGTTTATATATTTTTCTAGTTTTAGAAAAATTTAAATATTAGTTAATCTATAATTTTTTTTGGTAACTAGAATGGTTGATCGCACTCCCCTTTCAATAAGCAGACCTCGTGAAGGTGGAGGTACTATAATTGTTACTCGTGGTGGTCGGGTTACTGAGCGTGATGATGCTGGGCGGTTGGTTTCTAGGCGTCAGATACAATCTGAGGTCGCTGTTAGGATTGTTAGGAGTGGTAGAACTACTCCTGCTAGGATTACTAGTGGTGGTAAGATTGTTAGTGTTTCTAAGCCTAGTGCTAAAAGAGTAGAAGAGGTTAAGGCTATTGAGCGTGAGCAGGCTAGGAAAGATTTTGGTCGTGCTAGGCTTAGGGGTGACATTGTTGAGAAGAACGGTTTCTTAATTCCTAAAACTAAAACTGGTAGAAGAGTTCTTAGTAGGGCTGTGGCTGTTGATAAAAGGGTTCAGGCTCAGACAGCGGTTAAAGGTGTTGATATTCGTGGTAAAGCTTTATTCTTAAAACTCACTAAAGAGGGTGGTACTAAGGTTTCTAAAGATGTCTTGATTAGGAAAGATGGAAAGTTTGTCAGTTCTGGTTTGGAGATTACTAGTGAGACTCAGAGGGTTCTTTCAACTAAAAGGGTTTTGGTTCAGAAAGAGTTAGGAATTACTGCTCAGCGTAGGTTGCAGAAACAACTGTCAGATTTTGATAAAAGAGTTCTTAATAGGCTTAGTACTGCCGAGAGGAAGTTGTTTAAAGAGATTGAAGCTTCAACTAAAAGAACAACAAAGTTTTCTCAGTCAATAGATAAGACTTATGAAAAATTAGGTTTGACGAGGAGGGATGGTGATAGAAAATTAGTTAGAATAGTTAAGGCTGTTGAAAGAGGAATAGTGAATTTAGCTGCTATCCCTGTTGGTATTGTAAACGCTTTTAATAATGCTTTATTAACGGTTCAGGGTCTTGCTGTTAAGAATTTTCGTGCAACTACTAAGAGAGAGTTAAAATCTGTTTTTAGGAAAGTTCCTAAAGTTCTTTTAGAATCTTTTAATCCTCGTGATCCTGAAAACTGGGCTGGTTTAATATTAGTTGCTTTAGGTATTCGTAGTGTTGCAAAGAGTAGTTTTAGAGGTAAGCTAACACTTGCAGAGGCTAAAGCTGCTAAACTCAAACCATTTAGTAGGGTTGGTAAATTAATAGTTCAGAAGCCTCCTAAAGTTTCTCTTCCTAAACTACCTACTAAAGTTAATATTAATAAGATGAGTTTGGCTAGTTTGAAAAAGTTGAATTTGAAAACTGAGAAGATAATTACTCGTTTCAAAGTTAAGACTAAGTTGGATGTTAAGATTAAGGCTTCTGTTAAGGCTGAGCTTAAAGTTATTCAGAATCGTATTAAAGTTTTACAATCTAAGGTTTCTAAAGATGTTGGTATTATTAGGTTTCAGGCTTCTAAAGTTTTTAGAGATGCGAGTAGGGATGTTAATAGTCTTTCTAAGTCTATAACTGCTTCTTTAAAAGCTTTAAGGGTTCGTGGTGAAAAGGTTTTTCTTCGTTCTAGAGTTGTTGTTGAGAGTAAGGCTTTGTTAAAGTTAATTCGTAAGGATTTGAAGCTTGTTAAAAACGCTGCTGGCTTGGCTCGTGTTCGTTTAAGGTTGAAAGCTTTAAAGGCTAAGAAAGCTTTGATTAAGGCTCGTTTAACCACTCGTGAAACTGTTAAAGTTATTAGTCAGGAGGTTAGGAAGCTTGGGAAGGATGTTGAAGTAGTTGTTAAGGTTTCTGGGGAGGTTTTGTCGAGGGCTAATGCTAAGGTTTTGTCTAGGTTGAAAACTTCTTTAAAACCTATTGGTGTGTCTGCTCGTTTTGTGAAGTCTGTTGTTAGTAAACGGGTTAAAGCTATTTCTAGAGTTAGTGTTAAAAGGATTAATTCTTTGGTTCGTGGTTTGAAGAAAGTTGTTAAGGTTTCTAGGGGTTTTGTTAATAAAAAGTTTAATTCTTTGCTTAAAAGTTTAAAGCTTGTTTTGAAGAAGTCTAATATTGTTTTGAAGACTGCTAAGTTTAAGATTGGTAAGCAGTTGAGGCTTGCTAAGAGTTTAGTTGTTAAGAAGGTTAAGGTTGCTAAAAGAGTTGTTCGCAGAGTATCTGTTAGGGTTGTTCGTGTTGGTAACACTTTTAAGTTGACTGCTAAGATTCTTCGTTCTGAGGGTTTGAAGGTTGCTAATGATTTCGCTAAAGGTTTGAGGCGTTTGAAGAAAGTTAGTTCTGTTAAAGTTGTTCGTGTGAGTGATGGTTTTCGGTTAACAGCTAAGGTTATTCGTTTGGAGGGTTCTAAGGTTTTTAAGGATTTTTCTAAGGGTTTGAGGGGTTTAAAGGTTGGTGGTGAGAAGATAATTGTTAATTTTGGTAAGGACGTAAAGGTTATTAGGGTTCAAAGTACTAAGGTTTTTAAGGATTTGGTTCGTGACATTAGAAAACTTAGTCCTGTGACTGTTAAGTTTAGTGTTAAGATTCAAAAGTTTAGGGTGAAGGTTGGTGTTAAAGGTAAGAAGAAAACCTTTGTTAGCAGTCCTGATAGAATCATTGAGACTTTGAATAAGATTAGGATTGATACTCGTAAGCAGTTGGCTAGTCTTTCTCGTAAGGAGAGGGTGTCGGTTGGTCGTGAGTCTGAGGTTTTGAAGCGTTTGAAGCTTCGTCAGAAAGCGATTGCTTCTAAGATTAAAAGGGGTTTGCAGGTTAAGGCTAAGAGAGAAGATTTTAGAGTTATTAATGGTCGTAAGGTTTGGACTTTCGTCACTGTTGGCGGTAAGGAAAAGCTTTTTTTTAGTCGTAAGAAGTGGTTGAAAGCTATTATTAGTGAGGAGAAGCTTGGTTTGTTGAATCTTAGTCCTTTCTTTGATCAGGCTGCTTTCACTAGGAAGTTGTTGAGTAGTGATAAGGTTCTTCGTTTCAAGGCTGGTAAATTAGTTGATGGTAAGGGTAAGACTGTTATTGAAGTAATTGTTGATAAGCCTATTATTGTTAGGGGTAGAAGAGTTGTTTCTCCTACTAGTGAAGCTAGAATTGTTAGGGGTAGAAGAGTTGTTTCTCCTACTAGTGAAGTTAGACTATTAAATGTTTTGAAGTCTGAGAAGGTTAAGGTTTCTAAGGTTAAAAAGAATATTTTGACTAGTAAGAAGAAGGTTAAGACTGGTTTGAAGACGGCTGTTGAGGCTAAGGTTTCTACTCGTGTTAAAACTATTCTTCGTACTCGTTTGAAGTCTTTGTCTAAGTTGTCTGTCGCTCTCGCTTCTTTGGAGGCTCTTATTAGTAAGCAAGGTCAGAGTCTTAGGAGTGGTCAAAAGATTGGTCAAAAGGCTGCTCAGGATATTGCTTTGAAGATTGCTCAGAAAGTTCGACAGGCTCAGGTTCAGGAAAGGATTGTTAGGTTGGCTGTTGGCACGGCTCTTAGTTTGTCGATTGCTGCTAAGCTTAGACCTAAGCTTAGACCTCGTCCTCCTAGGAAACCTCCTTCTAAGAGACCTCCTAGAAAACCCCCTTTTAAGCTTTTGGATGATCGGGTGTTGTCTGGTAGGTTGGATAGGGCTATTGTTTCGTTTGTTAATCGTAAAAGGTTTATTTTCATTCCTGATTTGTTTAGTATAGTATTTGGTATTAAGGCTAGTGCTAAGGAGAAAAGAGCTTTGTTGAAGAAGGGTCGAGTATTCACAGGCTTAGAGATAAGGAAGTTAGTAAGATGATTGAAAAGTTTATTAAGAAATTATTGGATGGTTATGTTCCTAAGGAGAAAGAAGTTTATGATTTTAAATGTTATAAACTAATTATAATACCTAAAAAGTGATAGAGGGTAGGTTGCTATGGTTAAGAAGGATGATGATTTTTTGGATGAGAAAGATGATTACGAAAAGGATGATTACAGTGATGAGGTTGATAGTGATTATGATGATTTAGATGAGGATTTTTATGGCGAGGATGATAATAGTCCTTTGACTAAGCATAATGATTTGTTGAAGCAACTTACGAATTTTGATCCTTATTTGCGTGACGTGTTTAATAGTTGGCTTGGGTTGTCTTGGAGTGAGGAAGAAGAAAAATATACTCGTGATAAAAACGTGACTCCTATTATGAGTTTGAAGGCTGCTGCTTGGTGCGTGTCTTTTTTAAAAACTTATACTAGGGAGAATAATATCATTACTGATATTGGTCGTGAGGAGTACAAGTTTTTGATTAGTGACGTGATTGATGTTGTGTGGTTAAACTTAGGTACTCGTAGGGATTTAGGTGTTTTGAAGGATGGTGATTTGATTCGTGTTTGTACGGAGTTGGAGCACGCTGCTCAGTTGGTGTTGATGGGTGCTGGTGATGGTAAGTATAACAAGTTTTTAGGGACTACTATTACTCGTCATGAAACGATTCGTCCTGATAGCGTTAGTGGTTATGGTGGTTACCCTGTTGGTGTTAAAGCTCCTAGTAAGGGTTTGATTGGTAAGTTGAAAAAAGCTTTGGTAGGTGAATGAATAATGGTGAACATTTTTTTAATTATTGGTTTGACGGCTTTGATTACTGCGGTTGCTGGCGGTTTGGGTTACTTGGTTTGGTTGAAGACTCGTCCTAAGAAAGAGTTTTGGACTGCTAAGGTTTATCGTTTATCAGAGGGTGTTCGTAAGGGTAAAGATGATAAGGGTAAAGAAGTTTCTTTGAGTTTGAAGGATTTGATTCCTTATGCTCGTGACGTGTTGGAGAAGGTTGATAAGAAGGAGGGTGTTTATTATCATTTGAAACGACTTGATAAGGTTACGCCTGCTGTTGAGCCTGATTGTGTTGAGAAGTGGGGTGATGTTAAAGAGGTTTCTGTGTTGTTGGTTAAGGGTGGTTGTACAATCTTGCGTAAGGGTTTTGATGTTCGGACTGGGGAATCGGTTTTTGATCCTTTGCCTCATAGTCGTATTAATTTGATTAAGGGTGAAATGGCTTTTCGTAAGGAGCGTTTGCAGAAGGAGAAGGATGTGTTGCAAGCTATAACTCCTTGGGTCGTTGCTGGTATTGTAATGTTTGGTTTGGTTGCTATTGGTTATTTGATGGTTACTGGGTTTGTTGAGATGAGTGAGCATTTTGAAAACGCTGTTTTGGATAGTGATAAAACTCTTTTGGCTTTGGAGAGTATGCGTCAGGGTGTTCCTAGTGTTGGTCGTCAAACGGTTGTTGAGGTTGATTCTGGTGGTGATGTTACTTGAAGAAAATAATAATTTTTTTAGTTTCGTTTTTGTTCTTGTTGGTTAGTGTTTACGCTTTTAATTTTGAAGATTCTGGTGTTGGAGAGAGTAACGTATTCTTCTATTTTGATGAGGCTGGTATTTGGAACTTGTCTGGTGATGGAGTCACTGCTTTTTTGATTAACGCTCAGAATATTTCTATTAATGGTTCTTATATTGGTGATGGTTCTGCTTTGACTGGTATTAGTGCCGCTGATACTCGTTGGGGTTTGAATACTAGTGTTTTGCGTAATGAGTCTGATTTTATTGGTGTTAATCTTTCTTTTTGGCAGGTTAGGTTCGCTGGTTTGTCTGCTTTTAATTCTTTGGCTGGTAATGTGTCTAGTCTTGATGCCAGGGAATCTGCTAATAATGACACTCTTAAAGCTGAGATAGACTTAAAGCTTGATATTGATGATCAG
>SDBU01007438.1_pt1 | contig 12628 bp, 9 predicted proteins | sample 2277071 | NCBI WGS metagenome assembly SDBU01 (sample SAMN10397929, study PRJNA504765) | marine sediment metagenome | isolation source: marine sediment core GS08_GC12, 126 cmbsf | place: Arctic Ocean: Gakkel Ridge, Loki's castle | collected 2008 | reverse complement strand
CTTCCTTGACCTTCTCCACCACTACCGATCCTTCCAGGCCGGCATTGTCGGCAATCTGACGGACCGGGTCTTCCATAGCCCTTGTGACTATATTTACCCCAAGCTGATCATCTCCCTCCAGCTTTAGCTTGGATAAGGACGGTATGCACCGGATAAAGGCAATGCCGCCTCCGGGAACAATCCCTTCCTCCACTGCTGCCCTGGTGGCATTGAGGGCATCCTCAACCCTGGCCTTCTTCTCCTTCATCTCTGTCTCTGTGGCAGCGCCAACATTGATGACTGCCACACCACCAATCAACTTGGCCAGGCGCTCCTGGAGCTTTTCGCTGTCATAGTCAGAGGTGGTATCATCTATCTGGCTCCTGATCTGCTTTACCCTTCCCTCAAGATCACTCCTGGTTCCACCACCATCAATAATGGTTGTGTTATCCTTATCGATGTTGACTGTTTTTGCTGTGCCAAGGTCATTAAGGCTCACATTCTCTAACTTAAGGCCCAGATCCTCAGAGATCACCTTGCCCCCTGTAAGGATACCAATATCTTCAAGCATGGCCTTCCTCCGATCTCCAAAACCTGGTGCCTTAACACCGGCTACCTTAAGTGTTCCCCTCAGTTTGTTAACCACCAGGGTGGCAAGGGCCTCACCCTCTACATCCTCGGCAACGATCAGGAGGGGTTTTCCCATCTTGGCAATCTGCTCAAGCAGGGGAACCAGATCCTTCATGCTGCTGATCTTCTTCTCATGCAGTAAGATATAAGGCTCCTCTAAGGTGGCCTCCATCTTCTCGGCATCGGTTACAAAGTAGGGAGAAAGATAGCCCCTGTCAAACTGCATTCCCTCAACAATGTCAAGGGTTGTCTCCATGCTCTTGGCCTCCTCAACGGTGATAACCCCCTCCTTGCCAACCTTGGACATGGCCTCGGCAATAATATTTCCGATGGTGGCATCATTGTTGGCAGAGATGGTGCCCACCTGAGAGATTTCCTGCTGCTCCTTTGTTGGTCTGGACATCTTCTTGAGATCCTCTACCACGGTATCTACCGCCTTTTCAATGCCCCGCTTGAGGGCCATGGGGTTGGCGCCTGCTGTAACAAGCTTTGAGCCTTCACGGTAGATTGATTGGGCCAGAATAGTGGCTGTTGTTGTTCCATCGCCTGCAACATCCGATGTCTTGGAGGCAACCTCTTTGACCATCTGGGCGCCCATGTTTTCAAACTTATCCTCCAGCTCGATCTCCTTGGCAACGGTAACACCGTCCTTGGTAACGGTGGGTGATCCCCAGGACTTCTCTAAGATAACATTCCTTCCCTTGGGGCCAAGGGTTACCTTAACTGCCCTGGCCAGTATATTAATACCTTCTGATATTGCCTCCCTGGCCTTGTTATCGTATTTGATTTCCTTTGCTGCCATAGTCTAATCCTCCTAAAGATGTTAAGATTAAAGATACCTTATTTAATAATAGCAATAATATCCTCCTCTTTCATGATGAGGTGTTCTTCCCCCTCTATCTGAATCTCTGTTCCTGCATACTTGGAAAATAAGACCCTGTCACCTTTCTTAACCTCTAAGGGGATCTTCTTGCCTCCTTCGCTCTCGACCTTTCCACTCCCAACAGCAACAACCATCCCTTCTATGGGTTTCTCTTTGGCTGTGTCAGGGATTATGATACCCCCTTTGGTCTTTTCTTCTTCCTCTACCCTCTTTACAATTACCCGGTCATGCAATGGTTGGATCTTCATCTCTTGTACCCTCCTTATCTTTTCTTTTATAACCAAACAAGAATAATAAGAAGAAAAATAATGACTAAAAAAAAAATGTCAAGCCCTGGGATTCAAAAAATGTTTTGTCATGGATTAGCCAGTGAATTTTTAACAGCTCCCTTCCCTTTTGGGAGCTAATTGCAAAAATAAAAGAGATTTCTTGACATAACAGCTGAAGATAACTAAGCTTATTTTCAGTAAATATTGAATAGACTTGGCATAAATAGCGAGGAGGACAAATCATGCCTACTTATCTTTATGTTGGCAAGACCAAAAGAGGACGTGTCACGAAAGGTGAATTGGAGGCCGCCGATGAAAGGATAGCAAGGATACAGCTGAAGAGGCGGAGTATCGAAGTTACCAAACTCAAAGCAAAGCCTAAGGACATCTTTGAAAATATCTCATTTATGCAGCCTAAGGTCACCAACAAGGATATTGTTATCTTTACCAGGCAGTTCTCTACAATGATCGATGCAGGCCTTCCTCTTGTTCAGGGGTTGAATATCCTGGCGGACCAGGCGGAAAATAAGACGTTTAAGGGGATTCTGAAACAGGTAACCAAGGACGTAGAGGGTGGTGCAACCTTAGCAGATGCCTTAGGTAAACACCCCAGGGTATTTGATGCCTTGTTTGTCAACTTGGTTGCTGCCGGGGAGGTAGGGGGTATCCTTGACACCATTTTGCAGCGGCTGGCTGCCTATATTGAAAAGGCGGAAAAGCTAAAATCAAAGGTAAAGGGTGCCATGGTCTATCCTATTGCTGTGTTAGGTATTGGTATACTTGTCGTAGGTGTTATTATGATCTTTGTCATGCCTGTGTTTAAGGAGATGTTTTCCGGTTTTGGAAAGGGACTGCCAGCACTGACCCAGGTGGTGATGGGCATTAGCGATTTTATGGTAGGAAACATCCATTTTATAATTGGAGGAGTGATTGTCTTTATTTGGGCTTTTAGGAGATACAAAAGAACAAAGTCAGGAGGAAGGAATATAGATATTGTTCTGCTAAAGCTCCCAATTTTCGGTGAACTTATCAAGAAGGTGGCTGTTGCCAGGTTTACAAGGACTCTCGGCACTATGCTCAGCAGTGGCGTTTCTATTTTGGATGCCCTGGAGATAACAGCCAAGACAGCGGGAAATGTGATCGTGGAAGAGGTTATTTATGACGCAAGAACCAGTATCGCTGAAGGACAAACAATTGCTGAGCCCATTTCCGAGTCAGACATCTTCCCGGGCATGGTAAGTCAAATGATTTCTGTTGGGGAGGCAACCGGTGCCTTGGATGCTATGTTAGAGAAGATAGCCGATTTTTATGACGATGAGGTTGACGCCTCGGTTAATGCCATGACAGCTTTGATGGAACCACTCATGATGATGTTTTTAGCCGGTGCCTTAGGGCCAATCATTATTGCCATGTATCTTCCCATATTCCAGATGGCTTCGGCAATGGAATGATCTAAACAACTATGGTCAAAACGGATCGAGACTATGCACAAAAGGAGACCCTTTCTCGGCTTCAATTATTGATGTTTCTGAGGGTGGGCCTTGTTTCCCTTCTCTTAGGCGTGGCGATTATTATTCAGGTAAGGGAGACAAGAACCTATTTCGGGGAGATCTTAAATGCTCACTACTTCCTTATCGCCTTAATCTATTTCCTCACTTTTTTTTATGTTGTTGCACTTAAATACATAAAGAGCCTTTCCAGGTTTGCCTATCTTCAACTTCTTCTGGATACAATTTTCATAACAGCCATCATTTACACAACAGGCGGTATTGAAAGCATATTCTCTCTTTTGTACCTACTGAACATAATCTCAGGTGGCACAATCCTCTATCGCCGCGGTGGAATGATAATAGCCTCTTTTAGCAGTGTCCTCTATGGTGCATTCCTTGATTTAAGTTACTATCAATTGATTAGACCTGTGGGTTACTATTTTCCCTATGTTCAGGAGTACCAGAGTAGCGAAATCTTTTATAGGATCCTTGTTAATGTAGCTGCCTTTTACCTGGTAGGCTTTTTGAGTGGCTTTCTATCCGAGCAGGTCCGCAAGAGCAGGGCTGAACTCAAAGTCAAACAGAAAGACATGGCCGATTTGGAGATGCTTAAGGAAAATATCATTCAGAGCATCTCCTCGGGACTTGTTGCATTAGACGAGCATGACAAGATCATTGTCTTTAATAGAGGAGCGGAAAGGATATTTAATATTGATTCCGGAGATGCTATCCGCAAGGATATTAACGATATGATCCCTTTTATAATGCCCTATCTTAAGGCTGATAACCCAAATAAGTTTAGCCAACTCTCTCATAAAACGAGTGAGGGCCAGCAAATTGATCTTCTCTTAAGTATTTCGCCTTTACAGGAACAAGATGGAAGCAAGAAAGGGGAAATCCTTGTCTTTCAAGATACGACCCGCATCAGGGAGATGGAGCGAGAGGTAAAGAGGATGGAAGATTTGGCCATGCTTGGAGAATTGGCCGCTGGAATCGCTCACGAGATAAGAAACCCTTTAGCTTCAATAAGTGGTTCTATACAGGTATTAGATGATAGCTTTTCAAAAGAAGATGCCCCTATCAACAAAAGGCTGATGGGGATTATCCTAAGGGAAATAAACCGTCTAAACCATCTTGTGAATGATTTTTTGCAGTTTGCCAGGCCCCAAAAGATGGAAATTGAAGAATTTGATCTCAATCAATTGATTATGGATACCCTTTATATCTTTCAAAACAGCCAAGACCGGTATAGGCATTTAGATGTAGAAACAAGATTTTTTAGCCCCTTAAGGATCAAGTCAGATCCACAACAGGTCAAACAGGTGTTTTGGAATATCTTTCTGAATGCATGCGAGGCCATGCCGGATGCCGGACAAATCCGTGTTAGTACGGATAAATTTAGAGGGTCTAACGGAAAGGGCGAATCAACAGATTTGGTAAGGGTAAGAGCGGAGGATAATGGGCCTGGTATAGACCCTAAAGTAATTAAGGATATGTTTAGACCTTTTTCTACAACTAAGAAGGATGGATCTGGCTTAGGACTGGCTATAGTTAAAAGGATTGTAGAGGGTTTGGGGGGTGAGGTTTCAGGCCAAAATCTTGCCCAGGGAGGGGCGGCGATAACCATCCTCTTGCCTCTTTCTATTGAGAAAGGGATAGAAAGGAGCAGGCAAGGGACGGTGAGCAAGCTCTAAAAACCTATGCATATATATGAACAACCTTGGTTTTCCAGAATAGTACATCCGAGTAGATATCTTGGGGAGGAGATAAACTCTATCAAGAAAGACCCTTCCAATGTTGAGGTCTCTATTGCTTTAGCCTTTCCTGATGTCTACGAAATCGGGATGTCCCATTTGGGGCTAAAGATCTTATACCATATCTTAAACTCACAGAGCTGGATTTCAGCAGAAAGGGTCTTTGCTCCGTGGGTAGATTTGGGATCTGAGTATAAAAGAAGGAACATTCCCCTTGCCTCTCTTGAAGCAGGCAGGCCTCTATCTGAGTTTGATATTGTCGGTTTCAGTCTCCAACACGAGCTCTGTTATACCAATATTCTGTCCATGCTTGATCTTGCAGACATCCCCTTCTTATCTGAAGAAAGAGGGTCTATGGGTCCGTTGATTATCGCAGGTGGCCCTGCAGGGTTTAACCCAGAGCCTGTGGCCAAGATATTTGATGCCATTGTTATAGGTGATGGAGAGGAGGTAGCACTTTCTATCTGCCAGAGTGTAAGGGAATGGAAACTGGACGGGAGAGAGAGTAAGTTTGAGTTGTTGAAAGAGCTTTCAAAGACGAGAGGCATCTATATCCCGTCTTTCTTTAAGGTTCATTATGATACAAATGGCATCATACACTCCTTAGAACCCTTGATAGAAGGGTATGCAGGCGTTGAGAAGGCCATAGTTCCTGATCTTAATTCTTACCCTTTTCCCTCAAGGCAGATAGTTCCATGTACCGAGCTGGTTCACGATCGATTCACTATTGAGATCGCCAGGGGCTGTAGCCGGGGGTGTCGTTTTTGCCAGGCTGGGATGATATATAGGCCGGTTAGGGAACGGAATCCTCTTGAAATAGTGCGCACGGCTGAAACCGGTTTAACTGAGACAGGGTTTGAGGATCTATCCCTTCTCTCTTTGAGCTCAGGCGATTACAGCTGTGTCCTTCCTTTATTAAGGGAATTGATGGCAAGGGTTACAGATAGACATGTTGCTGTTAGTTTCTCGTCTTTGAGGATTGATGGGGCTATTTCGTTATTAATGGAAGAGATAAAGAAAGTGAGGAAGACTAGTTTTACTATTGCACCTGAAGCAGGTAGCCAGCGACTTAGAGATATTATCAACAAGGGATTGACAGATGATCAGATCTTGAACACAGCCAGGGATATTTATGAGGGGGGTTGGAACCTGATCAAACTTTATTTTATGATAGGTCTTCCTTATGAGGTAGATAGTGATATTGAATCTATCGTTGAGTTAAGTAAGAAGATTTCCAGATTGGCACCTGGGGGAAGAAAGGGACAGGTACTGAATGTAAGCATTGCCTCATTTGTTCCCAAGGCGCATACACCTTTTGCATGGTTGCCCCAGCTTGAACTTGAAGAGAGCAAAAGAAGAATCAATCTAATCAGGAAGAGACTCCAGAGTCGTAAGGTGAGGGTCAAATGGAACACACCAGAAGCAGGCTGGCTTGAGGGAGTTTTTTCACGGGGTGATAGGAGGTTAACCAAGGTATTGGTTGAGGCCTGGCAGCAGGGCGCCCGTTTTGACAGTTGGAGCGAGCATCTTAACTTAGATTTCTGGAACAAGGCCTTCCAAAGGCACCATCTTGATCCGGAGTTCTATCTTCTTCGGGAGAGGGATCATGATGAAATTCTACCATGGGAACATATCCATTCAGGTGTATCTAAGGCATTTTTGCTGAGGGAGTGGCAAAAGGCTATGGAGGGTCAAGAAACCCCCGACTGTAGGGAGCATTGTTTGAACTGTGGTGTCTGTAACGACTCTAACATTGCTCCGGTCTTATTTGATGCCTGGCATTCCTTCCCGCCTGCCACTGCCCCGCCCGCCTCGTCCCGCAGAGCGGGACGGGCAGGTAAAGAGAAGGTTACCTCTTCATCAAAGGAATCAAATGGTAAGATGAGAAGGTATAGACTGCGATTTACAAAACTGGAAAAGGCTCGATATTTCAGTCACTTGGAGCTTGTTAGGTTGTTTATCAGGGCATTCAGAAGAGCTGGGATTGATTTGGTTTATTCAGATGGTTATCATCCCATGCCAAAGGTGTCCTTTGCATTGGCCCTGCCTGTGGGAATGGAGAGCCTGAGTGAAATAATGGATGTTCAGGCTAAAAATATTCAAAACACATCTCTAACAATTGAACGGCTCAACAGGGAACTTCCCTCTGGCGTCAGGGTTCTTTTTATGGATGAGATAGCAGGAAAGATCCCTCCTCCCCGGATCAAAGAAAGTCATTTTCATATCAAGATACATGGATCTTTCAATCAAGAGGATCTGGATAGGTTCCTAAGGGTAAATACCTACCCCGTAGTCAAGGAACACAGGAATGGTGAAAGAACAGTTGATATTCGATATCTGGTAAAAGAATTAAATCTGTTATCCAAAGACGAGGTGGAGTTAGTTGTAAGACACGGGAGAGGTCCTGAAATGAAGTCTATAGAGGTTATAAAAGAGATATTTTCTCTCCCCGACAGCCAGATAGAGGGGGTGAGGATCTTAAAAACAGAAGGTGTCCTTTTTTGAGGTCTGCTGATGACCAATGAGCTGGTAATAAATGCCAGACCACATGAGACACGGGTGGCCTTGGTGGAAAATGGAATAGTGGTTGAACTATATATTAAAAGAGGCTCCGAACAGGAACTGGTGGGGAACATTTATCTCGGTAGGGTGTTGAGGGTTCTACCTGGAATGCAGGCGGCCTTTGTGGATATAGGTATTGATAAACCTGCTTTCTTGTATGTAACAGATGTCTATAATGACCTTCGCCACTGGGAGCAGATTATGTTGCAAGAAGGAGATGATGATAACAGCCTGGAAGTTGCAACACCTTTACGGACGCGGTCCCTAAAAGGCTGTGATATTAATATAGAGGGTCTCCTGCAAGAAGGTCAGGATATCCTGGTTCAGGTTTCTAAGGAGCCTTTGGGTACAAAGGGTTCTAGATTAACATCTCACATAACCCTTCCCGGACGTCATCTGGTTTTTATGCCCACCGTTGATCACATTGGTATTTCACGCAGGATAGAAGATGAGAAAGAAAGGATCAGGCTAAAGAAGATCATGCAAGAGCTAAGGCCACCTGGTGCAGGTTTCATTGTGAGGACTGTAAGCGAGAGGGCACCTAAGGAAAAGTTGAAATCCGAGATGGAGTTCTTAACCAGATTGTGGGCGGGTATCCAGAAGAAGAGAGAAACATTTTCTTCCCCCAGCCTACTTCATAAGGAATTGACAGTTACCTTAAGGGCCGTGCGGGATCTTTTTACCAGAGAGATTGACAGACTGGTGATCGACTCAAGGGAGGAGCATCAATTGATAGTAGAGTTCATAGATACCTTTGCCCCAAATCTCAGGTACTCTGTTGAACTCTATGAAGGCGGGGAACCTCTATTTGATGCCTATGGTATTGAGATGGAGATAAGTAGGGCCCTGGATAGAAAAATCTGGCTAAAATCTGGTGGATATATTGTTATTGAGGCAACAGAGGCGCTTACCGCCATAGATGTTAATACAGGAAGCTATGTAGGAAAGCGAAACCTGGAGGAAACTATTGTAAAAACAAATCTGGAGGCGGTTAAGGAGATTGCCTATCAACTGAGATTAAGAAATATTGGGGGCCTGATTGTCATTGACTTCATAGATATGGATAGGGAAGCGAATAGGGAAAGGGTGTTTCTGGTCCTTATGGAGGCCCTGGAAAAAGACAGGGCAAAGACTACTGTCATGAAGGTGTCAGAGTTAGGGCTGATTGAGATGACCAGGAAAAGGACAAGGGAAAATATAAATCTCTTTCTAACTGAACCTTGCTTTTACTGCGAGGGAAGGGGCCGACTTAAGTCGCCTACTACAGTCTGCTATGATATCTTCAGGGATCTGGAAAGAGAGTTGGTCTCAGGCGAGGAGGGCAAGATCTATCTTTTGGTAAGTCCTGAAATAGAGAAGGTTCTAAAGGAGGAAGAAAGATATTCCGTTATGGAATTGGAAAAGAAGATCAATCGGCGCATTATCATAATCGCAAAGAACGATTTTCATCTCGAGCAGCATGAAATAAGCCTCCAGTAATCATCTTTCACTTAAGGCCTAAAAGAGGGAATAAGCTTTAGTGTCTCATCATTGATTTCATCGATCAACCCCTGAAGCCATTCCGTACATACCAAAGCACCATAATTCCCTGTTCCCTTAATAACCCGAAGGTAATCTTTCCCCTTTTCATCTATTCTCTGTCGAATGAGGGCCAAGAATTCATCCCTTTTTTCAGGGTCTCCTGTCTTGCTGAGACAGCGTATCAAGGATTCCTCTATCTTGGGCCACTGTTCAAAGAATTCCATCCTTAGGTGTTGGTGTCTTTGTAAGGCATGTTCTTTCATGACCTCTTTATATAATTCAATTGACTGGGGCATTTTGTGGGCAATCTCTTTTAATCTTTTTATTCTCTCGGTAACCACCATTTCTATCTTCTCCAAGGCACCTTCATAAAGGACCTTCTTCATTGGATTAGTTCCAAAAAAGAGAGACCGGGAGTCAATATACCATCTCCTAAGGGCAATGATACTGGCTATGTAATTGATGTTATTGGCTATGATCCTTTTGAGACCTGGATAAAGCCCAGGATGAAGAGGCTGTTGTCTTTTTACATTGGACCCAGGAAACAGTAGCCCATCTCCTTCAGGGAAGTCTTTCCGATAGATAGTTCCAGCGGCAATGACCGTTCCATATCCAATCCTGAGTGGCCCGACCAGTCCGCCTTGTCCACCAAGGAAGATTGGCTTTTGATTTAACATGACGCCCTTAGGAACATCACCAATGAGAGAGGGGGTGGCCTTATCCTGATCCGGCGTGTAGTTAAAGTGGATATATGAACTTCCAACCTCACTATGATTCTTTCGGCTTGTACCCCCAGCCATAAAACAATCACAGAAATTTATAAGACTTCCGAGGGTGACAAAAGGAAATAGAATGGTCTGCTTAAGACCTACTGTGTGGGCACCTTTGACCTGTTCCTCCAATAAGCATCCATCCCTAATGTGGGCACCTGATCCTAAAGTAACCTTATCCAAGAAGGTTGACTGTGAAAAAAACCCTCCCTTTAGTTTTACATAAGGGCCTAATTGGCAGTTTTCAATAGTCGCAGGGCCCTCGTAACCAATTTCGCATCCGGCCATTATTAAGGTACTGGAGCCATAAACCTTGCACCCGGAATGGATTATGACCCTATCGCCCGATATTCGATCAATAGATACCTCTTCTCCTATAGTAATGGTTCCCGGACTGTAAATCCTAACACCTTTCTCTATAAGCTGTTCTACCTTAGAGCGATCAGGGACATGTTTCATTATCTGTCTAATTCTATATCTCGATGAGTCAAAGTGATAAGATTTGTTGTTTTTTTAAGTTCTCTATAGATAGCATCGGCAATACTCACTGACCTGTGTGTCCCTGCTGTACATCCCACGGCAATAGTCAAAGATGATTTCCCTTCTTTTTCATAGTGAGGGATGAGGTAGTTAAGGAGGTCCAAATACTTCTCAAGAAAGATATGGGTCCCTTTCCACCTACCCATAAATTCCTTGACCTTTGGGGATGTGCCGTCAAGGTTTTTTAATTCTTGAACAAAGTGAGGGTTAGGCAGGAACCTCACATCAATAACCAGATCCGCATCATGGGGTATGCCATATTTGAACCCGAAGGAGAGAAGATAAATCTTCATCCTTTTTGCAGGAACTGCCTTGAGGACATGATTTAGGATAATCTCCTTCAATTCATGAACGTTGTAATTTGATGTATCAATTATAAGATCTGCAATCTCCCTCAGGTCTTTCAATTCCTTTCTCTCAGCTTGAATCCCCTCGAGAAGACTTTTTGCCTCGCTGAGAGGGTGTCTTCTTCGAGTCTCACTGTACCTCCTTAGGAGAGCCTCTGTAGAGGCCTCGAGAAAAAGGATCTCAAAGAGGTATCCTTCCTGCCTGAGTTTGGTGAAGATATCGGGATATCTTTGAATAAACTCCTCCTCTCTGAGATCCATAACCAGGGCAAGTTTGGTTATTTCTGAACCAGTCTGTGCCCTGAACTCCAAAAACTTGGGTAGCAGGATCACGGGCAGGTTATCTATACAGAAAAAACCAGCATCTTCAAGGGCATCTATCGCTGTGCTTTTTCCTGATCCCGAAAGACCGGTAATGATTATGATTTTCTTATTTTTCACTTATACAGAGCTTATCAAATGGTTGAGTGGTTTGATTTTGACTGTTTGACCTTTTAACGACTCGGCGACTCGACTATCTTTTCATGAATACCACTCTTAATAATTTCTTCCGTCTTTACTATCCCTTCCCGAATGATTAAAGGAGGATCAACTGTCACATCAAGGATAGTAGACGGACATTTCCCTTGTGTTGTTCCACCATCTAATATGAGATCCACATCATTACCTAAGCATTCTACAATCTGATCGGCCCTTATGCAAGGAGGTCTTCCAGATATATTGGCACTTGTTCCGGTAATTGGAACATTTAGGGCTCTTGAGAGGGCGTGAGCCAAAGGATGACTGGAGATCCTGATACCCACCTTTCCTTTACCGGCGGTCAATGCCGATGGCAAGACAGGAGAAGAGTGAAAGATCATAGTGAGGCCGCCGGGCCAGAATTTTTCTCCCATCCTTTTTGCACCTCGCGGAATAGAAGCAACGTACTTAGGGAGTTCTCTCAGGCAAGGAATCAAAATGAGGACGGGGAGATCGGGATCCCTTTTCTTTATCTTAAAGAGCCTTTTGATCGCACAAGGATTGGTTGCATCTACACCCAGGCCATAAAAAGATTCTGTGGGAAAGGCTACAATGCCTCCTTCTGATATGATTTTAACAGCTTCATCGAGGCCCTTTCTTAGGGATTCATCTGAATCAATTTTGGCCAAATAGCTCAATCTTTCTCGACCCCTTTTACCCTCAATTTCAGGCCCTCTTTGTACTCTTCCAATCTCCTGGCAATGTCGGCATGCTTGAGGGCTAGTATCTGGGCGGCAAATATCGCAGCATTCTGGGCACCGCCTCTGCCAATTGCCATGGTAGCTACAGGGACGCCTGGAGGCATCTGGACTGTTGACAGGAGCGAATCTATTCCCTTAAGGGAAGAGGAGTCAATAGGTACCCCGATTACTGGCAGTGTGGTATAGGAAGCCAGGACCCCAGCCAGGTGGGCTGCCCAACCAGCACCTGCAATGAGAACCTCTATTCCTCTCGCAGTGGCACTGGTGGCGTAGTCCCTGGTTTTATCTGGAGACCTGTGAGCAGAAGATACGGTTATTTCGAAACTTATGTCCATTTCTTTTAGGGTCTTTATGCATTCCTCCATTACATCCCTGTCAGAGATGCTTCCCATAACTATCCCTACTAATGGTTTATCTTGCATAATCGCAATCCTTTTTTAGGTGTTTACATTATTGGGTACTGTCCGTTGATACTTGTCAGTAGTCCATCGGTTTAACTCATTTGGTTTTGTTTAATCCCAATTCAATTCTATATCATTTTATCTTATCATATTTCCTTGTTATTCTTGACAATCTCGTAAAAAGTCCCAAAACCGTCATGCCGGACTTGATCCGGCATCCAGAAGTAATTGAATTTACTGGATTCCGGCTTTCGCCGGAATG
>SDBU01007437.1_pt1 | contig 12631 bp, 16 predicted proteins | sample 2277071 | NCBI WGS metagenome assembly SDBU01 (sample SAMN10397929, study PRJNA504765) | marine sediment metagenome | isolation source: marine sediment core GS08_GC12, 126 cmbsf | place: Arctic Ocean: Gakkel Ridge, Loki's castle | collected 2008 | reverse complement strand
TCCTAAGTTAACGAATAAAAAGATTGCTACAATAACTAAAACTCCAAGTAGTACTAAAGTTAGTACAGCACCAAAAGCTTGGCTAAGTGCAATTCCTTTTTTAGGTGAGACAAGATTTTTTAAATCCATGATTTATCGATCCTCCTTTCAATTATATTAACAAACATATAAAGTCTATCACTAAAAATTACTATACCTACATTATTAGATTAAATGTAACGATAGGTAACGTTTGTTACTAATTGTAACTAATTAAAATAAATCATTATCATTAACTCTCTTTGCAATTATATTAGATACTTCTATTGTTTTTGGTTCAAATCCATACGTATCTTTAAACTTTTTTCTTACTCTCATAATTAACTCAACCATATCCAATCCAATTCTCATTACATTACTATCTTTTTTATTTCTTGTTTCTTCGCCATTCATTTTAAAAGTTTTTACCTTTATCTAATCTAATCCAAAATATTCCAAATGCTATTAGTAATATTAAAAAGTAAACGTAAGTCATATTTAAGAATCCCATTATAGCTAATAATATTCCTAGGACTGTAGAGATAAAACTAGAGAATATGAAAGCTCTCGATGCTGGTCTATCTTGAGCAATTGCACCTATAAATGCAATTAACCATATAGTTAAAAGCATTATTGGGAAAAACAATCCTTCTGTTGCTCTATGATGTATGAATGAAAATATTGTAAACAAATCTGAAGTATCATTCGTTGTTGGCACTGGAAAAATGGGCATTATATTTTCCCCCTACTCACGCTACTTATCCAGATGAAAATTATGCTCGTCGTGAGAATTGCTAAACCTAAAATAAAGAAATTTGCAGCGACGATTGAATCTATGAAAGTAAAATCTACGATTATCTTTGCAGGGATTGTTCCTGCTAATGCAAGTGTTGAAAATACTAATTGAATGACTGTGAAAGTTGCAGTGAAAGCAATATCAAAAGCCCCTATTAAACTTAATCCTTCACCTGCCGCAGTCGTACTTCTCATAATCTCAACTTTATCAGAAAGGTCTCCTAATTTATCATAGTTGTCTGAGAAACTTTCACTTACTAAATCTGGTTGGTCATATTCAGCAGCCATTCCAGCAATGAATAAAACAAACATTGCAACAACTCCAGTAAATAAAAGCCCAGCTATAACAAAGTCACGAGTTACAAATCCTTTTTTAGATTTAAGATAGTTCATTGTTTCATCACCACCACTATTATTACACTAACAGCAATCAATGCAGATATAGATAACAATCCAAATGAAACTAAACCTATAAGATTGACAAATATAACTGTTGCATTTATCATAAATAGTCCTGCAATTTCATTAAATCTAAATGCAAATGCAGAGATTAATATAATAAACCATGCAAGTAAAACTCCTAAAAATCCTACAACTTCAGAGAAACTTTCAATTATAAAATTAATTTGTGCAACTAAAGTTTGAATATTATCTCTTGTTATTAATCCTGTAGCAACATAAGTTCCAGTAAAGTTTACAACCTCTGCACTAATATTACAAAATAAAGTGGCAGAACTTTGAGATGAATTTACATTACAAATATTTATATTACTACTAAATGAAGTAAAGTTTTGTCTTTCAACTACAAGAGTTCCTAAAGTAAATTCTGTTGATGTATCCACATAAGTATAAGTTACAATGTTTGTAGATTTATCAAAGTCTAATGTAAATACTAAATCATCTAATCCTTCTAACTCTCCCCATGGCTTACCCAGATCTTCTCCAATTGTAAATGTAATTGTGAAAGGTGCAATCTCTCCAACTATTTTTTGTTGAATTGTAGTTAATAAAATTGTTCCATTATGTTTTATAATGAATCTATAATCCACAGTTTCAGTTTCAAAGAATCCAACAGTTTTACCATTAGTTCCTGTTTTAGCAATTTGTACAGTTCTAAATATATTTTCTCCAGGATAAAATCTTTGAATTTCTACTAAGTGATTTTCTAATGGTAATAATTCATCATCTTGTACTAATAAAATAAAACTTGTAGCAAATTCTTCTTTTAGTAAAAATAATGGAATGGATTGACTTACATTAGAAATTGTATTATTTTGGAAATAATAATCTCTTGTGACATAAGTTACATTTGCTGGTTCATTATATTCAATTTGTGCATCTGTAAAGAAAGTTGAGTTAGGAGATATACATAAAGTTTTTTCTGCTATACTTGAATTGCTAAAAGAATTATTTCTTTTAACACTTCCTTCCCCTAACCAAATATCAAATGTCCCATCAAATCTAAATGGATTTATTCTGGTCAAGTTTTGTTCATCGAAAACTGTGAAGTTTAAAGATTGAACTGTGAAAGGTACTCCACAATTTTCTAAATGTACTCTTGTAACATTTTGTTGTTGGGTTGAAGTATTTACAGTTATTGAATCAGTTCCATTAAATATATTGATATTCCAAAAGAATTCTTTTAATTCAAATTCCCCAGAAGCAACTAAAGGAATAGCTATTGTATTATTAACAATGCAATTACCATTACAAATAGCATTAGAAATATGGGTACTTCCATCATAATTTAAATTTGCTGTAATTGATAAAACATTTAAAGATGTAGAAAGATTCAATTCAAAGAATTGTGAAGAGGTTTCAGATACATTACCATTGAAAGTTACATTGTTCTCTATGAAAGAATAACCCCATGTAGTATTATCGGAAGATTGTTGTCCAATAGTATCATTAGCCCAGAATATTAAAAAAGTTTCAGAACTATCTGTTACAGTTAAATTAGTAATGTTAAGTGAACAAGTTACTGTGGTGTTAATACTTTGATATTCATACCAACAAGTATCAGGATTCGCATCTATAACCATCCAATCTAAACTTAAATTTCTTCCAGAAGAAAAAGTTCCTTGATCTCCTGTTGGGGAAGTTACAGTCACAATAGGAGAGACTGTGTCTATTGTAAAAGTTCTAGTAGTTGCTGTTACACATCCATCTGGACTACAAGCTTCATAAGTCCAATTGTAATTTCCATCACTAAGAGTTTTGGTAAATAGATAATCTCCTTCTATTCCAGATGAATTAGTTTCGTTTATGATTCCATTTATGAATAAGCTTACATTTGTTAACGTTGATGCTTCAACAGTTCCATTAAAATTTATTATTGGATTGCTAGTCTTGAAAGTATCAATAGGAAAGTTTAATGTTACTGTTGGTACGAAAAGTGATTGGTGACTTATTGCGTTTCCATTATTATATAATTGTGTAACTTCTGCGACAGATAAACTTCTATTCCACACACTAACTTCATCAATAACAGCTGTAGTAAATCTTCCTGTAATTTCTTTACCTATGAAAAAATCTTGTTCCCCTCCATCATTTAAATCAGTTAATGCATCAGGAGTTCCTTCTAAGCTTCCATTAACATACATTCGTAAATCCGTTCCATTTGCCACAAGAGTAATCATGTACCATTGCCCTGTTACTATTGTATGATTTCCTTGAACTCCTGAACCCGTACTAGCCCCCATTACAAATATATCCCATCTAGCTGGCAACTCTATTGTTCTTATTCCATATCTAGTAAATCCATTACCTTGTGAATTTTTCATAACTATACTTTGTAAATTAACTAAAGTGCTTAAATTAACCCAAGCATTAACACTATAAGGTAATACAGGATATAAACTTCCAGCTGCTCTTGAGAGAAAATCATCTCCTTGTGAAAAATCCGCTCCGCCATTTATTATTCCTGGTGCTGCCGCAGTAAAAATCCTAGCATCACTTGCAGTTAAATTTTCAACACCTAAAGAATCAGCTCCATTTGTTCCACTTGTTTCATCTAATTTCCAATAACCAAGTAACCCCACATTTAAACTTGCTGTCCACTCACTCCATTCAGGAACTTTAACTCCTGCAATCTCAGGGATCCATTCAATATGTTCCCCTTCATAAGTTGTTGTAAATAAACCTATAATTATTTCTTTATTTGTTTTAACAGAATTATTAAATTCTTTCCAAGTTTCCCTTTCTATTAGTTTTGTTCCATTCTGAACATCATTAGCACAAGATTGAGTTTTGTTAATGTTAGACCAACATCTTTCTTCATAAGTTGGAACTTCAATCATTTCTGTTGCTAAATATTTAATATCTATTTGTTTTTGAATTTGTTTGTCATTATCTTTTTTATCATAAAATTCAAAACTTCCCAATATATTATTATAATCTTGTTTAGGATTTAATGTAAACTGTGCAACCTTCTGATAACCCAATCCAACTCTATGAATTTGAGGAGTGTTAAGAGTAGCTGTTGTTATCTGACCTAATTGCAAGAAAGGAATTCCTAAAATAGAATTTCTAATGTCAACAGTTTTAGTATCCTCATCGTAATTTTTAACATTATCAAATTCAAAAGCACTTGTTGTTCCTATGAAAAGAATTGAAAAAAAGATAACTCCTAGTACCACTAACATCTTTTTCGTTGTGTGACGAGCTTCTATGGATGTGTTATTCATTAATTTATTCCTCATATATCTTGACCTCCTCTATTAGGTGTAAATTTAGAGAACAATATTATCATACTCAAAGCTCCTACTGCTAATGAAATCATAACAAGATTATTCATTACAACATTAATTAATGTTTGAGAAGCCAATGTCTCAGCAAACAAATCTATACTTGTTAATGTTTCATAAAAGTTTCCAAGGTATGTAGCAAGTAATATTGTTATTGCTAGGAATATTATATACAAGAATAGGAAAATTGGATTGGTTCTTCCAAAGAAGGAAGTTATTAATGTCCCCATAATCAAACCTACAAATAATAAAAAGAAACCATTTTGTATAGTGTTTACTCCAATACGGTTCATTTCTTCTATAGCACTTATTCCTTCAGCAGAATTATTTAATCCAGCTTCTGCTAATCCATCTGAGATTGAGGGAATAACAAAAGCAAAAATAAAAAGACCTACGGCTAGAATAACTACAGATACTAAAAATATTAACATATCAGGTAGATCACCTTTTTTGGATTGTAAGTATTTCATTTTTATATTATTCTAAAACCCTTTCTAAGTGGTGGTTTAGATTTAGGAGCTTTACTGTGAATATTTATTTCTTGTTTAGGGAATACAAACTTAACTTTATTTTTGGCTAAGAATTCTGTAAAGTTAAGTTGTCCGACTCTAACACCAGTTTGTTTTTCTAATTTCTTTCTTTCTGGTTCAAATATTTCATTAAAGAATTTTGTATTTATTCTAACAGACACTCCTTTATCTTTTCCCATTTTAAAAATTAGGTGTCGGATTTACTTTGAAGTTAAGTGAGAATGATGCTTTACCTGGATTGATTCTTAACTTTTTTCTTCCAGGTAATCTTCCAGTAGAAGCAAATCTTTTTCTTGGTTTGGTAGTCTTTCTTTTCTTTTTTAATAATTCAAATATTCTTATTCTTTCTAGGCGTTCTCTATCTTTGTCATGCCTAAATTTAGATTGAGGATCATTTAAAGATTCTCTTATCTTTTGTTTTTCAAATATTAATTTTGAATATCTAATTCCTTTTATTTTATCAGTAGGTACTTTAGATTTGGATTTAGATATATCAATTATTCCTTCTTTACCTAATCTTGTTTTTACTTTGTAAGTTCCTCCATGTCTTGCTTTCTCAACAAAATAAAAGTTTCCTTTAAATCTTTTGTCCAATTTCTTTTCTAATCTAGTGGCAACTTTCTTTGGACTTCCTTTTTCAATTATAATATCATAATCTCTTGTTTGTTTATCTAGAAAGCTTGGGAAGTGAGCATTGAGACTTCTTGCTCCAAAGATAATGTGTTTCTTCTTCTTAACATTATCAATTATTACTTCTGCTACTTTTTTTTTGTTCTTATAAAAAGAAATATTTTGCTTCCTAGTTAAGACCATGAACAAAGATAATAAAGTATATTTATTTACATTAACTAGTAGAGCCAAATATAAATTCCAAGCCCAAAACCAATCATCAAGAAATAAGCTAGACATAAATTAATATCTACAACAAACTTTCTTTTTTTAGTATAATAAAACGGAAGTATTTGTGTGAAAGATTTAGGATGTGTAAACATGAATTTTAATAATTGAACTCTATTTACTTTGTTTTCAGAATTTAAATCATGCTTGAGATCTTTTAAAGAAAAAATACGATCTGTATGTTCTAACTCATGGTTTATGATAGGGTAATAAAGTTTAGGGTACTTATCTAAATCTTTATGAACTTCTATACAATCCTCAAATCTATTTGCAATTCCATGACCTACAGCTATTATTGGAATCTTTGGTTTAGACATCTTAACCACAAATAGATCCTAGTCTTGTCCAGATAATAGCAAACCCAACAAAACAAGCGAGTATCACTACACCTATCGCTATTGGAGTTTGGAATTGTGTGAAGAAGTTTTGTAAACCATAAGCTTTTTTTGCAGCAGCATCCCATGCAGACTTCCAAGGTTTATTCAAACCAGAATCAATTTTAATATTAAGTAAACCTAATTTTTCATATACAATATTTCCCTGTTCATCTCTAATTACTTTTCCTGTTTTTTTATCTCTTACCTTTACTTTATATTCAGTCCAAGAATCATTCAAGACAGGACGATAATCTTCCGAGGCTAGTTGTATTACTGTTAATAAATCAGCACCTTGTAAGTATTTCTTTGGATCAAATACTCTCATTGGAACAGCTCTAACACCTTTTCTTTTTATTAGTACTACTCCTTTCTTAGCATCGTAAAATCCTTTAGCCCATTCTCCATGAATAATCTTCCCATCTGATCTTGGAAGTTTTACTTCAACTTTTAAGTTCCATCTCTTCTTAAAAAACCAATAAGCAAATCCTCCTCCTGCAAGAAGTAATGCAAATCCTCCAATTATTAAACTTAGAATTACTGTACCAAATGCACCACTTGCTCCTGCTCCAATGTTACCAATTACATCTGTAAATGCCATCTTACTTTTTCTTTAACTCCTTCTTAATTTCTTTAGATAATCCTTTAATAAATTCTTGTCTTCTTCTTTCTCTATAAGTCATTTTATTTTCGTTCTTGAAATTTTCTAATGATGGAACTAAACCAGACCCAATACAAGAAACAAAACAAGCTATGAACAATGAAATAAAAAGAGAATGGGTTACACTAAAATAAGCAAAGAAAAATCCTATCCCTGAAAAAGCGATAAGACCATTTAATCCGAACCAACTAATATAATTATATTCCATTTTATTTCCAGAATCTAAAAGCCTCCTTCATTGTTTGGTTTTGAGGAGCTTGTGTTAAGCTCTCTGTTACTTTTAGTGCATTAAATATTCTTCTTGATTCCATACCATTTAAAGCTCTACGGAAAACACTAGACACTGTTTCACACACTATCATACCTATTCTTGTCATCTCTGTATAATCTCCTTCAAGTCCATATTCCTTATCATTATCTGAAAGATCATCTCTAATATAATCAATGACCATTTCCATTCTATTATTTATTTCAGGTATTGAATAATTTGAGAGTGTTGTGTTTTGATTTAAGACAGCACCAAGAAAAGACATAAGTCTAGAGATTAATTTTTCACTCATAGGTATTGAATAATCTCCAATTGGTTCCCACTCTTTGGTTAATTTATTAAACTTTTCTCCTCTTAATCTATGTTCAATTTCTTCTAATAAGTTTTGAGGATCTAATTGACTAATAACATTGGCAACCTTTTCTTCCCTCATAGAATCAGCGTAAAGAGCATTGGGATCGTTGTCTTGTTGCTTTTTTATATAATCATATTCAGCTTCTGATAATTGCCCTTCCATAAATAATATTATTGAAAAGTCTTTATATACAATATTAGTGAGACATTATCTCTATTTTATTGTATTTGTAGAAGTCATACAAAAGACATACATTTAAAAGGCAAAGAATATTATCTATTTTAATTAAATAAGGAAAATAAAGATGAAAGAACAAAACAATGAATACCTTGACTTAATACCAGAACAGGATATAAATGAAAACCTTTTAACAGATTTTGAGGAAGCTCAAGATTTAAACATAGGGTTTGAATTTGGAGATGCTAGTTCAAGTTTAGAAGGTATTCCAACAATGGATTTAGAAATCGGTCTTACTGATTTTTAATATTTAATTAAAATGAAAAAAGCAAATGTACAAAAGAAAGAAAGCAAGAGTGTTCCAATAAGTATTAGAACATATCCAAAGTACTCAAAATGGATGAGAGATAATAACGTCTCACCTAACGCTGTCTTTAATGAAGCTATGAAAGAGTTAATGAAGAAGAATGGAAAATAATTCAGACGAAGTCATTAGAATAAAAATTAAAACTATTATTTATGTTGTTTTAATAGTGGGATTCTTTATAGGGATATATTTATTTTCTCTTCCAACTTATGATACTTACACCCCCCTGGTTTATAATCAAGGTGGTATAGCAGATTCATTTGATATTCTCCAATATAGAGGAATAAAAGAAGATTCATTTTTTCTAAACACAAATGAATTGCATTGGGGTCAAATGCCTTTAACATATAATTATAACTCTGGTTGTTCATCAGAAATATATGGGGGAAACCCAATTAAACAAATTGAAGATGCACATTCTTTTATAAGTGAAAAAACAGAAAACACTATAACTTTTGTTTATGAAGATACAACAAATCCTAATTTAATGTATATATGCGATTATGGAGAAAAAGGAACATGGGAAGATTCACTTTACTCTTATACACTTCTAGGTGAAACTTTAAATTATATTTATGAGGAATCAAAGTTATACTCACATTCGGAAATTACAATGTATTCCCAAATTTATGAATGTTCAGATGTTCTTCCTTTTGTTCATATTCATGAAACACTACATGCTTTAGGATTAGAACATCCTACAGTAGCCCCAAATATAAAAGATATTATGAATGAGAATTATCTTGACTTTTCTAAAAAATGTGACCTTGACATTATGCCTAAGGATGTAAAATATTTAATTAGTGTATATGGAAAATAAAAATAGTTAATTAATTAATTTTTCTTTCTTTTTTAAATTGGTAAACCTCTTAAAAATCTTGGAAGTACTCCTACATCAATTCCCCCTATAAATGTTGTTTCAGGAAGCCCCACACCTTCTGTAACAATTCCTGTCAACGATGGTCTAATAACTTGTCTCCTTCTCTTTAATTTCTTTTTTTTCTTTGTTATGGGTTTCCTTCTTGTAGGAAAACTAAAATCAGGAAGATCTATAGGAGGAACTCTTGGTGGTCTTGGTTGTCTAGGGGGTCTTGGAGCTGCACGACCTTTAGTAGGTCTTGGAACTCTAAGTGCTTGTGGTGTTACCTGTCTTTGTTGAAATCTAAATACAAGTTCTTGTGCTTGTCTTGATATTTGTCTCTGCCCAAATATTTGTTTTTCTAACTGAACATCTTCAAGTCTTAAACTAGAGATCTCTCTTTGTATAGGAAGTTGTCTTTGTTGAAATCTAAAAGAAGTATCAATCCTTTGTCCTAGTAATGAAAATTGTCTTCCTGCATCGAATTGAGTTAAAGGGGCTACTCTTCCAAGACTAACTTGTCTAGGAGGAGGAGGAAGTCCAATACTAAAAGATTCAATCCCTCGTAAAGATACACCTGGAAGCGGACTAATTGTAATTCCTGTTCTTGTTGGAGCTGTGACTCTTGCTCTAACTCTTCTTGGTCTTGGAGGTATTGGAACTTTAGGAATGCTAACTTGTTGTGTTGCAAAAGTTACATCAAGAGGAGTTCTTGCTCCACCAGAAGGTCTAAAGATTTGAACACCTAAATCTTCTCCAATGACAACAGGTTCTCTTATTCTTATTATTGTTCCTCTAAGTCTTGGTGTTCTTCCAGTTGCTCTAGCAAATGGACGTGTAACTTCTTTGAATAAAACTTGTCCCCTAAAAATATCAAATTGATCTCTTACACCAACTCTTTCAAATTGTCCAAGAGTTTCAAATCTTGTGATTCTTCTACCAGCTTGTCTAGGAGGAAATAAATCTAAAGTAGTTGGTCTTGTTCCAATATCAATTCTTCCTACTTTCAATGACCTTAAATCTCCTAATCCAAATTCTAAATCTTCTCTTAACACTCTTGGTATTCTTGCCAATGCAACAGGTCTTCCTTGAGTTGTTATTTCTGCAAACCTTTGAAATAGAAACTGTTGCCTACGTGGTAAAGATCCTAACTCTTGAACACCAGTTGGTCTTACAGTTCCTGATAGAATATCTAGTCTTCCAATTCTCCCTCCTCTTGTTGTTAAAGTCACAGTTGGTAAATCACCAATAGTTCCAAAAGGAGTTCGTGTAATCTCAACTCTAGCAGGTTTAACAATCCCTCCTATTAATCCTCCTGATGGTGTACCAACTATAGTTGGAGGACTTATCTCTCTTGTTATTTCAAATGCAGAAAATACATCTTGCCTTCCTCTTGCAATAATAGGTTGTTGGAATTCTACAAAACTAGGTTCTCTAACTCTTCTTGTAGGAATTCTTATTCTTCCAACTGGAGATCGTACTCCTGCAAAAGAAAAAAAGAGAGCAGATTGTAATTGTGTTCCTAATAATTGTTGTTGCGTTCTTCGCCTAACTTCTACTTGAAACTCAGGAGTTCCTTCTACAAATGTTGGATCTCCTCTTATAGCAATTATAGCCCTTCCTCTTTCAAATTCTCTTCCTGTAAAAGCTTCTACAATTGGAGCAGGAATTCCAAAAGCTTGTACCGCACCAATAGGGCTAACTGCTTCTGGAGAAACAAAAGCTGCACTTGGTATAGAAATTTGTCTCCCTGTTACTTCTCTGAATTCTGAGGGTCTTAAAAATACTCTTCCACCTCCTTCTTGAATTGGTAAAGCAAAAGGTGTTGGAGTTGGAGCGAGTGTTTGAAATTGTGCAGTAGTACCAAAAGTAAAGCCAGGAGCTTTTCCTCTTCGTCTTAGATCTGCTGCAAGAAATTGTTCTTCAGTAAGTAATGCAGTTCCAGTTGGTCTTGTCCTTACTAACCTACCATCTTCAAATAAAAAATTAAAGTCTTGAACTCTTATTCTTCCTTCCTCTCTTCTAATTGGAACAGCGAGTGTAAAAGAAGTTGCACCAGTTGCAGCAGCAAAACTTTCTGCAAACCTTTCTGGTTGACCAAATGTAATTCTTTCTATGGGTTGTATTGAAACAGGGGGTAATATTCGACCTTGGGGTATTAATGATTGCCCAGCAAATATCTTAGCACCAGGAAGTCCTGCTACAATTTCAGTTGGGGGTAACTTTCTAAATCCAACAGGTAAACTCATTTGTAATGCTATTTCTGTTTTTGTTGGTTGTAAAGGTACTTGACCAGCTTGAATTTCTCTAACAAATTTTTTAACTCTTGGTGGAGCAAAAGGATCAAAGATTCCTTTTCTAACTAATTTTTGTGCTGTTTTAATATCTTGTTGTATTGCGACTTGTTCTGCTGCTTGTTGAGCTTGTTGAGCTTGTGCAGAAACAATCTGTGATTCAACACCTTTTATTTCTGTACCTCTTGCAGTTAGTTCTTTTCTAAAAGCACGTAGATCTCTTTCTGCACCAGAGATTCTTCCTCTTGTTGTTCTAAGTTCCTGTCTTGCTACAGACCTTCTTCTTTTAATCTCACCACGAACAGCTCCTCTTCCAACTTGTCCTGCTAAACTAACTTGAGAAGAAATCTTTCCAACTCTACTTTGTTTTTGAAATCTTTGTTGAGCTTGTGTTCTTGCAGATTTAATTTCAGATGCTCTTTTTTGTGCTTCACTTTCTCCTGTCTTTAATCCAGCTTTTGCTTCTTTAACTTGAATCTGTGCCTCTGCAACCGTAACCATAACTTATAGTACATAATTAATATTTATTTACAATATCTTTATTTAATATTCTCTACAAAACTTGGAGCGACTAATCTATGACCTTTAAATCTATTTTGATTCATTGTAAGCCATTGAATATTATCTGGAGAAAAAGCTTTTTTAATATGGTCTAGATTCTTAAAATCAAACATAATTAAAGGAACGATGTGATCTACTTCATATTTTTTTCTATTTTCTAAAGATGGTTTTAACTTTTCTATTATTGCTTTGAAGTCTATTTCATATTTTGATTTCATAATCTTTCCTGTTTTAATATATATTATTAAACTCTGACCTAATAATATTCGTAGAGTTGTAGAAATTTTAAAATGTAAATCGTTTATTTTTCTTTTCTTTTGATATTCATTAATATATCCCTTTAAATATTGTTTGTAATATTCGTGAAGCTTAGGTTTTTTTCTATTTTCTGTTTCCCATTTTGCCCTTTTTTCTTTTATTATTGGATCTTGATTACGTTTCTTTCGATAATCTGAAAGTTCTTTTTTATGCTCTTGCCAATATTTTTTAAAGTATTCTTGTTTGTTAAATACCATTTTTTCTCTATACTTATTATTAAAATTTATTTATATACCTTACTAAGAGTGATCAATAATGTAAATAAAAACAAATTTGGTTTTGTAATGATGGATGAAAATGAAGACAATGATAAAGAAGAAGAAGTAATTTCTGAAGGTGCTGAATATTCCCCAAAGAGTGAATTCTCAAAACCTAGAATAGTAGAAAAATCTATAATACTTTGTATAGAAG
>SDBU01007436.1_pt1 | contig 12631 bp, 12 predicted proteins | sample 2277071 | NCBI WGS metagenome assembly SDBU01 (sample SAMN10397929, study PRJNA504765) | marine sediment metagenome | isolation source: marine sediment core GS08_GC12, 126 cmbsf | place: Arctic Ocean: Gakkel Ridge, Loki's castle | collected 2008 | reverse complement strand
GTGGTGACGACCGCGCTGCACAGCCTGGAGGAGGGCGAGCGGATAGGCGTAAGGGGGCCCTACGGAAATTCCTATCCCATGAAGGATATGGAAGCGAAGAACGTGGTCATAGTCGGAGGAGGGTTCGCCTTCACTACGCTGAGATCGACCATCAGATACATGCTTCACGAGAAGAACAGGGCGAGGTTCAAGAACATCGTCGTGATCTATGGCGCCCGCAGCCCCGGCGAGCTCATCTACAAGCCTGAGCTGATAGAATGGGAAGAGAAAGACGACTTAGACATGTACGTCACTGTCGACAAGGGCGATGAGAACTGGAAGGGCCGCGAAGGGTTCGTCCCTACAGTGCTGCAGGAAGTGGCGCCGAGTTCGGAGAACGCCATTGTCCTCGTCTGCGGACCGCCCATCATGCTCAAATTTACCATGCCGCCCCTATTGCAGCTTGGCTTCAGTCCGAATAGAATAATCACTTCTTTGGAAAGGCGGATGAGCTGTGGAATCGGCAAGTGCGGGCGATGTAACATCGGCAACAAATACGTTTGCAAAGACGGTCCGGTTTTTCGTTTCCAAGAGATTCAGAGGTTACCAGAGGAAGTGCTCTAACTGAAAGGAGGGCGACAAGCCATGGTCATGACGAGGAGGGACTTTTTCAAGGTCTCCGGCGTGACGACGGGCGCAGCCTTGGCCGGTATGTTTGGCACGAAGTCGGCGGAGGCCAAGGCCGAAGATACGCGCTTGCGAATACGCTATGCCAAACAGACGACGACCATCTGCCCTTACTGTGCGGTCGGTTGCGGGCAGATCGTCTCGGCGAGCAAGGGCAAGGTAATCAACGTCGAGGGTGATCCGGACCATCCGATCAATGAAGGGGCGCTCTGCAGCAAGGGCAGCGCGCTCTACCAGGTCGCCAACAACGAGCGCCGCCTCACGAGGGTCAAGTACCGCGCGGCCGGGAGCGACCACTGGGAGCAGAAATCCTGGAACTGGGCGATCAACCGCATTTCCATGAGGATCAAGGAGACGCGCGATGCGGGTCTGGCCGACGGACGCAAGGTCAACCGCATCGACACCATTGCCGCCCTCGGCGGAGCAGCGCTCGACAACGAGGAGTGCTATCTCTACAGCAAGTTCATGCGCGCCCTGGGGGTGGCCTACATAGAACATCAGGCCCGAATATGACACTCCGCAACAGTGGCCAGTTTGGCCGAAACGTTCGGGCGCGGCGCGATGACCAACCACTGGATCGATATCCGCAATGCCGACCGGATCATGATCATCGGCAGCAACGCCGCGGAGAATCATCCAATCTCCTTCAAGTGGGTTACCAAGGCCATTGAGCGCGGGGCAAAGCTCATCAGCGTAGACCCGCGTTTCACGAGGACCTCCTCCAAGGCCCACATCTACGCCCCCATGCGCTCAGGCACGGACATCGCCTTCATAGACGGCATGATCAAGTACATCCTGGACGACATGGAGGCGAATCCCGACAAGTACAACCTGGAGTACGTCCGGGAGTACACCAACGCCTCCTTCCTGGTTGACCCCGGCTTCACGTTGCCGGCGGACTTGGACGGAGTGTTCAGCGGTTACGATCCGAAGACTCGCAAGTATGACAAGTCCACCTGGAAGTATCAGCTTGACGAGCAGGGGATCCCCACGAAGGACAAATCCCTCAAGGATCCCAACTGCGTCTTCCAGCTCTTGAAGAAGCACGTTGCGCGCTACACGCCCGATAAGGTCAGCGGGATCACCGGCACGCCCAAGGCCGTATATCTCGATGTCTGCAGGACATTTGCCGAATCAGGCGCGCCGGGTAAGGCCGGTACGATCATGTACGCCATGGGCACCACCCAGCACACCTATGGCACGCAGAACATCCGCAGCTATGCCATTCTGCAGCTCCTGCTGGCCAACATGGGCGTCGCCGGAGGCGGCATCAACGCCCTGCGCGGCGAGTCCAACGTCCAGGGGTCAACAGACCATTGCATCCTGTTCCACATCCTGCCGGGTTACCTGAAAACCCCGGACGAAAAGGACACCTCCGTCGACGTGTATTCCAAGCGCTATTACGAAGGCAAGAACAAGGACGCCAGGAGCGCCGACTGGTGGAGCAACGCCCGGAAGTACATCGTGAGCCTCTTGAAGTCGTGGTACGGCGAGAAGGCAACCAAGGAAAATGACTTTGCCTTCGGCTACCTCCCCAAGCGCGAAGTGGGAAAGGACTACTCCCACATCTCCCTCTTTGAGGCCATGTACGACGGCGTTATCAAGGGCATGATCTGCCTGGGTCAGAACCCCGCCGTCGGCGGGCCCAATTGCGGGAAGGAGCGTACAGCCCTCGAGAAGCTGGATTGGCTAGTGTGTGTGGACCTTTGGAACACCGAGACGGCGAACTTCTGGCGGCGGCCCGTTGCAAACGACACCGCTGAGAGGGTGGATCCGAAACAGATAAAGACAGAGGTCTTCCTCCTGCCGGCCGCCGGGTCCGTAGAGAAAGAGGGCAGCATCACAAACTCAGGCCGCTGGATGCAGTGGCGCTATGCCGCCGTTCATCCCCCGGGAGAGGCGAAGTCGGATCTGTGGATACTCGACACACTCTTCAAGGCCGTCAGGGCCCGCTACAAGAATCAGGGCGGCCCTCATGCCGGGGCCATCCTGGACATGGCGTGGGACTACGGCTCAGGCGAGGAGCCGGACGTGCACGCCGTGGCCAAAGAGATAAACGGCTACGACCTGAACACGGGAAAGCTCCTGCCGAGTTTCGGCAAGCTCCAGGCCGACGGCACGACCTCCTCCGGCAACTGGCTGTACTGCGCCTCCTACACCGAAGCGGGCAACATGGCCGCGCGGCGCGTAGGACTCGATCCGAGCAACATAGGCCTCTACCCCGAGTGGTCCTGGTGCTGGCCGGTCAACCGCCGGATCATTTACAACCGGGCCTCAGTCGACCCGAAGGGACAGCCGTGGGACAAAGAACACCCCGTTATCGCCCTCAAGGCGCTTGCCGTGGACGGGAAGTACGTCACGAAGAAGTGGATTGGTGACGTACCTGACGGCGGATGGTACCCGCTGCAGAATCCTGACGGAACCTGGCGGGAGGATGCGAAGTACCCGTTCATCATGAAGCCTGAGGGCCATGCGAGGATCTTTGGCATGGGCCGGGCCGACGGGCCGTTCCCAGAGCACTATGAGCCGGTGGAAAGCCCGCTGTCCAAGAACCCGATGGGTCACGGCACCATGGTCAATCCTGCCATCAAACTCTGGCACGTGGACGCACCCGAGGCTAACCCGATCGGAACGTCCGACAAATTCCCCATCGTATGCACGACATACCGTGTGAGCGAGCATTGGCAGGCCGGCGCCATGACGCGTAACCTGCCTTGGCTCTGCGAGCTCATGCCTCAGGTCTTCGTGGAAATGAGCGAGGAGCTCGCCCGCGAGAAAGGAATCAAGGACGGCGATAGGGTTCACGTCACAACAGCCCGTGGCTTGCTGGGCGGGGCCGCGTGCGTTACCAGCCGGTTCAAGCCTTTCAAACTCAACGGAAAGATCGTCCATCAAATCGGGATACCCTGGCACTGGGGTTACGAGGGCGGCTCCTGTGGGTGCAGTGCCAACGTACTGACGCCGCACGTGGGGGACGCCAATACCATGATTCCTGAGTACAAGGCGTTCCTATGTAACGTTGAGAAGTCGCAGTGGCAATACGACCGTGCCAACCCACCTCTTGGCGCGAAACATCAGAAGGAGGTGACCTAAGATGGCTGACCCAGTGGCGATGCTGATCGATGTGTCGAAGTGTATGGGCTGTAGGGGATGCCAGGTTGCCTGCAAGCAATGGAACCAGCTTCCGGCCGAGAAGACGAAGTTCACGGGGACCTACCAGAACCCGCCGCGGCTCTCGGCCCAGACCTGGACCCTTGTCACTTTCAACGAAGTGCCTGGAACGACGCCAAATGAGCCGCCGAAATGGCTCTTTCGCAAGAGCCAATGCCTCCACTGCAGTGATGCCACCTGTCTTCAGGTCTGTCCCACCGGGGCGATCAAGAGGCGGGACAACGGAATCGTCTACATTGACCAAAGCATGTGTACGGGCTGCAAGTATTGCGTGGAGACATGCCCCTTCGGCACGCCGCACCCCGACCCCGTCAGCGGGACGGCGAGGAAGTGCTGGATGTGCTCGGACCGGGTGAGCAACGGCCTGAAGCCGGCTTGTGTCACCGCCTGTCCAACGGGAGCCCTGGACTTCGGCCCCAGGCAGGCCATGCTGTCGATAGCCAGAGAGCGCAAGGAGCTCCTGGCGGCGGAAGGATATACGCCTCGCATCTACGGCGAGACCGAACTTGGCGGATTGGGCGCTATCTACTTGCTGCCGGAGCAAGCTTCTCTGTATGGACTTCCTGAGGACCCCCGGCTGCCGACGCAGAGGATATTCCTCAAGTGGCTCATGGGCATCATACCCGGCTTGGCGATCCTCTACGGCATGTGGCGCTATTTCTGGAACGACCAGCCCGCTCCGTCCAACTCAGGAGGGAAGTAGACATGGAGACTCATCTCAACTGGGGTATACCTGTAGCCCTGGACCTCTTTCTTGCAGCGCTGGGGGCCGGTGCCTTCATGCTGGCCGTAGTGGCCGATCTTGTCGGCGGCCGCCGGTACCGGCTTGTTAGCACGATCGGCGCGTTCCTGGCGCCCTGGCCGGCGATTCTGGGCGTGCTGCTGCTCGTCGTGGACCTGGGTGTCCCATGGCGTTTCTGGGAGATGATGCTGAAGCGAGGGGAAGGATTCACCCTGGTTTCGCCGTTCCTCATGTTCAAGCTGAGTTCGACCATGTCGATCGGCACATGGGTCCTGACTATCTTTGTATGGATCTCATTGGCCTACATAGCGCTGACGATCCTGGCCTATCCGTTCCAATTCGCAGGCAAGCTCAGGAAGCTGCTGGGTATCTGCGGGCTGCCGTTCGCGCTTTTGGTGACGACCTACACCGGCGTGCTTCTGTCGGCAAGCCCCAATCCCCTCTGGAACTCCGCGTTCCTGCCGCCTGCGTTTGTAGCCTCCGCGGTGGTCACCGGAATCGCGTCCGTGATTTTCATACTCGCCGCCTTGCGAATCGCCGGAGTGGTGGATGAGGCGGATGCCGACATACCGGGGCTCGAGAAGCTGAACAGCAGGATAATCGCCTTCCAGCTTGCGATCGTGATCGTCTTCATGCTCGCGGGAATGGGCACGGCTGCGATGAAATCGATTGTCGGCGCCGGATACGGGCTCCTCTGGTGGGTCGGCATCATCGGCCTCGGATTAGTTCTGCCGCTCCTTTACGGCTTCAAGGGCGAGACCAGAAGGCCTCAGTCCTGTGCAGTCGTCGCCGCTTTGGTGCTGTTGGGCGGTTTCTTCTTGAGATACGTGATCCTTGTTGCCGGACAGTTGGCGTAAAGAAAGGGACGCCCCGTTCACTACGGATTCCGTCCCTCCTGTGGACCCGCTCAGCACAGGCTGTCGAACGTCTCGCTGCGCCAGTATTATTGCGGAGTTGAGGAAGGAGCCGATCGCGAATAGCACGGATCCTCATCCCCAGGCATTCCAACTGTCGAGGACGCTCTCCATGCGGTCTCACGGAGATTTCTATGAGCCGGCGCTGACGCATATTCGTGAACTCAAGGCCGCAAGGCCCGAGTTGGGCCCGCTGCTTGACTATTATGAGGCCGTCGTGCAGGCCCAGCGGGAGACGAAATCGTCATTCCATCCGGACGCTGACGGGCTCCATCTCGAGTTGCGAAAAAAAAGGATCCCTGATGGGTCGCCGCTCCTCGGCCCTGAGGATATCGAGATAGACTGGCGCCTGTTCGACAGGCTCTTCGACCGTATCAGCCAGATCACGCGACAGCGTGCCGAGACACCAGACAGCGTGGGTTCTTGGCCCTCCATATCCGGCTGCGATCGCGAATGGCACGACGCCCTGCTGAACGGCTTGCTGCAAGACAAGGCTCTTCTTGACGAGACCGCCGACCGGGCCGGCATCAGCCTCGACATGCTCACGCTCGTCGCTTGTCAAACAATCACGCCTTTTCTTGAGGCCTATGCCGAGAGGCTGAGAGAGCATGTTGACGACTCAGCCTGGCTCAAGGGTTGTTGCCCTGTCTGCGGCGGCGAACCGCTGATGGGCCGCCTGGAAAAGGAGATCGGCAAGAGGGTCCTGCAGTGTCATCTGTGCCGGACGCAGTGGATCTTCACGCGTCTTGAGTGTCCTTTCTGCGGCAACAGCGATCAGGACAAGCTCAGATACTTCTTCGACCAAGAGGATCCGGCCCATCGCGTGGAGGTGTGCGATCTGTGTAAGATGTATCTCAAAACCGTGGATGCTCGCGAGACGGCGACGGGGGCCTCTCTTTTCGTTGAGAACTTGGCGACGTGTCATTTGGATCTTGTCGCCAGACGCGAAGGATTCCACAGGGACGCCAACAGGCTTTTTGGCCTGTGAAAAAAAAGAACAGGGCCTGCAACTGAGGGCCCGTAGGCGCCGGCAAAGAGAATGCGACTTAGACGCTGGATGCGAGCCTTAAGGGCTCCTTTTTTTCAAGCGGTCCTGGTTCCGCTGGCCCTGGGAACCGCGGCCGCGTGGTACTACACCGGCCAATTTCAGCTGGGGTACTTCTTGCTGGCCCTTGTCGGCGTCGTGTGCATCAATGCCGGGACGAACCTGGCCAATGACTACTTCGATCACAAGAGCGGGGCCGATGCCCTCAACAAGGAGTACACTCGTTTCAGCGGAGGAAGCAGAGTCATCCAGGAAGGTCTCATGTCTCCCGGCGCCGTCTTCCGTGCGTCGCTCGCGTTCTATGGGCTGGCCGGCTTAATCGGATTGTACCTCGTCTACGCCCGAGGGTGGCCAATACTCGTTATCGGCATCATCGGAATCGCCTCAGGCTATCTCTACACCGCCGCGCCCATAAGAATAGGATACCGGGGCTGGGGAGAGCTGCTGGCGGGTCTCAATTGCGGCCCTCTGGTCGTCTTGGGCGCGTACTGGGTCCAAGCCCAGGCCTTCAATCTGAAAGTGCTTCTTGCCTCTGTGCCGGTTGGGCTCCTGGTGGCGGCCATACTCTACGTCAATCAATTCGCCGACTATGAATCCGACAAGGCCGTGAAAAAGGCCCATCTGGTCGTGAGATTGGGCCCGGAAAGAGCGGTCAAGGCATTCTATCTCTTGCTCATATCCGCCTATTCGGTCATAATGATGGGGTGTGCGTTGAGGATCATCCCCTGGATGTGCCTCGTCTCCTTGGTGACTGTTCCACTTGCTTGGAGAGCGGGGATGGCCGCCAGAGACAATCACGCGTCCGGCAGCGGAGAGAAGCTGCTCCCTGCCATGGCCGGCACCATAGGCGCACATCTATCGACCGGGCTGCTCTTGTCCTGCGGTTATCTGGCGGCTGGGGTGCTGAGATGGACTTGAAAGAAATCTACAGATCCGCCAAAACGGAATTGGAGGTCGTCGAAGAGCGCCTTCTCGAACTGTCGCCGTCGGAGAACAAGAGCATCTCCGAAACCGTCTCCGCGATTCTGCGCGTCAGGGGCAAGCGCCTGCGACCGGCGCTGCTCCTGATGGCTGCCAAGGCCTGCGACTATGTCGGGGAAAGAGGCATCAAGCTGGCCGTGGCTATCGAACTGATTCACACTGCGAGCCTCGTTCACGACGACCTCATAGACAACTCCGATTTGCGCAGAGGAGTCCGCACCATCAACTCCCGCTGGGGGAAGAGGATCTCCGTTCTGGTGGGAGACCATCTCTATTCCAAGGTGGTCGCCATCCTGGCTGAAGTCGGCGATTTGGAGGTGATGCGAAGCGTCGCAGACACGACCGGCAAGATGACCGATGGCGAGATGGCGGAGATTCTCTGTCAGCACGACATGACCATGACCGAGGAGAAATATCTATCCATTATTGCCGGGAAAACGGCATCCCTGATGTGCTGTTCCTGCCGGATCGGAGCGATGCTGGGCGACGTCTCCAACGGCAAAGTCAATCGCCTCGGCGAATACGGCCTCGGTCTCGGCATGGCCTTCCAGATAACCGATGACCTGCTCGACCTTTCCGGCGAGAAGGAGAGACTGGGCAAGCCTCCCGGCAGCGACATCCGGGAGGGACGATTGACGCTCCCCTTCATCCGTACGATGAGCGTGGCCGCGGAGAAAGACAGGGAATGGATGGCGGATGTCTTCAAGTCGGGGCAAATCAACGAGGGCGTCCTGACTCGGATGAGGAACATGGCGGCAGAATACGGGGGGATAGAGTACAGCCTTGAAAAGGCAAGGGGATACAGCAGGGCCTGCAAGGAACATCTCCAATCGCTCGGGAAGTCCGAGAGTAGGACCTCGCTGGCCATGCTCGCAGACTATGTCGTGGAAAGGGCTAGCTAGATTGCGGCAGATGCTGTAGGGGCGCTGGTAACACTTGGGATGGAGGAGGACAGAAGGTATGCTTGCCGGACCTCTGATGGTTTACGGGCTGGGAACGACGGAACTATTGGTGATCCTGGGGATAGGCATCCTTATCTTCGGCGCAGGCAGGATTCCCGAAATCGCCAGGGCTCTTGGCAAATCGGTCAAGGAGTTCAAGAAGGCCGGTAAGGAGATCGCCCAGGACGTCACGGAGTCTACCAAGGACGATTCCAAGAATGCGTGAAGCCGCACGTCGCCTGTGGGCGGTCCGTGCAAGCGCCATGGAGCCTGTCAGGCGATACGGGTATTTTCTATCCTATTACATCGGCAGCCTGGTCGGCAGAAGACGGCCCCTGCTGGGCGGGATGAAACTCACCCACGACTGCAACCTCGCTTGCATCCACTGCCCCTTTTGGAAAAAGAAGAAGGGCTCTCTTTCCTTCCCCCAGGCGATCTCCTCGCTCAAAACGCTTCACGAGTGGGGCGTCAGGATCATCATCATTGAGGGCGGTGAGCCTTTCCTGTGGAAAGACGGAGACCATCGCCTCAGCGACATCGTCGCTGAAGCCAGGAAGCTCTTCTTCTGTGTGGGGGTTACCACCAACGGAACCTTTCCGATCGAGATCGACTCAGATATCGTCTGGGTCAGCATCGACGGAATGAAGGAAACGCACAATCGGATCCGAGGTCGGAGCTTCGAAACGATAATGGCCAACATAAAGGCCTCTTCTCATCCGAGGGTCTACGCGCACATAACCATCAATTCCGTCAACCGAGAAGAGATACCGGAGCTTGTGGAGTTCCTCGCCCCCAGGGTGAAGGGGATAACCATCCAGTTTCATTACCCTTATGACGGTGTGGATGAAGACCTGTTTCTGCCCTTCGACCAGCGGCGGGCGCTTCTCGACGATCTCATCAGGTTGAAGAGACGGGGGCTTCCTCTGGCCGATTCCTATGCCTGCCTCGAAGCTCTCAAGGACAACCGCTGGAAGTGCCGTCCGTGGATGATCGCCAGCGTCGACCCGAACGCCAAATTGACCAAGGGCTGCTACGTCAAGGACCGCGGGCGGATCTCCTGCGAGAGATGCGGATTCTCGGCCCATACGGAGATATCCCTGGCCTACAGCGGCGTGCTGGAGGCGATCCGTCTCGGAGGCAGGATATTTCACCGTTCCCGAAGAGCCAATTCCTGTGTCTGAGACCGATCTGATTCTTCTTCACGCACCCAGCGTCTACGATTTCCGGGAACGACCGATTCTGTACGGCCCGGTCAGCGACGTGGTTCCCTCCACGCAGATCTTCGAGATGTATCCCATCGGCTTCATGACCATACTCGACTACCTCCAGAGACACGGATACTCGGTCCGAATCATCAACGTCGCACTTAAGATGCTGAGGAGCCGCAGGTTCAACGCGGAGAAGCTGATCAGGGGCTTGAAGCCCGCCGCTTTCGGACTGGACCTGCACTGGCTGGTCCACGCCCACGGAAGCCTTGCGCTGGCCGAGATAGTCAAGAGGCACCATCCGGATATCCCGGTCATCTTCGGGGGGCTTTCGGCGTCTTATTATCACGAGGAACTCATCCGCTACCCCCAGGTGGACTACGTCATCCGGGGCGACTCGGCCGAAGAACCGCTTCGCCTGCTTCTATCGGCGATCAAGGAGGGAAGGACTCCGCAAGACGTGCCCAACCTTTCCTGGAAGGACGGCTCTCGGGTTCGGGTGAACGAGTTCACCCATGTGCCTTCCGACATGGATGGCATATCCTTCGACTACAGGAAAGTCATGAGGTCTTGCGTACGGCACTTCGATGTCCTCGGTCACATGCCTTTCAAAACATGGTTCAGCTATCCGATTACGGCGATGCTGACCGTGCGCGGTTGCGCCAACGACTGCGCAATCTGCGGCGGTTCGGCCTCGGCCTATCGGAACGTCTGCGCCAGGGCCCGGCCCGCCTACCGCAGCCCCCAGCTCATAGCCCGCGATATCGGCCTGATGTCCCGACTCATAAAGGCGCCTGTCATAATACTGGGGGACATCCGCCAGGCAGGTGACGAATACGCGCGCAACCTGCTGAGCGCTATGAAAAAGCAGAACCTGCGGAATCACGTGGCCTTCGAGTTCTTTTTCCCGCCGCCAAGAGAGTTCCTTGAGATGGCCGCCCGCGCCGTTCGCAACTTCAACATCCAGATATCGCCGGAATCGCACGACGAGGAGATCCGTAGAGCCTTCGGCAGGGCCTACAGCAACGATTCGCTCGAGAGAAGCATCGCCGACGCGCTCGAGCTCGGATGCAGGCGCATCGACGTCTTCTTCATGATAGGCATCCCCAAACAGACGCCACAGTCTGTCAGGGAAACGGTTCGGTACTGCCGGGAACTACTGGATAGATACCGTCGTGCCGGTCACGGCGGCAAGGTTCATCCCTACGTCTCTCCGCTTGCTCCTTTCCTGGACCCTGGCAGCAGGGCCTTCGAGGAACCCGAGAGATACGGCTACCGTCTCTTCCACAGGACGCTTGAGGAGCACCGAAGGGCGCTGCTTGCGCCGAGCTGGAAATATACGCTCAACTATGAGACAAAGTGGATGAGCCGCGATGAGCTGGTGGATGTAACCTACGAAGCGGCCCTGGAGATCAACCGGGTCAAGCTGGAGCACGGGCTGCTGGGCCGGAAAGAGGCGATGAGGATCGCCGGAAGAATCGCGCGCGAAAAGGACCTCGTCGCCGAAATCGACGGCATTTCCGCGATGCAGGACGAACGGGCGCGGCAGAGCAGGATCCGGGAACTGATGCGCCGGTTTGATAACGTAGGTCCCTCAACCATCTGCAGGAAAGACGGGATGAAGTGGCCGGTCTCGCGCATCCCGTACAGTCCGCTCCGGATTGTTTGGGGAGCGCTGATCGGGAATCCGGAAGGCTGAGCAAGATGTTCGATATCGGAACGCCGGAAGTCGTGGTCATCATCCTTGTCGCCCTCGTAGTCCTGGGCCCGAAGAAGCTCCCCGAGGTCGTCCGGGCCGTGGGGAAGGCCATCAGAGAACTCAAGCGGTCTCTGCACGCCGCCAACGACGCGATTTCGGGGGAAGATGAGAGAATCGAGCCAAAAGAGCATGCCGATGCGCACTCCAAGACGGAAGGGGCACGAGAGGCCGATTCGCGAAAGGAAAACGGGACTTGACCGAAAAGAGCATGTCGCTCGTCGAGCACCTCGCTGAGCTCAGGAGGCGCGTGCTATTCTGCCTCGCTGCAGCGATCCTCGGCATGTTGGCGGCCTACTCTTGCTATGATCCATGGATACTCGATCTGCTCAAGGGTCCGTTGGACACTCTGGCGGGCAGGACCGACAACCCGTTTGTTCTCGACAATCCGTTGCTCAGATTCCTGAAATCTTCCTCCGGCGAACTCGAGTCGCTGAATCTCAATCTCCATTTCATAGGGCCCACCGAAGGCTTCATGATGAAGGTGAAGGCTTCGCTCTTTGCCGGAGCGATACTCACCTCTCCGTTTATCTTCTACCAAGTGTGGCTATTCGTTTCCGCCGGTTTGACGAAAAGGGAGCGGAAGACTGTTCGCGGTTTTTTGCCCGCCTCCTTTGTGCTTTTTATGTGCGGAGCTCTGCTCGCCTATCTCATCATGCTCCCGATCATTCTCTATTTCCTTGTGGTGGTGGGCGGGAGGGGCTTGGTGCCGATGTTCACCATCAGCAAATATGTCTCTCTGGTCATCATCTGCTGCCTCGCCCTTGGACTTATCTTCCAGATGCCCCTGATTATCCTCTTTCTGACGAAGCTCGGTATCGTCTCGCCAAAGTCCCTGACGACAAAACGAAAGTATGCCATCTTTCTGATGTTCGTACTGGCGGCCGTGCTCACCCCGCCGGATATAGTAACGCAAATGATGATGGCCGTGCCGATGATCGTTTTGTATGAGGTGAGCGTCTTGCTCGCAAAGCTGGCGTGGGCTCGCAGGCAGAAGGCACTTGATGAGTAAGGGGTCTTGAACAGGTTCGGACGGCGGCTTAGCAGCCCGTTGAAGAAGTGCATAGTGGGCGGAAATCCGAAGTCCCCGCCGATGGTAGGGGCGCACGGCCGTGCGCCCGTACTGGGTGTGGCGCCCGCCGCGGTCCGCCGCGGCGGATTGCGGTTCCTCCGCCGAGGGCCTGCCTGTGCGGAGCACGCAGACAGGCGG
>SDBU01007435.1_pt1 | contig 12632 bp, 16 predicted proteins | sample 2277071 | NCBI WGS metagenome assembly SDBU01 (sample SAMN10397929, study PRJNA504765) | marine sediment metagenome | isolation source: marine sediment core GS08_GC12, 126 cmbsf | place: Arctic Ocean: Gakkel Ridge, Loki's castle | collected 2008 | reverse complement strand
TGGCTAAGTAAGCTGGAATTCTTAGTAGTCCGAGAGCACTGCCTAAAAGACTAGCCCCGATAAAGAGAAGCATAACCATAGAAGTTGTACGTAATGACGCAATTGCAGAGTTCTTGATGATGGTAAGATTAATTTTACCAGATATGCTACCTAATACTAATGCCAGAAAGGCAGCTGCTGCGGCTGCTTCAGTAGGTGTCATAATGCCACCGTATATTGAACCCATGATGAGACCTATAATGGCGAACATAGGCCATACATCTTTCCAAGCCACAATTGCATCCAGAAAGTAGTGCTTGGTGACCTTTTCGCGCGATGGGGTCAGTGATTTGTTTTTTATTGACGCAAAGCCGATATAAATAGAAAACATTATAGCCACTATAATACCTGGAATCACTCCGGCAGCAAAAAGACGTCCAACGGATTCACCAACAAAGGAACCATATACAATCATGTTTATTGAAGGTGGAATAAGAATCCCTAGTGTGCCCCCAGCAGCTAAAGAGCCAGTGACTATGCGCTTATCATATCCTCTATTTACTTGTTCAGTATAAGCCACAGTACCGATAGTAGCAGCAGTCGCCGGGCTGGAGCCAGACACAGCAGCAAAAATGGAACACGCCACGATATTGGAATGAAGAAGACCGCCTGGAATTATACATGTCCATTTAGCGACACCTCTGTAAAGCTTACTACTGAGTCCACTGTTAAGAAGGACCTCTCCAAGGAATAAATACATTGGTATGGCTGCCAGAATGAAACTATTAGTAGAGTTGAATAGGACCGCACTCACAGATATTCCTAAGTTTCTTAAAAACTCGAGCCCAAATACCCCTACTCCAGCCAAGGCGAGACCTGTATAAATACCACTTCCCAATAATACAAACAGTAACAGAACTGTTACAATAATATTTAAAATCAAATTCTCGCCAGCCTCTTTTTATCTACTTATCCGACTTCAGTTTTTCCCCAACTTTCGCTTCTTATTGGCTTGTATCAATTGCTTCACACCATACCTAAGTTTTACGATCAAGGCTAAAGTAAAGAGAGTCAAACCAATCACAATGACAAGATATAATGGCCATAATAATACGTTAATGCCAGTACCTGAGTGTAAATTATTCTCTATTCCTCGACTAACCAATCCTATTGATCTCCAAACTAAGTAAGCTACAATTAATATGGCTATCGCATCAGTAAAGACCTCTAATATGGCTCTTACCTGTTTTGGAAGCCGACTGGTCACAATATCTGTTCTAATGTGTTGTTCACTTAACAAACCATAAGCCAACGGCATATAAACTATGAATACTAACCAGTATCCAGTAAACTCTTCAACGAATATCCAGTACACCCCAACAAGGCGACATACGATATACGCAGTGATTACAATAACCCAACCTACTAAAACAACCGCACAAACAACAACTGAATTTGAACAAACGATACGAAATATTTTTTCGATTTTATTCAATTAAACGTACCACTTAAAATATTTCCTATGAGTCGTATAGATATATCATAATTCAGCCCAATCCACTCAAGATTAACTCGGGTAATTAGTCACCTCATAACCTGCAGCTTGTAGTATCGCAACAACTGTGTCCAAAGTTTCAGCAGCACCTTCGCCTGAACGTTCAACCCATGCTTTCCATATTCCTTCGTATGAAGAAGCTACTATCTCTTCTCTAAAACCTGCAGGAACTGCTCTTGTCTCTAGACCGTAAACATCTGCGGCAAATTCTAAGTACGCAGGTTCTTCCCTGATTTCACCGTCTCCAAACCATTCACCCCTCAGTCCCCAGTATTTCATAACTGCATCCTGGATATCCTTTGGCAGTTCATTCCAAGCGTCATTATTGACAAGCATCACTTTAGTTGTCTGAAACACATCGAGAGGCTGGAAATGCTTAACCACCTCAGGAAACTTACTCGAAATACAAAACACTGTCCCAGTTATAAGTCCATCAATAAGCCCTGTTTGGAGCGCAGTATAAGCTTCAGAAGAGTCTACACGAACAGGTGTTCCATTCATCATCGTAATCACATTGTCCAAATCAGGAGACCATGTTCGTATCTTTTCTCCTTTCATAGAATCAAAGTCCTCTAGCCACTTGTCGACATGCCAAAACTGCTGTGGGGGATTATAGCTGTCAACCATCTCGAATACGTTCCAATCATTCAGAATCTCTTCATAAAGAGGAGCTAGTAGTCGGTGCATATCTTTCTTAACTGTATGCCCTCCAGGCGGCTGCAGAAATGGCAAATCACATACACCTAATATAGGTTCTTCATAAGAAGCATTAGGGTAATTAGTTTGGACCATCTGACATTCCCCTCTGCTAACAGCGCCCAATAAATCTGACGCTTTATATGGATGCTCCCCAGGGTATAGAATTTCTATTTTCAGGCGTCCATTGGTAATACGCTCAATATCAGGGATAACTTCAGGTCCCAATACCGTATTCTGCCAACCCTGCCCCGGTCCTGAAGCTGTATATAGCGTCCATTCATACACTTCTCCCGATGCCACGGTAGGCATTTCCCAATACGATGTCGAACCTGGCGTCTGCTCTACTGCCGGCCCTCCTGTTTGTGGTGCAGATGCACAACCAACAGAAGATAAACTAAACACCATCACTATAACCAACATAAACATGATTATCTTAGATATCATTTTTCCCTTACCTCCATAAAATTTGCTCCTATTATTCAGTCTTGATCTGCCAATCAATTAACACCACCCCCCTTTATACATGATATAGCCAAAATTAAGATAACGACAAACAGATTATGTAAATAATAATGTTACACTTAATCATGTATATGTCAATAGTTTGTACAGCCTCTTCCCTCTGAAAATTAGCCCTATTTTCTATATAGTGTGGTACCCCTGGGGCGACTCGAACGCCCGACACGCGGTTTAGGAATGTGTTGCTTCCTGTTACAAAGCAGTGCCTTACGTTTGAGATGGTATCTTTATATCAACACTTAAGACCCACTATTGTTCGTAAAATACTAACTGGTACTATTCAATTATTCTCAGTCCGTTAGCTAAATGTTAGCTGTTTTGCAGCTTTGTTTTGTACGTGTACCCCCCCTACGCCCAAATTGGGAAAATTTACGTGTTACAGTCGTTCGTTTGAATAACCAAGAAACGGATGTAAAGTATTACCGATCCATGAAGTCAGCATCGTTTAAGCGAGCAGGAGACTGGAGATACCACTCAGGAGCTATTTCTTTAATATACGACAACATTTCGTCAATACGAGACAAACCTTCTTTAGTTCGTTCAATAACTTGTGGTATTAGTTTTAGTATCAGCTCTTGGTCATCGCCATCTAAAGCTGATGCAGCTCCTTTACAGTCAAAATAATATTGAGCGGCAGACATGGACATTATTTGCAGCCAATCAGGTAAAGACTCATATATAGGTTTCGTAATAAGCCCCTTAGGGGTTTTTAATCCATATGTCTTGCCAATCGTAGTTGTTCCCGCCTTGGCCTCTGTCTTCATTTGTTTTTCGTCATCGATCATCTGTTCGAGGTCTTTCTTCCATCGGTAAAGCCACGTTTGCACCCATGTTACAGCCCCCACTGCTCCTAAGTCATTTATTGCTTTTGTGCGTTGGGCTAATTGGACAGCTCTACGTGTTAACCAAGTTTGCCCTATCACTGCAACTAAAGCACAAAGGTTTACTATCCCTATTACTATAGCTATGACAGTTGGCGCTTCCATAGCATTATTATACCAACGCTCCGAAAAGGAGACAATAAACTATAAAGTGTCCAAAGTGTAACATCACAATCTTGGGCACTCTGAGCTACGATCAGAGCTGTATTAACTGTGGGTATATTTTCGCTGGCAGCTCTACCTGATCCTAGGCTTCTTCCCATAATCGTAAGCTCTTCCGGCAAGGGCTTGCCTGGGAGCTGGTCATATCCGTCCAAGTGTTAATCGAAGAGCTCAAGAAAGAGATTCATCAATAGAGGCTGTCCTAGTTTGGCATTTTATAAAAGTCAGTAGCCTTTAATACAAAGCATGGAATCACGGCAATTTCACTCAAATCACTAATTTGCTTCCATTCTCGCTCTACTTTTTAGCCCTAATCCATTCAGTTGTAAACCCATTCGTTAAGATGTTTCCAGTATGCTCATCACTGAAGCCTTTTATATCAACGAGCTGTAGCTGTCCGAAGTATATTTTCTTCTTCACACGTATCTTGACCCTAATATCGGCTATATAGTATTTACCTTCGTGGAGCACTTCTATTTGTTCGTCTGCAATATGGAAAAAACCGTGTTCCCCAGGTTCTGTTGGCAATCGCCCCACATTCCATTGTCTATGTATATATTCATCTATGTTGCCCAACTTCTGCTGCTGGTCATTGTAAAGCATTATCTTCTTATGTTCTGTATGCTGCAAGAAAACTGGCAATGATAATTGAAATTGGCTAAGACTTCTAAAATCACATATTACGGGAATAGAAATATAAGTTTGCCATTCATGCGCTTCAGCATCAATAAGACGATATAGGTCGATACCTTTCGATTTTGCCATGTTCTTTGCACCATCAGTGAACCCATTCGTAGCAACCATGGCACCCTTATTAGCTTGAATATCTATGAGAACATTACTAAACGAGTCTATTTCATTAACATTAACCGGTTTACTCCAGTCCTTACAACTCATGGCTATTAGTAAATTGTACTGCCCGATCTTTTTACTAATGGATACGTCAATTTGCCTGTTTCTTTGGGACTGGCGACCCCAAATGCTGTCATCGTGCTTCACGACAGCAGTTGGAGCTAATTCTTGTTGTATCTTTGCTACTAACTTTTCAAACCTGCGCCATTTTGGTTCCATTTTCCACCTGTAGATATTGGTAATTGGGAGTCAACTGTCAGTCCTTATTAACTTACTCTCAATCTGGCAGTATTATACTCGCGGTGTTCAACTTTTATCAATAAACCTAACACAGAATAGAAAATACGGGGCACATACCCCGCATTTTTGTCTACCATACTGTCTGCCCAAATATTGAATTATAAGCCGGGTTAGCTTTGAGCTCAACTACTTTATGCCTCCATCTACAATGTCATGACAAGAAATTTAGCAAACTAGGAATGTGTTGCTATTTGTAATAAGGTAGTTACCCATGTTTGAAATAGTCTTTCTATTTCCAGAGATGAAATCCAAATTGTTCATAATGTCACAATTGATACTATTGAGTTGTACTCAATGCGTTAGCTAAATACTTTCTTGATTGAATTACTGCAAATTCTAAGTTTACTCAATTATACGGGTAATTCCTTTCGCCCTGAGCTTCTTAAACTTAGATATGTTAGCCAGTCTCACAGAGATTCCTTCCACTATCCAACTAAATGGTGACTTTTTTACATCAACAAAAACCAGGCGTGGATTATTATGCAGAGAGAAAGAACAAACCATTTCATGCACATGCTTACCTGGATTTCTTAATATAATTTGATTAGTCCCTCCATCAAGCTTAAGGCAAACAGGTTTTACTTTTACCCCTCCTTGCTTTTGCGCCAAATTGACCAACGTATATAGATCAACTAAAACGGGAAAATAATTCCTGCATTTTTCTAAGAGATAAATAGAAACAGAAACCTTGGCCGTATATGTCCTAGTTTTCCCATCTGGCGTTAGTCTGAGAATAGTTTCAGGCTCCCCAATCGTACATACTGGGCCATAACGTTTCCATATGTAGCTTTCATGTAACCACTGTGGAAATTCTTTTATTGATTGCCAAATGCACTTCCATTTGCTGGGTGATATCGCTAGAATAAGCAGACCAGTAACTAATATTAAAATACCTATGATAAAAAGGATAATAACCCACCACAGAACTAGTTCAGATTGTAAAATTGAATTCAGGGTTGGTGCTATTAATGAGGCAGCAGCAACCATTAATCCAGTACCAATTGCAACTCTCAGTTTCGGATTATTTTCCTCTACATACATGATCCGACTATTTACACTGAAATAATATCCTACTTAAGTATATATCAGGTTAGCCATTTAATACTTGCGTTTCTTTTCTTTATCCATTCTAATTTAGGCCAATGCTTCTGATTAGGGGGAAGCCGCATACTTTTACCATGTAAATCAGAAGTCAAAAGCCTATCATACTCAGAATATACAGGACCTCTTTCCATTAAAGGGTCATAGAACCTTATTTTGTACTCTTCGTCTATAGTGATTAGTTTTTGGTCAAATAGTCGATGATGGACAGAAGATAGAAGTATTCCATTACATGGATTCATTCGCTGTAAACACGTGGACTCTGACCAAGGTGTTAGTCATCAGACTATATACAAGCTTATGGAGGATGGATTGCCTTCCCATAAGATTGGTAAGAAGAGGGTCTTTCTAAAAGATGACCTTGTTCAGTGGATAAAAGAGCATTAATCAAACAGTCAGGGTGTCAATACTGCTCGTTACTATAACTAGGTAGCTTTTCTATGATTTTATTGACATTTTCCTGTGAGTCAGCCATGGTTTATCTGTTTTTGGAGACGAGTATTAATCTGGACTTACTGCCCAATGTCTCCTTAAATAACGCGATTAATACTATCGATTTTTCTATAGCTTCCTTAGATTTTATCTCCAAATTCCTTCTTGAGTTTGCTATAGTCATAATACTCTGTAAATGCAGGTGCTGCGAATACACGTAGAGTACTCGCAAGACTTCCAATAGGGTCGCTCATGCCATGCGTATAATAACGATTTGTTGACCATGCGAGTAAATCAGCAGCCTGGAGTCCTGCTCTTTGGCGTGAATCTAACTGAGCAATAGTACTCACAAGACGCAGTGGTCCTTGAAGTTGTTTATTAGGCTTTGACCTCCACACTCTATCAACCTTGTGCATAAAAGCTTCGTTTTTATCAAAGAACAACTCAACCATACCTTTCTTTCCAAAAGGTAGATTGCTGTCTTTCGGCATCGACATTAGTGCGATTGTAATTACAAAATCTACGCAAATTGACTCTGGCTCTTTCAATTCAGCTAATTCATCCTTAACTTTTCTATAGTCTGTTAAGTTGATAGTACAAGATGCTCCTTGAAACTCACCTTTGAAATCAGTCCAACCTATAGGCGAAAGGCACTCATTAACTAGCTCTGCAATTAATTTTAAAACCCGTTTTTGTGTCCATCCTTTAGACTTCGCAAACTCACCTTGAAGTGAGAGCGCTTCAGCCATATGTAAATAAGCACATTTCTCGTTCTGCAACGCCTTGATCCAACGTTGTTCAAATTCATCCCAAGCTTTAGGACTTCCAGCATAGCCAGCGAGTGTAAGATATTGAGCCCTAGCATTATTTGATTTACCGCTGCTGTCATAATAAGCTTTAATTGTTGTAGCCAAATCTATCCCCAAAGCTAGTAGGTTGCAAATGGATATATTCGGTTCCCATTGTAACATACTCATATGTCATATAAAGGTATAAGCACATATAGTTATCTACACTATTACTATAGGCTACAGGTAATTTACTTGACTTTCTAGCATCTGGCGCTGTAATTCCTTTGCATTCTCTCGTGTAGCTAGACCATAGTTAATCTGTATCAGGACATCAATCTTAGGGACTGTTTCATATACTCGTTCCATCTTGTTAAGCTCTGCTATAGCTTTGATAGGGTCGTGTAGCTTTATACTGGTTATTACTAGGGTTCCACCACTAGATTGAGGTATTTCCCTTACATTAAGCTCCTGAAGGGCCGCACTGTTAGACATTTCAAATTTGGGTTTTACTCATACACCACTAGCGTCCATCCCCATGAAGTCATTAATTCTGCTCCTGGCTATCCCAGAAAGATTTTCTTTGATGTATGGTTTTATTAGTGTTTCGTTCACAATCACTCTAGCAGGATGAATAGAATAACCTGCATGTATGGCAGCTTGTGCTGCGCTGTTGGTTTTGAGATACTCCTCAACAAACGTCTGTTGTTCTATTGTTAGGTTCCTTGGTGGTTTTATCTCAATTTCCTGTGGAACACTTATCATTTCCAATAATATCCTTGAGTCTTAATCCATTAGCCTTTAATACTCTAAAGATATATGCTTGGCGGCAACCTAGTTCCTCAGCTGCAACTCTGATACTACGCTGCCTTTTAAGACACTCACGAATGTTTTTGAGTCGTATGTTTAGTGGTTTGCGACCAAGGCCATTCACCACTACGGATTCACCACAATTTGGACACTGTGTTTTCATGATTCACCTCCATCTACTCTTTGTTATAAACTGACAGTCATCTACGATGTCGAATGATATCTGAAGCTCATTTGGATTTACTGTCTTCTTAGCCCATGACTTCCCTTTTGTGATACGCGCTTTATCTTTATCCATGGTCAGGTATAACTTGGGCTTCTCCAACCCGAACTCCTGCCCTCGACCAAGATCAGCTCCAACTTTCTTTTGAATGGCCACTATTGCAATTCCGCTTTGAAGTTTATGGCTAATATCAGTTAAATATGTATTTATCTGATAGAGGTCTGTCGTCATCTCCATATAATCAATGATGTTAATACAATCCGGTACTATAACGTCGGCAAACTCAGATATTCGATAGTAAGATTCAAATTTCCAATCATCTATATCCATACCTTCAAACATATCAAGGCGAGCTCGTAATTCTTCAACCCCCATTTCTGAGCAAAAATAATATATAGGGAAGGCACCTTGATTCTTATATATGGAGTTAAGCAGAAAAGCAGTTTTCCCAGCATTCGGACTTCCTGCTACCACTACTATATTCCCAGGATAGATATTAACGTATTCTTCAATTCCAAGCGGCCATTTAATTGGTAACGGACTGGCACTATTACCATTCTTATAATCAAGGCGAACCGCTTGTTTATTAATATATCTAAACTGTTTATTGATTCTTTGGTGTTGTTCAATAATACCTTGCTCTCGAAGCCGATGTAATTTTTGTCTGCGATTATTCTTTGCTTGGTCCTCGGTAATGCCTATTTCTCTATCCATTTCATCAGTGCTAAACCATCCTCTTGTATCTACCACCCAATCTTCGATACGTTTAGCAAGGCTCGCTGTAACGTTTTCTGTCACATTTCTGTCACGTTTAGCTTCATTTATTTCTGTAACGTTCGTATTATTAATATATGTACTTTCTATACCATTATTTAGATACCTCGATACACTTGCAGCTATAGTTTCTATTTCTTGCTCAATTAATGGTGGTTGACATCGGTTTTTATTTTCTTCTAACAAAGCAGCCTCAATAGCTCCTTGTGACATGCCGCGTTTCCTCATGGTTCCAGCTAAACTAGTTAACCGGTCATTGCGTTGGCCTACAGGGATGATGTCAGTATTTGAATTCTGCGCTGGGTATTTGTTTCCTTTTAGTACTGCTTTTATTTGTGGAGGCACCTTATCCCATGATATTAGAATATCAGGAGTAGGGAGCCTAGTTATCCGGTATTCTCCCTTTTTGCTTCTGCCTGCTATGTTGATAAAACCCCCATCCGCTCGAATATCAACACCTTCTAAAAGTCCTACACAGTTTTTTACTACATGTCCAGGATGCTCAACATACCAATGTGCTCCTCCACTTGGAGATATAACATTTGGAGGTCCAATTTCAGATTCCAATTTCTGTCTGGCTTCCACTGTATCAGCATCTATAACTACTAAACCTGATATTTCTCCAGTCACTATTCCCCAAAGTTTCGGACTTCGTTGCTTCTCCCAGTTCTCAAGTTCCTCGAAAGTAGCCCTGCGGTATTGAAACTCTTTCCAGTTGGTAATAGGCGCTTTCCCCTTATCTCCACCACCGCTTGGTATCACAGAGTAATCTAGTGTAAGGAGTTTGAAGGCCACATTGTATATGCTATCTCTAGTTTTCGTAGTCTCCATTTTTGACTCTTCTCCAACTGTGCCGCTTACGACACACCAAGCATCGCTTCGGGGCAGCTAAGCCACGGTCATGGTAGAACCTCTGTTCTCCGGTGGTAAAAGTGAAAGTATCTCCGCAAATTTTACAGGTCAAGAATATATCGGTGATTTCTTGCATTTCTCGTCTCATCTCTATCACCTATCCTGTTATTCCTTTGGCTTATCAGTTGAAGCCAGAAGGTCTTCCAGTGCCTTTCTTGATACAACCATTCTTCTGTCACCTAGTTTTAATACTGGTACTAGTAATCTATTCATCCGGGCCAGTTCGTAAGCAAGTCCCCTACTTATTCCAATAGCCCTAGCTACTTCTGGTATTGTCATCGTTAAGCTATCTGTTTTCATTACTGTCCTCCGGGAATAGATCTTCTATGGTAGTCTTCAAGGATTTGGCTAGGGCACGTTTGACTTTTACCCATGGTGCTAATCTACCGCACTCAATGGCGCTTAGATTAGGTGATGCTATTCGAGCTCGCCGTGCCAGTTCAACTTGACTCATTTCTCTTCTCAGCCGTAACTCTCTTACTCTATTACTTTTCAATATCCCCCCCTTATCTAGGACTTTTACTTGACATCTCGAGTATATATATATACAGTTATTAAATCAAGAATTATTAGGACATATGTACAGAATTAATACTACTATATAAAAGGAATAAAATAATAAATGGTAAAAAAGAGAGGACGTCATCCAATAAAACCACAAATATTAAAACTAGTAATGATTGAAGCTTTGAAAGACCGTGAAAATGGTCTACCTAAAGACAAATGGACTCCGCGAAAGCTGGTAGCTTTCCAAATACAGAAGACGCTAAGGGAAATGGATGAACAATCACCAACGTTGGAAACCTTGGAGAAAAAGATTTCGGAATATCGAAATGCTGATGACTTCTCAGAAGACTGTCTATGGGATATATCAGCTTTACGATATCCATATTGTGATATCTCTCCCCAATCGCTACCTAAGGTAATTGAGATATTTGTAGATAAATTATGCAAGGAGAAGGTGCACCTCACTATTCGAGAAGCCAAATGGATAGGAAGATTTGCCCTATTACCACTGATCATTGACAATATGTATGCTGCTGCTCTGGAATATGCAAACGCTGAAAAGTATGCTCAAATATTTGGCTGCAATATGTCAGACATAATGGAGGACGACTCGCTATTGCTTGAAGACATGGTGCCTGCTCTTAATACGGGGATAAACCTACAAGATTTAAGACTTGCTCTTAAGAAGGAGAGGAACCCAATAGATACTAATAGTGAAGCATACCACCTTGTAAGTAAAGGGATTGAAAGTTTATGGAAAGAATCTAACCAAAAGAAGGAACCGAATTAAGGGAGAAACAAAATGAGCGGAAGTATAATAAAAAGAAGTAAGAACAGCTATTCTATTGTCATTAGTCTGGGTAAAGGCTCCGATGGCAAACCTAAACAGCAGTGGATAACGGTCAAAGGAACGAAGAAAGATGCAGAGAGAAAACGTACAGAGATTCTACACCAGCTTGATAGTGGAACATTTATTAAGCCTGGCAAAACTACTGTAGCTAAATACCTTGAACAGTGGTTGGCAGACTATGCCAAACCTAATCTCTCTCCACGTGGCTTTGAGCGTTACGAAAGTATAACCCGCGTCCACCTCATACCTAGTCTTGGTGATATTTTATTAACCCAACTTCGACCAGAGCATATTCAAAAACACTACGCTAGTAGTCTTAACAATAGTCTCAGTGCCCTAACTGTCAGGTACCATCACACAGTACTTCATAAAGCACTACAAACAGCAATTAAATGGGGACTAGTTAATAGAAATGTTGCTGATGGAGTAGATGTACCTCGTGCTCATCGTACTGAAATGAAAACATGGAACGAACATGAAATAACTCAGTTCCTTGAGACCGCTAAGGACAGTATTTATTACACACTATTCCACACGGCACTCTTTACCGGTATGCGTCGCTCTGAATTACTAGGTTTACAATGGCAAGATATAGGTTTTGGCCAGATTTACATTAACCGCTCACTCCACCAGCTTAATGATGGCAGCTACGTATTCACACAGCCAAAATCAGCCAAGAGCAGGCGCACAATAGCCCTAGCTCCCTCATCAATTATTACCTTAGCAGAGCACAAGGAAAAACATAAGGCTTTACGATCTTCCCTTGGTATGTCACTGAAAGAGGATGGTCTTGTTTTCAGTACACCTGATGATAAGCCATTTAGACCGAATACGGTTAGCCGTGCCTAGGCTATTATGTCCGTCCGTGCAAGAGTTAAGGTTATCAGACTCCACGACGCAAGGCACACACATGCCTCTTTAATGCTAAAGCAAGGTGTACATCCTAAGATAGTACAGGAACGATTAGGACATTCCAGTATTCAGATAACTCTTGATACTTATAGCCATGTTGCTCCCGGACTCCAGGAAGCTGCAGCGGAAAGCTTTGAGAAATTGGTTTCACCCAGCTATAATAACACTAGGGAAAATGAAGCTATTAAAAACCGTTATTAGCAAATTATTAGCAAAAAACTTTTATATCTAGTAGTAAGGTTTTCATATATCTGGTAAATAGCTTCAAAACTAACCAGGGAGAGGTGACCGAGTGGCTGATGGTGCCGCTCTCGAAAAGCGGTGGGCAGCAATGCCTCGTGGGTTCAAATCCCACCCTCTCCGCCATATTCAGCTA
>SDBU01007434.1_pt1 | contig 12632 bp, 13 predicted proteins | sample 2277071 | NCBI WGS metagenome assembly SDBU01 (sample SAMN10397929, study PRJNA504765) | marine sediment metagenome | isolation source: marine sediment core GS08_GC12, 126 cmbsf | place: Arctic Ocean: Gakkel Ridge, Loki's castle | collected 2008 | reverse complement strand
AGGCTGACCGGCAGAAAAATTTATAACATCGATTCCTTTACTCTTCATCTCTTGGGCAAGAGAACTTATCCCAATTGTGGGTGAAGGTTTCATACTTGCAATCTTTTTTGCGATTTTCATCTCATTCCTCCAATATTATTTTGTCGATTTATTTGTGATAAATTTAGTAATAAAACCATTTATATCTGTCGAATTTGATTTATCAAATTCTTTGTTGATTTTAGATTTTCTATTGTGTTATTTTTTCTAAGGAAGTAAATTTAATTTTTCTGTTAATTTTTCTTTAACATTTTTAGGAACAAAATCATTTATATCACCTTTCAGTGATGCTACTTCCCGCACTATAGATGAATTCAGATATGTAAACTTTTCATTGGGCATAAGAAAAACAGTTTCAACTTGTTCATTTAGACGTCTGTTCATTAAGGCAAGTTGGAATTCATATTCAAAGTCTGATACTGCACGCAACCCCCTGATTATTGCAGTAGCATTAATTTTTTTGGCATAATTTACTAAAAGTCCCTGGAATGAATCAACTTGAATATTTTCAATATCTTTTACTGCTTCTTTTATCATATCCATTCTTTCCTCAACAGTAAAAAGCGGCGTCTTTGATGAATCGACAGAAACAGAAACAATTATTTTATCAAAAATGGTCAATGCTCTTCTGATAATATCGATATGACCATTCGTTATCGGGTCAAATGTTCCGGGATAAGTTGCTATTTTCAATATTACCTGCCTTTTTAAAAATTGAAATCCTATTTCCTCCAAATGACCTGAATTTAATAAGCTCAAATCCGTTGTAATAAGAATCCTTATTTAATTCAGGATAATGCTCGATTATGAAATAATTTCCGTTTTCAATAATATTGTAAAGTTTCTCACTTTCACATAGTTTAAAGAGCTCTTTATATTTAAAAGGAGGGTCAGCAAGAACTATATCGAATTTTATTCTATCTCTATATGTATATGAAATAAAATCAAATACATCTACCTTAATAATCTTCGACCTGTTTTCAAATCCGGTCTTTTTAAGATTATCTGTTATAATATAAATAGATTGTTGAAAAATGTCAACAAAAGAAACAGAGGCTGCCCCCCTCGAAATAGCCTCTATACCTAAATTTCCAGTCCCTGCAAACAAATCGAGTACTCTTTTGCCTCTGACAAAATCTCCTAAAAATCCAAAAATATATTCTTTAACAATTGAAGTTGTCGGTCTTATATTTCTGGTTTTAGGACCTTTTAACTTAGTTCCTTTTCTTTCTCCAGCTATTATTCTCATTTTTTAAAAATCGATTTGGATAGGTAGATGGTTGTTTTTAAATACTTTTATCTCGAAAATAGAACCGCAGAGACGCAAAGACGCAGAGAAAGAAGAATAATAAATTATTTCTCTCTCTTTATTCTTTGCATCTCTGCGTCTTTGCGGTGAAAAGATTTTCATAATTCGTGGTGCTCTGAAAGAGGATGAACGTTTATTATGATGAAGGAATAAAAACTTCAAGGCTGATCGCAATTAAAATCCTTTCTTCTCTGATTTCAGGAATTCCTGAAATTTTTTGAACAGCAAAGTTTAGATTCTCGTTTTTCAAACTTTCAACAAACTTTATAGAATTTTTATCGCTGCCCTGAAGTTTTAATATTACAGGAGATATTTGATAATTTCCTTGTTGAGATGGTTCCAGCGTTTTAAATGATTTCAAAACAAATCCGTTTCTTCGGGCAATTTTTCTGACTATAGAAATAATTTCAGAAGGCTTATAAAATTCTTTGAAAGAAGCATTAGACTTTTCTTTCGAATCGATATTCACAAAAAGATAACCCCAAATCTGCGCTATCAATTTATTATCTTTAAAGCTTTCATTGGTATAAATTATTTTTATACCGCCTTCAGGGATACTTTTTTTAAGATTAATGTTATACTGTGCAATACTTTCTTTTGAATCTACAACTAATTCAGCAATAAAATGTTTTTCGCTTACAGTGATAAGAGTATATCCGGTTTCCCCTAAAACTGCTCCTTTTAGAGCAGAAAATCCATTAAACTCCATCTGATTTGTAAAGTATGCATTAATCAAATAATCCTCAATAATTATAGGTTTTTGAGGTTCTGGGGGCGGTTGCGGTTTAGGTTCTTCTTTTTCTGCAACCTGTTCGGTTGTATCTACTGCAGGCTTTACTACCGGAGTAGCTTTTTTAGGTGGTGGTACATATACTACGGGCTCAGATATGCCGAATAATTGCGGGAAATATGTATATAGAACAAGACCTAATGCTATTAATACTGTAAAAGAGTAAACAATTGTTCTGGTAGTAAATATACTCTTCCTTTCTCTTTTTACTCTTGCAGCTTTTTTAGGTTCTTCAATTTTCCCAAGTAAATTTATTTTTAGCATAAAAACTTTACTTTCTTATAGCCAATCCAACTGCTTCAGTATATTCTGAATAATCTAAATCAGATGACATATTTTCTTTAAAGTCTGAAGATATTGATATATTTTTCAGTGGATTTATAATCTCAAAATCAGATTCTTCCTCGGAAGCAAGAATCAATTTTAAGTCCAATTCCTTGTTATTTTTATATAAAAAAACATTATCAAACTTGTCTTGTTCTTTTCCGGATTCGTAATCTGAAATGAAAAATCGCAAGTTTTTCATAATCTCTTCAGAAATCTTCTCTATAGAAATTTCATCGTCAGGCTTTTCTTTAAGAGGAATAGGATGAAAGCCAAGAAGGGTTTTTCCTTCAAGTATAATAAAAATTAGGTGGTCGTTTGTAATCTCAATAAAAGCTATTTTACTATTTGATTTTAATTTGTAATTTTTTTCAAGCGTATTTACAGATGAAAATATATTTATATCAATTAATTTTAGGTTCATATCTGATATCTCGGCTATAAGCCTCACTGCATCTATAATCGGTTTTTTTACTGCTGCTATAAGAAGGGATGGATATTTACTAATAGAAGTTTTAGGAAGTTTTTGATAATCAAAGTTATATTCTTCAATCGGGGATATCAGATGTTGTTGGAATTCCCATAAAACATGTTCCTGTAATTCTTTTTCTTTTAAATTTGCATCAACCGGCAGGATTTTTATTGTTGCAAAGCTGTAATCGATAGAGACAAGCATTTCATCTGAGGTAATGTTTTCGGCTGTTACGGCATTTCGTAAATTTTCTCCGATGTGTTCAAGTGCATCTCTATTCGCTATTGTATCGAAATCAAAGGGAAGACCTAAATTTAAGTTAACTAAATTTGTAACTTCTAAACGATTTGTATGATGTACAATTTCTGCTAAATTTGTATCTGATGGGCCAAGGCTTAAACCCAGTTTTTTTCGGGATAAGTATGGCATATTATTCCCAGGTTACTTTACCATCACTAATTGAACCATGGTTATTTATTTTTTTCTTGTAAAAAAAGTAAACTGTTTCCGCAGAACCTTCATTAGGGCAGGCAATTTTAATTAATGGAGTTGAATCGGAAATTGCGATTATATAATCTAAACCGGTCTCGGGACAACTGCGAATTGAATCCAGGGGCATACTGTAAATTGTCTCGAGTGTGTCTAAATTGGGAAACAGACTGTATGTATATGAAGTATCCAAAGTAGCCATAAGCTCTTCATCACTTTTTAACACCTCAATCAGTGAGTCTATGGAGGTGGTATAACTCTTTGTTTTTTGTCTATAAAAGGTTTCTGCTGTCCAGAGATTCAATATTCTGGAATGGCATTCTTCTTCATTTTTTATTTCATCCTTCCAAATTCCCTCTGGTATATATAATGATGCAAAAAGACCTCCTAATAATATTATTATAATAAGTTTGTAAACGACTGAGCCTTTCCTTTTTCCTGTTGCCATTTTACCTCCAAACAAATGAATTATTTAACTTATTTTACCGGTTTTATTCTAAAATAGAAAGAGTAAATTTATATTACTTCATAATAATTAATAATTCGCTCTTAAATAAATCAGCTAATCACTGATTATATAAAATATTACTGAAAAATAAATTTTCAAATAGAAAACATTATTAAATATAAAATTAGTTATATTTTTTTTTAATGTCAATAAATTTTTATTTATATTTATTCAATATATATATATGTAATTTTTTTTTCCCGCCATAGGCGGACCCGCTTAAGGCGGGAAAGCTAATTACAATTTACAATTTTTCACCCATTCACCAATTTCAAATGACTAATAGCAAAAAGCTAACAGCTAATCAATTCATTCAACATAAATAAAAGGCAATATTTTTTTAAATCTTTTTCCCCCAATTCCATTAATATTAGTGAGTTCACTTATATCGTTAAACTTTCCTTCGTTCTCTCTATATTTGATAATTCTGTCGGAGAGTCCGGTTCCGATACCCGGAAGTTTCATAAGTTCGCTTTTATCTGCAGTATTTATGTTTATCCGTAAGTATGCTGTTTCTTCTGTCTCTTCATCTTTTTTAATCTCTGAAAGATCGACACTTTTTGAGATTCCTGAGAATTTTTTATCAAGTTCCGAATATTTTAGTTTAAATTCATTGCTTGTATTTTTATCGGATATTTCCCTTAGCTTTATAATACCTGTACCGATGGTAAAAGTAATGATTAGAATTATTATAATAGATTTTTCTTGTTTTGTAAAACCGAACATATATTTTTAAAAATTAGAAAAATAAATTTATTGCAATAGAATGAAATAAACAGAGCATAATATTTCCTGTAACATTAAGCATTTGGGGTTGGAAAATTAAAACAAGAAATGAATGAGGGAAAATGAATTTGTTTTATCAATACTATAACCGCCTACAAATATAATGTTAAAATACATTGAATATTTGCACAATGGATCAGCATTCTGTAAGTGTCTTTAATCCTATGTTAATTCACTGTTTCATTAAGCAATTCAGCAGTATATTTTACAATTGGAATAATTTTTGAATATCTCATTCTTTTAACTCCAATTATTCCGAGTGTTCCTTTAACGTCTCCAATATTATAAACCGCCGTTATTATACTGAAAGGTTCAATGCTTCTGTGTATATTTTCTTTTCCTATAGTAACTGTAATACTATCATCATCTTTCCGGTTTTTGAAGATTTCAATTATGGCTTTTTTATCCTCAATCAAATTAAATATCTTTTTCAGGTATTCATTTGATGTAAATTCCGGCTGTTCCATGATTTCTTTTGTACTCCCCAACAGAACATCTTCTTCCCATTCTATTTCAAAGATTTTATCGGAATATTCTATGAAATATCTGAGTATCCCTTTATTGCCTTCAGAGATATTTATTAGACGCTTGTCAATTGTATCCTTTATCTCACCCAGGGCTAAACCATTTAATCTTTCATTTATAATTCTCGCAGTTTCTTCAAGCTCAATTTTAGGGATACTTGAATCTATTTCAATTGTAATAGTTTTAAAGAGACCCGACTTAAGAGAAATTATTATTAATAGTTTATTACTTGCCACCTCAACGAGTTCAACCTTTTCAAAAATACCATAGAAAAAATTAGGAGTTAATACTACGCCAAGTTGTTTAGAAAGATTTCCTAAAACAAGAGAAGTTTTTTTAAGTATGTCGTCTAAGTTGTCTTTTATAGATTCAATATTCTCCTTTATTGTTCTTTTTTCTTTTTCAGTTACTTTCTCGTATTTAATAAGATTTTCAATATAGATTCTAAAACCTTCATCAGTAGGAACACGTCCTGCGGAGGTATGAGGTTGCGTTATATAACCCCTTTCTTCGAGGTCAAACATAATATTTCTTATAGTAGCCGGAGAAAAATCTACATTACTCTTTTTCGAAAGAAATCTCGAACCCACCGGCGAACCACTCAAAATAAAATTGTTTATGATATATTGGAAAATTAAATTTTCTCTTTTGGATAATTCTTCCATATTTTTATACTATAACTCCTTACGTTTTTATAGTAAAATAATAAATGTTTTCTTTTTGTCAAGTTAAAAATTTCTTAACGGACCACATCGATCCAAGAAATCCCAATCCTACTCCTGATACAACAATTGCCAGATATAATCTTGCATCTATTTCAACAGGTATTTTAAGAAAAAATACTAAGGATTTTATCATTAAAAAAATAAATAAACAACTCAATAAACTCCCTATCAGCCCCTGAGCTAAACCTTCAAATAAAAACGGTCTCTTAGTAAAACTATCGGTTGCTCCGATAAGTTTCATTATTCTTATAGTCTTTGATTTTGAATAAATAGTAATTTTAATAGTATTCGAAACAATCAATATTGAAGCAAGCGCAATTAATATTCCTCCTATTAGGTTAACTGTAAGAAATATATCTCTGTATCCTTCAATTTTAATAAATAACTCCCTTTTAAATATTGTTTCTGTTATTCCGTTAAAATTCTCAATCTCTGAAATTATTTTATCTATAGAATCTTTATTTAAAAAATCCTTTTTGACCTTGATTAAAAAAGATATCGGCAGGGGATTATCCCCGTATAATTCATTAATATCCCAGTCTTCTCCGAAAGATTCCTGAAATCTTTTTGCTGCTTTTTCTTTGGAAATATATTCTACTTCATTTATACCTTCAAGTTTCGATATTTTATTTTTTAATAATGTTATTTCTCTATCATCCAACTTTTCATCAATAATCGCTTCAAGTTCCACTTTGTTTTCAATCTCATCTACAATTCTCTGGAGTTCTAAAGTAAATATCGAAAAAATACTTAAAGCAGTTAAAGAAATAAAAATTGCGATTATTGAAACAAAACTGGATAACTTTGCCCTCTTAAATCCTTTTAAACCCTCTTTAAATAAAAATATAAAATTGCTCATTTTAATTTAAATTAGCTATTAGCTGTTGGCTTTTAGCTTAATATAAGATTTGAGTCTTTTCTTCAACGCTTTTGAATTTTTGAAATCTTGCAGAATACTTTCCTGCAGAGGCAGAATTTCTTCTTTTTCTTAGCTAAAAGCTAACAGCTAATAGCCAAAAAAGTATATTAATATTCTGAAGATACAATTTCTCCTTTATCCATTTTAATAATTCTGCCTGGGAACATTTTAGGCAGTTCATGATTATGAGTTGCTATCATAACTGCGGTTCCTCTTTGGTTTATTTTTTTCAGGATATCAAGAATTTCCATTGCAGTCACAGGGTCGAGATTACCGGTTGGTTCATCAGCAAGTATAATTAGCGGGTCATTTATTATTGCCCGCGCTATTCCTATTCTTTGTTTTTCACCTCCGGAAAGCTCCGCAGGCATACGATTCATCTTCTGGCTTAAACCCATTTCAACCAGCATCTTTAAAATCTTACGTTTTCTATTTCTTTTCTGAGTATTAGATATCTCGAGTACAATATCGATATTATCATATACATTTCTGTCCTCAAGAAGCATAAAATCCTGAAAAACTATTCCGATTTTTCTTCTTAAGAATGGAATGTCAGCTCTATTTATATAGAGGGAATTATATTTATCTATTAAAAAGTGACCTTCACTGGGAATAAGGTCAAGATATAATGTCATCAGTAGAGTTGATTTTCCTGCTCCACTCGGACCAAAAATGTATAAAAAGTCACCCTTGTTTACTTCAAGATTTATCCTTTTTATACCGTAGTAATTATTGTATTTTACACTAACGTTAAAAAGCTGAATCATCATTAATACAGAGGTTGTTATATAATAATGAATTATATTCTACTCTTTTAAAAAGGTAAAAAATTTCTTCTTCAAAAGAAAGCAAAAAAAAACCTTGTTTTTGAAAAAAACAAGGTTTTTTTGATAATATATTAATACATACCACCGCCGCCCATTCCTCCTGGTGGCATAGATGGTTGTTTATCTTCTTCGGGTTTATCCGCAATGGCTGCTTCTGTTGTAAGCAGGAGGGATGCAACACTCGATGCATTTTCCAGAGCTATTCTTGTAACTTTTGTCGGGTCAATAACTCCGGCTTCTATCATGTCTTCATATTTATCTTCTTCAGCATTATACCCGAAACTACCGGTTCCTTCTTTAACTTTTTGTACAACGATTGCTCCTTCTTGTCCGGCATTATTTGCAATCTGTCTTAAGGGTTCTTCAAGAGCTTTTTTTACAATATCGACTCCAATTTGCTGGTCTCCTTTAAGTTTTAATTTTTCTAATTCCAATATTGCTCTCAAACATGCAACTCCACCACCTGGTATGATACCTTCTTCAACAGCCGCCCTGGTAGCATTAAGAGCGTCTTCGACACGGGCTTTTTTCTCTTTCATTTCTATTTCGGTTGCTGCTCCAATATTTAAAACCGCTACACCGCCGGCGATTTTTGCAAGCCTTTCCTGGAGTTTTTCTTTATCATAATCAGATGTTGTATTGTCTATCATAGCCTTAATTTGTTTTATTCTGCCGGTTATGTCTTTCTTTTCACCGCCGCCTTCAACTATAATGGTGTTATCTTTATCGATTGTTATTCTTTTTGCTTTACCAAGGTCGGAGATTGTCGCATTTTCAAGTTTAAATCCTGTTTCTTCTGAAATAACTTTTCCGCCGGTAAGAATTGCAATGTCTTCCAGCAGAGCTTTTCTTCTATCGCCGAAACCGGGAGCCTTGACAGAAGCAATTTTGAGAGTTCCTCTAAGCTTGTTGACTACCAAAGTAGCAAGAGCTTCGCCCTCAATCTCTTCGGCAATTACTAAAAGACTTTTCCCCATCTGGGCAACCTTTTCCAGTATTGGAAGAAGGTCTTTCATACTACTTATCTTTTTATCATATATCAAGATGAGCGCGTCTTCAAGGACAGCTTCCATAGCCTCAGGGTCTGTGATGAAATATGGTGAAAGATATCCTCTGTCAAACTGCATTCCTTCTACTATTTCAAGATGAGTTTCAGTGCTCTTTGCCTCTTCAACAGTGATTACACCATCTTTTCCGACTTTTTCCATTGCGTCTGCAATAAGCTCTCCGATAGTCTTATCGTTATTTGCAGAAATCGTTCCAACCTGTGCAATCTCTTTTTTATCTTTAACTTCTCTGCTTTGCTCTTCGAGGCTTTTCACAGTAGCTTCGACTGCCTTTTCGATACCTCTCTTTAAGTCCATCGGATTCGCACCGGCTGTTACATTTTTTATTCCCACTAAGAATATAGCTTCTGCTAATATAGTAGCTGTTGTTGTTCCATCTCCGGCAATATCACTTGTCTTCGATGCAACTTCTTTAACCATCTGTGCACCCATATTCTCAAAAGGATCTTCTAATTCTATTTCTTTTGCCACTGTTACGCCGTCTTTGGTCACTGTTGGGGCTCCGAATTTTTTATCTAATACAACATTTCTTCCCTTAGGACCAAGCGTAACCCTTACGGCATCTGCAAGTTGTGTTATTCCTAATTTTAGCTTATTTCTTGCCTCTGTATTATATTCTATTATTTTTGCCATCTTAAATTTACCTCCGTTTTATATAATTTTATAGTTTTTTTGGATAAAACGTTTTCAAAGAAAATCTTATAATACTGCCAATATATCCGCCTCCCTCATAATTAAATATTCATTCTCGTCAACCGTTACTTCCGTTCCTGAATACTTCCCGTATAAAACCTTGTCTCCGACTTTAACTTCCATCTTTATCAGTTTACCTTCACTTGAAGTTGAACCGGCTCCAACTGCTACAACCTCTCCTTCTTGAGGTTTTTCTTTTGCTGTATCCGGTACGTAGATTCCACCCTTTGTTTTTTCAATGGATTCTAATGGTTTAATAACCACGCGATCTGCCAATGGTCTTATGTTCATACTTTTCCTCCTTATTATTTATATTATTAGCACTCGTTAACTAAGAGTGCTAATAATATAATAATATTTTTTTCAGTTTGCAAGTATTTTTTTATTGATATTTTTTATATTTTTTCGTAATTGTTTTAAATTAAATCTGAACAATTATTTATGTATTACCGGTATTATAAAAAATTATTATCTGCTATAAGCTTTTAATCAACTGTGACAAAATCAATGTTTCGCAGTTTATAAATAATGTGCTCATTTTTTCAAAACAAAATGTATTCTTTCAGTTTTACTGGTTGGAGGATTTAAGGTTAGGTCGTCATACATACTTATCAACTTAAGAGAGGAATTATCTATGATTGCTGTTATTTCTTCAGGATAGTAGATTCGTTGTCTGTGTGTTTCCCTGTAATTTTTTCCGGTCTTTTTATTAATTATTTTAAAATTATTGATTTGAATTCGTTCTTTATTTATATAATAACTCTTTCTTTGATAGTATATTCGATTGTATTCTCCTTTTTCAATATAATTAATAAAGTTGTTCAAAGAATTCGCTTCTGTACATATATCAAATATAAATAATCCATTATTGCTTAAAATAGCTTCCACACTATTTAAACACTTTAATATATCATCCTCGATTGTCAAATAATTTAAACTGTCAAATAATGAAACTACGGCATCAAACCTTTTTTTCAGGCAGAGATTTCTCATATCCATAACCTGAAACTTAATTCCAGGATTATTGCATTTTAATTTTGCCTGAACCAGCATATCCCGGGATTGGTCAGAACCATAAAGATTATACCCTAACTTTTTCAATTCTTTTAATAATGAGCCGGTTCCACAGGATATATCGATAATATCACCCGACTCCAGATCATTAATTCTCAATATAGACCTGACGTAATTTGCCCAACCGCTATAATTTACGTGCCGCATCATATAATCGTAGATTTGTGCAACTACTGAATATTTTTCTATTTTCCTATATCTTCTAATCATAATAATCAAATTTTTATGAATTACTGAATGCTTAAAAAGTTAGTCTGTTTTAGAATGAAATAACCTTAATGAGTTGCTTTCTTCATAAAATTTTATAGATAATATAAAAGATAATTATGATATTTCAAAGGATTTTATAGAGATAGGTTTCCTTGAAATGAAACTTGTAGGGGCGTTTCTTGAAACGCCCTTTTTATTATTGCTAGCTATTCCGTTTCTGTGTTTCTCTGTATCCTCCGTGTTCTTTTCTGAATCCGCCTCAGGCGGACCGGTGGGTTTCCTTATCTTCTTTCTTTATTCGTAAATCGTCATTCGTAAATCAAAAAGTGTTTGAAAATTTAATTATTTTTAATATATTTATAAATGTTTTTTATACCGTTCATTATATAGTATTTTGGAAAATTTAAATGTAAATGTCGTACATTAAGCATTAATTTAAAAACATAGGAGATAAGGCAAATGATGAAAGACAAAGAAATAATAAGAAGAGTATTTTTAAAGAAATTGACTGCCCTCAGTGGGGTATTTGCAGGTCTTGGTATTAAAACATCGGGATTAATGCCGAAACCTGTTACGAGTGAGTCAGAAGAATCTTCACTTCCGGAAATGCCTAAAATTCAGTTCGGAAAATACAAAATCTCTAAACTAATCGTAGGTGGTAATCCGATAAGCGGCAATTCACATTTTTCAAGCGAATTAAGCCGGAATATGCTCGATTATTTTTCTGAGGAAAATGTTTTAGAATTGCTGAGTATGTCTGAGAAACATGGAATAAATACGTGGCAGTCAAGGGCAGACAGGCATATTATGAGACTTTTAAGCGCTCATAGAAATGAAGGTGGAAAATTGAACTGGATAGCACAAACTGCTTCGGAAATGAATAGTATACCGGGGAATATAAAAAATGCGGCAAAAAATGGAGCTATTGCAGTATATCATCACGGCTCACAGACCGATAAATTCTGGCACGCCGGACAAATCGATAAAGTTAACGATATGTTGAAAGTCATGAGAGATACAGGTGTGATGGTGGGTATGGGCAGTCATATTCCGGAAGCTCTCGAATACGCAGAAGAAAAGGGATGGGATATAGATTTTTATATGAATTGTTTCTATCATCCTCTTAAGAAAAGGGGAAAGATAGATGAAAAAACAGGTAAGCCTTTTGTCGGAGAATATTATGGGGATGAAGACAGAGATAAAATGTGCAGGTTTATCAGGCAGACAGATAAAATTTGTTTAGGTTTTAAAATTCTTGCGGCTGGTAGAAAATGTACAACAAAAGAAACTACAAAAAAAGCTTTTGAATATGCTTTGAAGAATATCAAGAAAAAGGATGCAGTTGTCGTGGGAATGTTCTTTCCGTATCACGTAAAAGAAGATGCTAACTATGTTAAATCTATCTGGAACGAGCTTTATCCTTTATAACTTGCATGTATTCATTAATGAAACAGTAAAAAATCAGGCTTATATCTGTCCAGTCTGCGGTGTATTAAAAGTTATTATCTCGAAAATAAATAAAGGGACAAAGGCACAGAGGCACAAAGTTTCAGAGAAAAATCAAATATTTTCATACTTCGTGGTGCTCTGAAAAGAGCATGAGTGTTTAGTACGAAAATAGACCACTGATTATTATGATTTAAAACTGATTACACAGATTAAACACTTCTCCTACATAGTGTAGGAGTGGATTTACCCTCTCTTTTTGTTGTCTTAAAAAACAGCTTACCTGTCATCCTGAATCCTGTGATGAACTTGATTCAGTTCAAAATGCTGGATTTAAAGTCTCAAAAAGATAAGATTTCGTAAATCGTATAAGATTCATAATCTGAAAGAAATATCGATGATAAAAAAAATCTGGAAACTCCTGTTAGG
>SDBU01007433.1_pt1 | contig 12633 bp, 15 predicted proteins | sample 2277071 | NCBI WGS metagenome assembly SDBU01 (sample SAMN10397929, study PRJNA504765) | marine sediment metagenome | isolation source: marine sediment core GS08_GC12, 126 cmbsf | place: Arctic Ocean: Gakkel Ridge, Loki's castle | collected 2008 | reverse complement strand
ATGACGAAGTTGAGGTAGAGGACCACCACCATGAGGAAGCCGAGGTAGATGACCACCATGACGAAGCTGATGTGGAGGAAGTTGAGTCTGTTGAAGTAGCGGTTGTCGAGACGGCTTCCGGGGTTTATGTGGCAAAATACACCTTTGAGCAGGAGGGTAAATATTTGGGCACTGTGCAGATAGGGAACGAGCCGACGGAGTTTACAATCGCCGTTCGCTCCAGCTCCGTGGCCTGGCCGTTTCTGATAGGACTCGCTGGCGTTCCGATACTCCTTGTCGGGGTGGTAGCGGTAATAAAGAGTGCGCGGAAGGAGTGGTAAGAGATGGCGGTAATTAGGAGAGAAGGTGTCTATAAAGACTTAATGGAGATTGGCTGGTTTAAGCAGCTGGTGAAGTGGCGTGGACTTCAGTTTACGTTACAAGCCATCGGGCTTGCCTTTTTTGGCGTGATTGTTTATGCCGGTCTCTTCGGTACCCCGGTTGGGGGTGAGAACGTGGGCTCTACCTTTACCTGGCTCATCTGGTGGACCCTTATCCCGGTGACTATGCTGGTAGCCGCCAGAGGGTGGTGTCTGGTCTGCCCATGGATTGCACCCGGTGAGTGGTTGCAGCGCCTTGCCTTCTGGTGGAAGGGGAATCGGACTTTAAGCCTCAATTTGAAGGTCCCCAAGTTTATGAGGAACTTCGGGCTCATGCTTGTCCTCTTCCTTATCCTGCACTGGGCGGATTCTACTTTCCACCTGGCGTTACGCCCTGAGACTACGGTATACCTCGCTTTAGGAATGTTCGCCCTGGCAGTAGTCATCTCCCTGGTCTTTGAGAAGAGGAGCTTCTGCCGCTACTTCTGTCCGATAGCGGCTATCGTTGCCCCCTACTCCCTTGTGGCGCCAATTGAGCTCCGGAGCCGGGACAGTGAGGTCTGCCGCAGCTGCAAAACCCGGGACTGTATTAAAGGCAATGAAAAGGGCTACGCCTGCCCCCAGATGATCTTTCCCTATGCCATAGACCGAAACACTCATTGCGTGCTATGCACAGAGTGTGCCAAGACCTGTCCCCATGACAATATCTCGATAAACATCAGAAGGCCCTTCCAGGACATCTTTAAGGAGGGTCTAGGCTTTCTGAGAACTAAGGACATAACCCTGTCCCTGTCGGTTATAGCCATTGTACTTCTTGGTATTATTCCCTTCCATAACCTGGAGATGACCACTGCTTACACCAGTTTTGAGCTGAGCGTGGCTAATGGGCTAGGTCTCCCAGAGATGTTTCTGCGCACTGCTGCCTTTTTGATGATGGGAGCAATTTTTGTGGCCATCTTCTGGGCGGTTTCCTCAGTTTCCAGGAGGATGGCTGGAAGTAGTCAATATGGCACCAAACATGTCTTCATCTGGTTCGCTCTGGCCTTTATCCCCCTGGCCATCAGCCTGCACCTCGCCCATAATTATTTCCACCTGTTAGAGGAAGGTGTGGTGATTATACCCAATCTCTCTGACCCATTTGGCTTCGGGTGGAATCTCTTCGGAACGGCTGGGACTTCCGTTACCATTCTCCCTTCCAATGTAATAAGTATTCTCCAGTTCCTTACCATTGGCTTCGGCCTTCTGGCGTCTGGTTACGCTCTCTATAGACTGCCTTTGAATATGTTCAAGGTACGGGCGCAAGCCTTCAGGTCTATGGTTCCAATGGTAGTGCTCCTTATTGGATTGGCAGTATTTTACGGATGGGTTCTAACTATACCGATGGCCATGAGGTTTTAAGGGGGTGAAAATATGAGAAAGCTTGATATTGCTGGCATGATGGTTTACATAGGTCTAGCAGGGGTGGTAGTGAGCCTTGTTGTGCTTCTAGCAGTGGTAACTATGGTGAGCCTCATCTTCGGTGCCTGATGACGCCTCTCTCTGTGTTTCCTGAAACCTTACGTCAGGGAGAGAAGTGGAGATTCCAAACTACCCCATACTCCCACAAGTGTACCCGAGGAGACTGGGGGGTTTTACCTTTCGTACGCCACGGTTGAGGAAGCGGGAGGCAAAGGGGTGAGGGTGATAGAACCCCCTATTTGGCTGGCTCGGCTGGTGCCGGATTCTTGTATCCTTCCAGCAAAACCTTAGGCACCAGCTCGATTAACTCCTCGACAGTCCATAAACCCTCCTCTTTAAGGATGGAATTCTTCTTCACTGGCTCGGAGTAGAGGGCAATACTTCCCCCGGTAACATCAAACACCTGCCCATTAATATCAGCTGCCGCATCAGTGCACAAGTAGATTATAAACGGGCTTACTGTCTCCGGGGATGGCGGATTGGTCAGCTCCTCAAATCGCTCTTTAGTCATAAGCCCCGCCTCATAACGCTTCCTGAAGCCGGCGACGACGTCATCAGCCAAAGTAAAGCGAGTGGCTGCGGTGGGGGCGTAAGCATTGCAGGTCACCCCATACCTACCCAGCTCCCGGGCAACAGCCCTGGTCAGACCGACAATCCCGGCTTTAGCCGCCCCATAATTGCAGTGCCCTACAGTACCGAGCCAGGCAGTAGAAGTAGTGTCTATTATCCGCCCCCACCTTTGCTCCCGCATAAAACCGGCAGCATGCCGAATACAGTTGAAAGAGCCCTTAAGAAAGGAATCCACAGACCGGTCCCACTCCTCCTCGGTCATACTCCAGACCATTCTGGGAGCGTCAGCACCAGCGTTATTCACCACAATATCTAGCCGACCAAAATTATCTACTGCCGTCTGCATCAGCTTCTGAGCCACATCAAAATCAGAGACACTACCAAAGAACGGTATCGCCTGACCACCCAGGTCAATAATCTCCTTGGCGGCGGTCTCAGCATCTCCACCAGAGGTACCGGGACGGCGGTTATTAGTTACAACCCTAGCCCCTTCCTTAGCCAGAGCTACTGCTATGGTCTTGCCTATCCCCTGTCCCGAACCAGTAACTATGGCTACCTTGCCCATTAACCTATCAGCCATGTGTTTAACCCTCCTGCACACTTAATCATACATCAGCCCTTAGCTGGCATTAAGATTAAAGCCACACCAGTTACCGTCTTCTCCCCCTTGGCATTCTCCGCCCAGACGGCACACTCTACGTAGTGCTCGCCACCTTCCACATACTTCTTGTTTACCCTTCCCCTGCAGATGATAGTCTCCCCGGGATAGTTCATCCCCTTATAACTACAGGTCAACTTTCTAAATATACCCTGGTCACCCATCCAGTCAGTCACTAGCTGGCCCAGGAAACATCCGACCAGTTGACCCTGAACAATAACACCAGCTAACCCTCGACTCTGAGCAAAATCCTGGTCATAGTGAATCGGATTATAGTCACCGGAAGCCCCAGCCCACACCACCAACTGGCGAGTTGTCGGCTGCTTGACCAGTGGGGTAATTTCGCTGCCCACCACTACATCTTCAAAATGGAGTTGTTCAGTCATATTCTATCTAATAGCGGATAACCATCTGGCGGCACTTAGCCACCAGCTCCTGTCTCTGGTTCTTATATGTGGTTTCAACGGTTATGAACGCTGTCCTTCCCATATTACCTTGCCGCTCACGAATATTAGTGACCTTAGTGGTAGCCGTTATTACATCTCCGGGTCTGATTGGCAGGCAGTACTCAAGCGCAGTGCTGCCATGAAGTAAAGTCTCAGAAGAGGTTGATGTTAATAACTGCTGAAATTGCTCGAGGCCAAGGGTCACGACAAAGGTTGGAGGAGCAATGACCTGCCACTGAGGATTGGGGTCATCTATCGCCTGGACAAACCTCTGTATCGTCCCCTTATCAATCTCATAGGTTGTGGACTCAAGTTCGGTTCCCAGCTTACTCTTCAGTTCATCTATACTCAACTGGCCCTTAACCAATTACCGGAATTTTGTTAAACGGAAAAATCAGCGGAATCGACAAAGTTTACCTTGATTTTCCCAGACGTGTCAAGGAAACAAAGTATGATATGAGTATTATCTACCTCACCCTCTTGACGGCTACCCCAATCAGAGCTACATTTAACCAGGCCACCTTGCTATGCTATTATAGTCATGGCATACAAATGGAGATAGGTTGACCGAGAGAGTAGACTCAACAAAGGCAAGAGATGAGTTTGCCATCCAGACCTTCAACCTGACCAAGATATTCAATGGCCTGGTGGCAGTCGATGGTATTGAGCTAAACATCAAGAGAGGGGAACTGTTTGCCCTGCTCGGTCCTAATGGCGCTGGCAAAACTACTATCATCAAGATGCTGTGCTGCCTGCTGAAACCAACTGGCGGCACTGCCAAAATAATGGGCTACGATATCCTGAAGCAGCCGTTTAAGATTAAACAAACAATTGGTGTCTCCCCGCAGGAAACGGTTGTCTCCGAGCACCTAAACCCTCGGGAAAACATCGAGCTGATAGGTAAAATTCATGGTGTTAGCACCAGAGAGCTAAGAACCAGGTCACAGCAGTTGCTGGAGACAATGGGGCTTAGTGAGCGGGCTAAAGACCAGGTAAGAAAGTTCTCCGGTGGTATGAGAAGACGGCTTAATATAATGATGGCACTGGTTCACAACCCGGAGATTCTGTTTCTTGACGAGCCCACCCTCGGTCTTGACCCCCAGGCGAGGCGAGCCGTATGGGAATATATTGCCCGGCTGAAGGGTGTAAGAACTATCCTGCTCACTACCCACTATATGGACGAGGCTGATTTCCTCGCCGACCGCATAGGCATCATGGATGAAGGCAAGATTGTCGCCCTCGGCACCAGCGCCGAACTCAAAATGGGCTTGCTGGAGAAGCGCACCATGATTATCTACGCCTGGAATCTTACCCAAAGAGTTACGAACGAAGTACGAAGAAGGTACGCCGAGGTGGAGGTAACCAACGGCACAATGAGAGTTACCGACCAGAAACTTGATTTCAAAGAAATCCTAGACCTTTTACACTCACTCGGGGCTATAGTCCGCTCCGCCTATATCAAGGAGCCGACCCTGGAAGATGTTTTTCTCACTGTAACCGGTAAGGGACTAAGAGAATGAGGTTCCTGGCCTTAGCCAGCCGAAATCTGAAAGAAACCTATAGAGACCCGGTGACACTGGGTTTTCTACTTGTCTTCCCTTTACTGCTGCTGCTTGTTTTTGGGTTAGCTTTTGGCGGTGAAACCACTCCCGCGTTCTCTATAGGTGTCGTAGATAATGACCATACTCAAGTATCGCAAACCTTCATTAGTGAAACGTTGACCAATGTGCCATCACTTGAGGTTTCTATCTATGATGATACCAATGCTGCTCTCAAAGACCTCAAGCTCGGCAACCTGAAAGCCTATATTGTCATCCCCCGGGATTTTGGTCAGCAGGTAACCCGGAACTGGCAGGGTGATGAAGCCAATATCACCCTGAACATAACCTACGATGAAAGCGACCTGATTGTCTCCGACCAGGTCATCTCTATCATAGACACTACCACTCGCTCTTTTGCCAGAATTGAAATACAGGTAACGATTCAGGCGGTGCCGACCCAAATAGAAACAGATATCACCTATGTAGATTTTTTTGCTCCGGGAATAATCGTCTTCGGCCTGCTGATACTAATACCCACCGCGGCCAACATGATGGCCGGTGATAAAGAAAAGGGGATGCTCTCCCGCCTGCTCACTACCCCGGCCCGACCAGTGGACTTCATACTCGGCTACTCACTGGGGCTTGTCCTGGTGGCTGCCGCCCAGATACTAATAATTATGGTCGTCACCTGGCTGTTCGGCTTGAACATGATAGGCAACCCGCTCCTGGCATACCTCATCTTCCTGTTGACCAGCCTTTCCTGCATTGGCCTGGGCATGATTGCCGCTTCACTGGCCAAGACGCAAAACCAGGCAGCACCTCTTACGTGGCTCTTTGCTATGCCCCTGGCTGCCGTCTCCGGCGTCTGGTTTCCGATAGAAATGATGCCCTCATATCTCAGAAATATCGCCTACGCCTTCCCCTTCGCCCACACCGTTGACGCCTCACGGGCAATCCTCATCCAGGGCGCCGGGTTGGAGGCAATAAGAGACGATTTCCTTTTCCTGGTCGGTTGGGCAGTGGTTGTCTTCGCCATCGGCGTTATACTGTTCCGAAGGAGTATGCGAAGCTAAGTTTTAACTAAAAGGAGAATTTTGGAGAAACCTCGCCTCTCTTATATAACCGATTCCCCCTCCCTTATCTAAAGGAGGGGGATAAAGGGGGAAGGTCACCAAATAAAAAAGATAGGGCGTGCTTGATGAATAATCCACCCATAGAGTGGCTAGGAGATAGAGTAAAAATCCTCGACCAGACAAGGCTACCCCAGGAAGAGGTCTATCTAGAGCTAGACCGTTACCAGGATATAGCCTCAGCCGTCATAGAATTGAAAATTAGGGGTGCCCCCGCCATCGGGGTGGTTATCGCTTATGCCATGGCCCTGGGTGCTCTAAAAATTGAATCTACGGCCAGGGACAAATTCTTACAGGAACTGCAAGATATTAGCCGCAGCCTCGCCGCCACCAGACCTACCGCCCGAAACCTGTTCTGGGCGATTGACCGCATGAACAAGGTAGCCGAGGCGGGCAGAGATATTGACCAGATCAAGAAAGCCCTGGTTGATGAAGCGATTAAGATACACCGTGAGCAGGTCGAGGCCGACCAGAGGCTCAGCCGACTGGGTGCCGAGCTAATTGAGGATGGCGCCACCGTCCTGACCCACTGTAATACCGGGGTTCTAGCTACTGCCGGCTACGGCACCGCCCTCGGCGTAATCAAGCAGGCCGTCGAGCAGGGCAAAAAGCTCAAGGTTCTGGTCACCGAGACCCGTCCCCTCCTCCAGGGGGCACGTCTTACCACCTGGGAGCTTCAAAAAGCTAATATCCCATTTACCCTGATTACGGACTCAATGGCAGGACACTTTATGAGGCAGGGAAAGGTCAACTGCGTCATCGTTGGCGCTGACAGGATTACCGCCAATGGCGATACCGCCAACAAAATTGGCACCTACACCCTGGCGGTGCTGGCTAAGGAAAATGGCATCCCCTTCTATGTTGCCGCCCCCACCACCACCCTTGACATGACCCTGGACAAAGGTATTGACATCCCCATTGAAGAGCGCAGTCCGGAGGAGATAACCCATATCCAGGGGGTAGCCATTGCCCCGGAGGGCACTCAGACCGCCAACCCCGCCTTTGACGTTACCCCCCACCGCTACATCACCGCCATCATCACCGAAAGAGGTATAATAAGAGAGCCGTATGGGGAGGGACTTAAGGGACTATTATGAGTTTCTATGAGAGACATAAACCAGTCATTCTAGGTACTGTGCTGGCGATAGTTCTCGTGTCACTAAGCTTGGGTCTGGCTTATCTTGTTACATATGGACTTCCTCTATCAGACAGATTCAGTGCAATGCAACTGTTCCTCAGTACAGTAGCTTTCGCAGGTATATTTATAGCTCTTATGGTAGCAATTGCTCAGTTTCGTAAATCTATGGCTAAACCACAACTTAAACTATTTTTTAGTAAAGATAATAACGAGTTTGGTGAAGATAGCAAAACGAGTATGGAAGTCAATGTTTACAAAGATAAATATCGTGAAGTACAGCTATATTTATGGATTAAAAATATCGGAAACTCGGTGGCAACAACTTTTCAAATAGACATTGAAGTGCCCAGTATTTTCGACCCGACCAACTTTAATACAAAACAAGGTAATTTACCTTCGAAGCTAACTGATAATGGGAATATCCGGATATATACACGCTACAATACTAAAAAGATATGTTTTGTTAACAAACCAGAATATATAGATGATTCCATTATTTTGGGCCTCCATAGTGATAAATATGACAAATATAAAAATGAATACGATATACATTACAGAGTTTTCGGTGATTGGGCTGAAACTCAAGAGGGTAAGCTAAAAGTCAATATTAACAAACTCTAGGAGGTAGCTTAATGCCACAGGCGAAGATTGGGGTGATTGGGGGGAGCGGGCTGTATGATGTGGAGGGGCTGACCGATATTGAAGAGGTTAACATTAATACGCCGTTCGGCAAGCCAAGTGATACCATCATCACCGGCAGGCTGGAGGGAGTGGGGATTGCCTTCCTGCCCCGGCATGGCAGGGGGCACCGCATCTCCCCGACCGAAATCCCGGCCAGGGCTAATATCTACGCCCTGAAGTCGCTGGGGGTGGAGCACATCATTGCAATTTGCTCGGCGGGTAGCTTTAAGAAAGAGATAGAGCCCGGTCACCTGCTAATCCCTGACCAGCTCATTGACCGCACTCGCAGCCGTGTCAATTCCTTCTTTGGCGAGGGTATTGTTGCCCACATTCCGTTTGCCGACCCCTTCTGCCCGGCATTGAACCAGACTGTATTTCAGGCAGCTCAAGCCGCAGGGGCAACTGTCCACCCCAAGGGTACCTATGTGGTGATGGAAGGCCCCGCCTTCTCGACTCGGGCAGAATCACGGCTCTACCGCTCCTGGGGAGCCGATATTATCGGGATGACGGCTCTACCGGAAGCCAAGCTGGCCAGAGAAGCCGAGATGTGCTACGCTATCATCGGCTGTGTTTCCGACTATGATAGCTGGTGGCACGGAGCCGAGCCGATTACGGTAGATGTTATCCTCGATACCCTGCACCATAACATTGATACGGCGAAAAAGATTATTAAGCTAGCAGTTGGCAAAATCCCCAATGCACGCCACTGTGACTGTGCTACCGCACTAAAGACGGCTATTGTTACCGCTGCAGAATTAATACCCGCCGACCAGAAGACAAAACTCAACCTGCTAATAGGTAAGTACCTAAAAGGAGACAATTAACGGACTATGCCCTACATAGAATTTGGTTGCCGACCCACAATGATTGGCAGCATGCCCCACACCGACCCAGTGGCGGCCTGCTCACAGGTCACTAAATACCTCAAAGATATTCCGGCTTGGCCGCAATTACCCAGGCGCTCCTTCCGGGAGAGTATGTATGTCCAGTACAGCCAGGGCTTTCCCGGCGTCATGGTCAAAGAAGACCGCATCTATATTGACCGCTCCCAGGACCTTGATAAGCCGCTGGAAGCACTCTACAGTGCCTATCTGGAGAATGATAGTGCCAAATACCCCATCGGTCCTGATTATGCTGCCGGACTGCACCAGTTTCTATCCTTGGATAACCTATCACCTCTGGCAGTTAAGGGGCAGATAACCGGTCCAATTAGCTGGGGACTAACCATTACCGATGATAATCAGCGGTCGATAATCTATGATGATACTCTGGCTGATGCCGCCGCCAAGCTACTGCGTCTGAAGGCAGCCTGGCAGGAAAAGGCTCTAACCAAACTTTCCAAGAATACTATTATTTTTGTTGATGAGCCGTATATGGCTTCCTTCGGTTCCGCCTTTGTCTCTCTGTCCAAAGAAAAGGTAATCAGCCTGCTGGAAGAGGTCTTTGGTGGCATTAGTGGACTGAAAGGCGTCCATTGCTGCGGCAATACTGACTGGTCGGTTCTGCTGGCCACCAGCGTCAATATTCTCAGCTTTGACGCTTACAACTATGCCCAGTCGTTGAGCCTCTACCCCGTTGAAATAAAAAAATTCCTGGAACGGGAGGGGACTATTGCCTGGGGGATTGTCCCTAACGATGAAGAATCGCTAGCCAGGGAATCGGTAGCCAGCCTCAAAGACCGTCTGGAGGAGGCAATGGCACCCTTTACCAGAAATGGCACTCACTTCAAGCAATTGATAGAGCAAGGGCTGCTTACCCCCAGCTGCGGGCTGGCTCCCCTGGCTACTGAAGAAGCCGCATCCCAAGCCCTTGAGCTGTTGACAGAGCTATCGGCAATGATAAGAAAACGCTATATGTAGGATTTGTATCATCCTCACCCCCTTCAATCTACCCTGATAAACAACTTATGGGAAGGAAAGGGTAGTTTCGGGGTGCTGCACCCCTTTGAAGCTCCTTAAGGCTAATTCTGTAGAGTTAGGAGAGGAAATGGAATGCCAGATTGAAGTCAACAAAGCAAAATGCGCCTGTACCTATGAGCCCTGCTCAAGGAAGGGTAAGTGCTGTGAGTGCATCACCTACCACCTGAAGTTTGACGAGCTTCCCGGCTGTGTCTTCCCCCCACAGGTGGAGAAGACCTATGACCGCTCTTTTGCCCGGTTTGCCGAGGTCTTCGGCGACAAGGTTAAAAGTGGCAGGAAAAGCTAATTTGGGCTATATTATCTAGCGATGAACAAAAGGAAACGGGTAGCCATTCTTAAACATCGACAGACGAGAAGGAAGCTGAAAGAAAAGTCTAAGGCACCCCCTCCACCCAAAAAATATGGTGCCGCTGGCCAGGGCTAGACTTAAGAAGCAATTTGGTAAGGGTAGCAAACCGTGATGAAGCAAGTCTATCTGCTCACCGGCAAGCCGGGAACCGGTAAAACCAGCCTCATCAAACAGGCCATTACCGGGATGAAAGGCAAAGCTGGCGGGTTCTACACCGAGGAAATACGAAGCCAGGGGGTAAGACAGGGCTTCCGGCTGGTTACCCTGGATGGAGACACCGCTATCCTGGCCCATATCGGTATTCACAGCCCATACCGGGTAAGCCGGTACGGAGTTGACATTGATAGCCTGGACCAGGTAGGTGTTTCTGCCCTCCGCCGAGCGGCACAGCACTGCGATTTGGTAGTCGTTGATGAAATTGGAAAGATGGAGCTATTCTCGACTAGCTTCCGGGAAGCTGTCTCACAGATAATTGACAGTGGGAAGCGGCTTTTAGGAACAATTATGCTTGTGCCCAACCCCTGGGCAGATGCTATTAAGCTTAAGCCCCAGGTAAATCTAGTTGAAGTAACCAGAGCCAACCACCCTAAAATACTGGAGGAGTTACACCAGTGGCTAGAAGCCACAAATTCTCACAGATAAAGAGGTTATTTGATTAGGGTGTCTAAGAGGGGCTGACGCCCCTCTTTAAACAAAGTTCCCCCTCTCCTTGATAAGGAGAGGGGGATACAGGGGGTGAGGTTGATAGACAATCTCTCAACAAAGGTTGGAGAAAAAGGAGACAAGGGCTAATGCTGCATTTACCCGAAATGATTCAAGCCTTGCTTGAGCCGAGAGCCTACCCCGATGCACCAAAGCAGGTAGAGCTGGCGCAGACCCAGATGTCGTTTGTTTTTTTAACTGACGACTATGTGTATAAGGTGAAGAAGCCGGTGAATCTCGGCTACCTGGACTATACTACTCTGGACAAGCGCCAATTCTTCTGCCAGCGGGAGGTTGAACTCAACCGGCGTCTCTGCCCTGATGTCTATCTGGGGGTAGTGACTATAACCCAAAATAAGGGTGGCATCATAATAAACGGCGAGGGTGAGATTATAGAGCATGCCGTAAAAATGCGCCGCCTCCCCCGGGCGGCGATGATGGATGTACTACTGACTCAGAATCAGGTATCGCCGGAAATGGTAACCAGGGTAGCCCAAAAGCTGGCCGAATTCCACTGTGAGGCGGAGACTAACGCCACCATAAGCGCCTTTGGCAAACTTGATACCATTACCCAAAATACCGAGGAGAACTTTACCCAGACTGAAAAATACATTGGAAACACCATTTCCCGAGAAAAGTATCAGCGCATCAAGGATTACAGTGATAGCTTTATTGAAAACAACACCTCTTTATTCCATAAGCGGGTAGCTGATGGCAGGATAAGGGACTGCCACGGAGACCTTCATGCCGCTCATATTTGTTTTTATGAGGGTATCTGCATCTATGACTGTATTGAATTTAATGACCGGTTCCGGTATTGTGATATTGCCTCAGAGGTTGCCTTTCTGGCTATGGACTTAGACCACCACGGGCGGTCTGACCTTTCACGTAGCTTCATTAGCGCCTATATTGACCAGAGCCAGGATAAAGAACTCAAGGAGCTACTTAATTTCTACAAGTGCTACCGGGCTTATGTGCGAGGCAAGGTAGAGAGCTTCAAGCTTGATGATCCCTATATCTCTCAAGAGGAAAAGGCAAGACTTCTAGCTGTGGCTAGGAGGTATTTTGAGCTTGCCGAATCGTATGTATGATATATGGAATGGGTCAGAATATCGGATTAGGCGAGTTCTGAGTTCGTCTATATGGATGTTGTATTGACATCTCGAAAGGGGGTAGGTATAAGTGACCGAATTACGGAAACATCAAGAACAATTTGAAAGAATGAAACGATGGTATGAGCGTATTAAGAAGATAGACCAAGGAGAGCCACACAACCTTTCCTTCATTAACCTTTCCCCAGGTTACTTCTATGATGAATTTTATGCATTCTTTGTAAACTGCTATCACCTTAGAGATTGGATAGAGAACGATGACACTGTTAAACCACTAGAGTTAGAAAAGAAGGTCGAACATTTTATGAAGCAGAATGAATGTATGTGCGTCTGTAGGGACATCTGCATTGGCATAAAGCATTTAGAGCAGAAAAACCGTCCTTGGAGCGGCCAAGTTCCAAAATTTAAACGTCGGGAATTATCTCTGAGTTTAGAAGGGGGACCCAAACCAATTATTAATGTTAAGTTTTTTATTGAGACCAAAACTGGAACGATTGACGCTTTTGAACTAGCTTCAGAGTGCGTTCGGAAATGGGGAGAATTTATCAAAGACAACATAAATTGACTTAA
>SDBU01007432.1_pt1 | contig 12635 bp, 11 predicted proteins | sample 2277071 | NCBI WGS metagenome assembly SDBU01 (sample SAMN10397929, study PRJNA504765) | marine sediment metagenome | isolation source: marine sediment core GS08_GC12, 126 cmbsf | place: Arctic Ocean: Gakkel Ridge, Loki's castle | collected 2008 | reverse complement strand
ACTCCTCAAGAGTGTAAGGATTGGGTTAAACTTGCTTTTGAACTCTCTGAGAAGTTTGATTTAGTTATTAACGTCCGGACATCAACAAGAAGTGCTCATTCGAGAGGTTTTGTTGAGCTCGGACCTTTAATAAAAGGGAAAAAAAAAGGAGAATTCATTAGGAATATCCCAAAATTCAATTCATTACCTCCTCATACGATTAATAATCATGTAAGATTATATGAAAGAATAGAAAAGCTTAGAGAAATTATTCCTGAGTTAGGAGTTAACAGAATCATAAATGGGGAAAATAAGGTAGGGATTATAACAAGTGGGATGCCTTTTGGATATACAATGGAGGCATTAGATCAATTAGAATTAGATGATGTTCCAATATTAAAACTTGGGGGGTCATTTATCCTTTAAATTATGGTGAAATAACTAGTTATATCCAAGATCTCGAAAAAGTTATAATAATTGAAGAATTAGAACCATTTCTAGAAGTGAAAATTGCTGAAATTGCGCAAAAATATAAAATTGATGTTGAAATAATCGGTCAGAAATATTTCCCTAAACATAATGAGTATTCCACCGGATTAGTTACTACCTGTTTGGCTAAAATTTTTGGAAAACAACCTAATGACCAAATAACAAAAGCACTTGACTATTTTAATTCGTATAAAGAGATAATTCCTAGTAGATTTCCCACATTTTGTGCTGGTTGTCCTGAACGAGCAACTCTCTATTCGATTTTAAAAGCGACTAACAATTTAACAAATACAGTAATTTGTGGGGATATTGGTTGTTATGTTATGTCTTTTTTTCCACCTCAACTATGTTCCGATCTTGTAATTTGTATGTCAGGGGGTATAAGCTCTGCTATTGGAATGTCTGCTAAAACTGATCAAAACGTTGTTGCATTTATCGGGGATTCTACTTTTTTTCATACTGGCATGGCACCATTGGTGGAAGCAGTAGGATATAACTCGAATTTATTACTTATTATATTTGAAAACTCTTGGACCGCGATGACAGGGCATCAAGATGATGTTCTTCGACACTTAATTAAACGAGGATTTTCAATTGAAAAAATTTGTAGAGCTATTGGAGTACCTTGGCTTAAAGTTGGAGATTCATATCACCCCAAAAAACTAACCAATACAATCGAAGAAGCGCTAAAAACCAAGGGGCTAAAGGTTATAATCATAAAGAGAGAATGCGGATTACAGGCTCATAAGTGGAGAATGGCTCAAATTAAATCTCTTCAAGAAAATGGCGAAAAAGTTCAAGATATCTCTTTCTTTATTGGGGGATGCTCAATGTGCCATGTCTGTAGCCGAACTTTGAGCTGCCCAGCAATTAGACGAGTAGAAAATGAAGGAATTGAAGAAATGCAAATAGACCAAGATCGGTGTATAAAATGTGGAGTATGTTATGAAATATGTCCGAACGGGGCAATTAGAAAATCAATAATAAACGTATTTGGAGAGGAGGTGCCATTTCGTGAAATTTAAAGAAACTGATATAATTAATGTAGTTATTGCGGGAACTGCTGGTCAGGGTGTAATAACTCTTAAAAGATTGATTGAATTTGCAGCTCAAAAAGCTGGAATAGAGCGAGTCTTTGGAAGCGAATCTTATATCTTAATTCAAGAATAAAAGCTCAATGCACGGACTTGCTCAGCGCGAGGGGGCAATTATGAGCCACACACGATATCAAAAGAAAATTGATATTAATGAGAGAAAAAACCTACAGTCTCCACTTATTAGTTTTGGTAATGGAGATCTCTATATTTGCCTTGAACCTGTTGAAACTTTAAGGCGTGGAGTCTTTGCATCAAAAAAGACTAGTTTTGCAATAAATGAACGTGATATTCCAAACATATTAGTCACAGCTGATATGGAAAAATATCCACCCTTAGAAAAAATAAAGGAAATCTTAAGTGTTTATACTAATCAAGTTTTTTTTATAAATGCCACTGAGTTATCATTAAAATATTTTAGTTCTAACAAACAGGTGAATCTCATTATGTTGGGCTTCGCAATAATGACTGGGAAATTGCCTTTTATTGAAATTGAGCATTATGAAGAAGTTATAAAGGAATGGCTGCGGGATGCAGATTCAAATATCGAAGCTCTCCATTTGGGTCTTGAAAAAGGAAAGGCGATTATATCTGGGTGAGAGGATATATTAAATTTTATTTTATAAATCTTACATTTATTTATCAGTTTAACTTTTATAAAAAATAAAGAACATAAACCAACAGAGGTATTTATCATATCAACTAAAAGTGTTGCCCAAAAACTGCTCATAAAAGAAGGTGAACAAATTCTTTTAATTAATACCCCTGAAAATTATAAAATCTTACTAGTTGGTAAAATTCCTAAAGATGTAACATCCCATACAGAATCAAAAGAAAACTTAGATATGATTCAAATTTTTATAAGAAATAGAAAGGAACTTGAAGACTTATTGCCAAAAATGAAGCCTAAACTAAAACCTAATGGAAAAATGTGGGTTTCCTACCTCAAAGGGACTTCTAAAAGTAAAACTGACATCAATCGGGATAGTTTAAGAGAATACTCGAAATCAATAGGTTTGAAGACAATTGGATTAGTTTCAATCGATAAAGATTGGTCATCAATGAGACTTAAAATCAATGACTAAACCATAAATAGTATAAAATATCAAAGATATAAGCAGTCAGAAGCTTAGTATGGAGATTAGGTTCTTTTAATAACTTTAACTAAACCTTTTTTACGGAGTTGTTCCATCATTTCTTCTATTTCTTCTACGGTTTTTTGAGCTGTTGAAGCTACTTGCTCAATTGTATTCATACCATCACATATTTTAAGTACTTTAAATTGTTCTTTCGTGAGCATTCCAAGTTGTACAGCCATGGGTGAAATATCTTTTACTATAACAGGAATACGTACTTCTCCTCCTGCTTTTAATGTTTCTGCTCCAATATCTTCAGTGCTTGGTGATTCTCCGAAAAAAGATTTAACTCCTGTGATTTCATAATCATCATTAATATAGATATAAATGGTGTGTTCCTCTCCAGAAGTATCATCTGGATCTTCTAAATCTGGGGTCTGATTAGAATGTTTATATTCTTTTGTGTATATACTCATTTGAAGTCCGTCAATAATTTCATTTTTATCAATATTTAAAGCAATCATATCCTCACATATGTCACACCAAGCCCAGGCTTCAATAAGTTTGAAATATTTCCTTACTTTGTTTTCCGGCATCACAAATCAAGAAAAAATGTAATTTTTAAAATCATATAATAATATGCAAATAGAGTGTTTGGCAATATATATTTTCTTTAATAATTTTTTGACAGTAAAAAGATATAAACTTTTTTCCCCATCTCACCCTCAAAACCAAAAATAATTAAAGTTATAACAGATTATAAAATCTAAGTTCTAACATTGTAGTAATTGATACTTTCATGAGTTCCTATAAGAAAAACGTTTGTTACGGATGTGGGAGACCAATCGCGCCATTTGAAGCCGCTGTACATTTTCCTTGCCCTCAATGCGGAGATGTTACTATTTGGAGATGCGAGCGTTGTAGAGTAATGGGTAAAATTTATCGATGTTTGAAATGTGACTTCGCGGGACCTTAAATCCGAGGAGATAAACCAGATCCGATAGATCTTATGTGAGGATCGAGAGAAAACCACTTCGGTGTTTTTTGCGACAACTTAAAAAGCTGAGATGATTTAAATGGGAGAGGAATTTATAGCATTAATTGACGTGATTCCGGAAGATATCGACGTTGAGTTTGAAAAATTTGTAGATGCATTAAAAGAAGTATTACCTGATTCCTGCACTCTTGAGCGATATGAAGTTATGCCGGTCGCTTTTGGTTTAGAAAAAGCGAGAGTTCGTGTAAGATACCCCGCAGAATGGGGTGGTACAGATAAACTTGAAGAGTTATTTGGCAAAGTTGAAGGTATCCAAGGTATTGAAGCTATAGCGTTTTCTAAAGCCTAAAAAGTTAGGGATTTTCTCAAACGGTTCTTTTGAAAAGCTTATCTAATTCCTTATATGAAATAAATTTCAAAGTTGGTCTTCCGTGAGCACAGTGGTATGAATCTTTACATGCAGCTAACTCAACCAATAAATTTCTTATATCCTTTAATGACAAATCATCTCCTCCCCTTATGCTTTTATGACATGCTAGATAATTTATAATTTCTTCTTTTACATCCTTAAAACTTTTATCTTTACCTATTTCTGTAATATCACTTATAATTTCTTTAATTATATGAATATCAGGAAGTTTATTCATAATAGTAGGAATTTCTCTTAGGATGAATGTGTTTCCACCGAAATGTTCAAACTTGAATCCTAATCTCTTGATATCATCTAAAGTCTCTTCTAAAAAAACTTTTTCACTTGGAGAAACTTCGATTTTTAATGGTTGGATTAATTTTTGTTTGAAGATTTTCGTCTTTTCATATGTGGCGAGAAGCTTTTCTTTTTTAATACGCTCTGAAGCAGCGTGTTGATCTAATAAAAATAAACCCTCTTCATTATTTTCATTTGTTCCCTCCAGAACAACGTAAATTTTGTTGTTCAATTGACCTGTATAAGATATTAAACGTAATTTAGGAAAACCGTTTGAAATGATATATTTACCTCTTATATAGGAGTCTGGAAAAGATTTTTTTCCAAACTGGTTCCCTGCTATTTGATCTAGTAAATCTAATTGTACACTTTCTTCAAATATTTCTTCTTTTTCGGTAAGATTTTCTACGCCTTCTAGCTCTGTGTTATTTTTAACTAATAAATCCCCTGATTTTTCCACCTGAATTTCATTAGAGGGAATAAAATTGTTTAAATCTGTAGATATATATTTAGCTTCTTCTTCTATGAATTTTTCATCAACGAAACTACGGATAATGTTGTAAACTTTATTATACAATAACTCTTCTTTTTCAAATCTGACATGGAGTTTCTTAGGGTGAACATTAAAATCGACGACAGAAGGATCAAGTTCTAAAAAAATAATAAAAAAGGGAAATTTATTAACCATTAATGTTCCTTCATATCCTTCTTTAATCGCTCTAAACAAAACATCACTAATAACATAACGATTGTTTATGAAAACGCTTGAATAATTCCTTCCTTTTTTTGCAATTTGTGGATGTCCTAACAATCCTTTAATCTTCACATAGGAATCTTCTTGCTCCTTATAATCAATTGGTTCCATATATTTTGCTATATTTTTCCCATAAATATGAAAAACCGTAGTTTTTAAATCATTCTGAGCTGGACAATTCAAGATATCAAGGTCATTATGACGATATATAATGTGGAGTTCAGGAAACGCAAGAGAATACCTTTGGATAATATCAGTTATATGGCTGAGCTCAGTGGAATCTTTTTTAAGAAATTTCTGCCTTGCAGGAATATTGAAAAATAAATTTTTTACTTTAATATCAGTCCCTATCTGACATGAAACTTCTTTTTTCTCCCTAATTTTTCCACCTTCAAGATATAATTGTACTCCTCTTTCATTTTGATTAGTTCGAGAGATAATCTCAAGATGACTTACAGTAGCAATGCTCGCAAGTGCTTCTCCTCTAAACCCTAAAGTTGAGAGTGTTTCAAGATCTTTAATACTTCTAATTTTACTGCTTGTATGTCTTTCAAAAGCGATTTCGATATCTTCTGGAGAAATTCCTACTCCATTATCAATTACATGAATCAGAACTTTACCCGCTTTTTTGATAATTATTCTGATTTCGCTAGCCTGAGCATCTATACTGTTTTCAATAAGTTCCTTTACAATATTAGCAGGTCTTTCAACCACTTCCCCAGCCGCGATTTTATCAGAATCTTCTATTTTCCTAATCCTCATATTTCTCGCATTTACATTAATCATATTGCAATTTCTACCAATGAAATCTATTTCCAATAAAGTTATTATATTTCAAATTACATTCAAATTTAAAATAGTACTCTATTAAAGTTTAAATAAATTAAATAAGAAAATCCTCTTTTGTTATGAAGGATGAGAAAGAATATCCAATTCACAAATACGTTATTTATATTATTTCATTAATCTCAATATCCTTTATCATTTTGAGGATACTCTTATATTACTTTGATATTTTACCGTGGATTAAAGAAACTAAAGATATTGATTTTAAAATCCTTATTGATGGTATGGATAATGGACTAATTAACTTCTATGATAATGTAGATATATCGAAATGGCCTCCGTATTATCTTTATTTTTGGTATTTCTTATTTTTCCCTGTATATATTATTCCTACTGATGGTTTAATAGGCGTTTATGTTTGGGATGCCCTCAGATTGATACTTACGATAGTAGTTGTAAACAAATCAGCAAAAGTATTAAAACAAAAAAAGAATTTACTAATTTTTTACATCTTTAGCATAGTTGGTTATATTATTGACGCGTATTATAATAATGTCAATTTCCTTATTGTTTTCTTTCTATTTTACTCATTTATTTATATAGGAAAAGATAAAATGTGGATCGCGGGAATTCTTTTTACTCTTTCGACATTCAAAATCACAGCTATTTTATTTCTCCCGGTATTATTACTCTCTAAAAAAATTAAAGTAAAGGATCTCATCTATTTTATAGCACCCTTTGCATTAGTTTGTATCCCCTACTTAATTTTTCCTGAATATTTCTTCCAAATGACCTCTAATTGGTTTAGTAGAGATACGGAGATACATGGACTTCTGATAATTGATTCAATTATTTGGAAAGCCTTGCAACCTTCACATTTAATGTTTATAGCTTTGTTAGTGATAATATTTCTGGAAAGCATTGATATCGAAAAAAAAAGGAAGGTTTATCGATTAATATTGGTTTCCGTTATAACAACATATTACATCTACTTAACTATAATTGTTTTTATTATTCCAGCTTTATAGTTTAGTTTGATTTATAAGTATTTATTAATTTCATTTTTAAATTCAAGCAATTTCTGTTTCAATTCCATTTTAGATAGGTTGCTTAAATCATCTTCAATAAAGTTATCAACAAATTTTTTTAACTTTTCTTCTAGCATACTCTCTCTTTTTATAGGGGATCCAAATAAATTTGTTTGTACATATTTTTTCTTTTTTGAATCAAATTTTTGAGAGGTTTTAGCTTTTTTAAAATTTAATTTCTCTAATTCCTCGATTATTTTTGTCTTATCGTCTATCTCCTTTTCTTTATTGGATAAATCTTCTCGTTTTTTATCCAATATTTCACTTAGTCTATTTATTTCAGTATTAAATTCTTCGAGTTCATGTTTTTTGCCGTCAATAATCTTATCATAAATCTTATTTGTTGAATTGTTGTTCCCGTTTTCCTTAACTGTAGTTCTAAAAGAATCTCTTTTTTCTATTTGTTCTAAAATCTCAAATGCTCTTATTATAACATCGTCAGGAATACCGGCTAATTTCGCTACGTGAATACCATATGATTTATCTGTACTACCTAATTTTAGCTTTCTAACGAAGTTTATGCTTCCATTACTGTTTTCTATGATGTCTAAATGATAATTTTTTACTCCTGGTAAGTCAATTTCTGTTAATTGGTGATAATGAGTACTAAATAGAGTCTTGATCTTTAATTCATGCAGTTTTTCTAGTGTAGCCATCGCAATACTCTGCCCATCGCTAGTGGAAGTTCCCCTACCAAGCTCATCGATAATAATAAGACTTTTGGGAGTAGCATAGTTAAGAATTTTTGCCGTTTCTGTCATTTCAATCATAAATGTGCTTAGTTTTCTAGCAAGATCATCGGAAGCTCCTATTCTTGTAAAGATGTGATCAATAATTCCCATACTTGCGGATTTTGCTGGCACAAAACTTCCCATCTGGGCGATAATACAAATAAGTGCAATTTGGCGAAGAAATGTACTTTTTCCCGCCATGTTTGGTCCGGTTATGATTAATAGGTGTTCATTTTTAGTATCTAAACAACAATCATTCGGAATAAATTTATCAGAAATGTTGATATGCTCAACTACAGGGTGTCTTCCTTGCTTTATTATAATTTTATCATCTTCTGTTATTTTTGGGCGGCAGTAATCATATTTTTCAGCGATTTCAGCAAAGCATGTTAACACATCAATAAGAGCAATATTCTTGGTAGTTTCTAAGATTTTTTTGGTTACTTTAACTACTGTGTCACGTATGTTACAAAAGATTTCATATTCGAGATCGTTAATTTTTTCTTCAGCAGCAATTATTTTTTCTTCTAATTCTTTCAATTTTTCAGTAGTAAATCGTTTAGCGTTTTTTAGAGTTGCTCTTTCGTGATAATCTTCAGGGATTTTCGATATTAAATCTAAAGATCTATTTGTTATCTGAATATAATACCCCATAATATTATTATGCCCTACTTTTAACCCTGAAGTTAAATTCCACCTCTTTTTTTGCTCTTCTTCATATCTTAGAATATAAGTCATTCCATTATTCAAGATGTCTCTTAAATCGTCAAGTTTTTCATTGAATCCATCCTTAATTATATTTCCTTCTTTGACAGTTATTGGTGAATCTTCTTTAATCGTTGTTTCAATTAAACTCCTAGTTTCTTTAAAATCATTAATGATTGTTAAAAAATGTGAAATTTCGGGAATTCCCGCTTTTTCAAGCAAGGTGCGTATTTTCGGTATGTTTTCTAAAGAGTTTTTTATATTAATTAAATCTCGAGCATTTGTTCGAGTCGTGTAATTAACGCGATTGATGAATCTTTCAAGATCTCCAATATATCTTAATTCTTCTCTTAAATCCGATCTTAAAAAGATATCATCTTTGAATTTCTGGACGATGTTTAACCGCCGTTTGATTTCTTCCCTGTTTAAAAGGGGCTGTAGTATAATCTTCTTTAGTAACCTTGCACCCATAGGCGTATGGGTTTGATTGAAAACAGAAAATAAAGTTGAATCCTTGCCTTTCTCCCGTAAGGAAGTTACTAACTCTAAGTTTCGTTGAGTAATATAGTCTAAATGTAAATTCTTTGATTCTTGCAACAAATTTATTTTAAAAATGTTAGGAATTATGTCTCTCTGAGTTTCTTTAAGGAAAGCAAGAAGTCCTCCAGCTGATTGTATTGCTAGTTTGGATCCTTCTAATCCAAATCCTTCTAAATTAGAAATTTTAAAATGACGAGTGATTAGAGTGTATGATTCATCAATATTAAAGACATAATCATCATATGTTTTTATTATAGCCTTAGTTAAGTCAGTAATGTGAAGAAAAAGTCTTTCATCTCGTTTAAGTTCTGAGGGAATAATTAATTCAACCGGGTCGTATTGAGAAAAGATACTCAAAAGTTTTTCTAAAGGATCTCTATCTTTGGAAGAAAACTCTGTAGTTAAGAACTCTCCAGTAGATATATCTGCAAAAGCAATTCCAAATCCGCCTTTTTCTTGGACTAATGATGCAATATAATTATTATCATTCGACTTAAGCATGTTCCCATCTATAACTGTTCCAGGTGATAATATTCTTGTAACTCCTCGTTTCACTATTCTTCCTTTAACCGTTGCGGGGTCTTCTAATTGATCAACAATGACTATTGTCTGCCCTTGATTAATTAAGTTAGTAAAATGATTGGTTACTGCGTGATGTGGGACGCCAGCTAAGGGATATGAATCATTACCAATCTTTCTTTTTGTTAAAGTTATTCCGATTAATTTTGATATCCTCTCAGCATCATCATAAAAAAACTCAAAAAAATCCCCCATCCGATAAGCTAACAAATGTTCTGGATATTTTTTCTTAATGGACCACCAATGTTTCATCATAGGTGTTAATTTTTTAGGATCAATATCGTCTAGAACCATGGAATATCCAACTAAATATAGAAAATTCTACTTTAATAATTTAATTTTTGTTTGAAATAAATTCTAATTATTAGGATTTTAATATCCACTTTTTAATTTAAAAAATAAGAGGCTTTACAATTATCTAAGTTATCAAATAAAGGATAGAATTATATGAGACTCAAATTCATCAATTCTTAAGATAAAAATCGAAAATTTACTTTAGATGTTTTTCTAACCAAACATACATGTCTTGATACACTTGATCTCTTCCTTTTTCGTTCCACAACTCATGTAAGAACCCCGGATATTCTTTGAATGTTTTATCTTTACTTCTAACTTTAATGTAAAACTCTTTTGTCTTGTTTTTATCAATAACTTTATCACTACTCCCTTGCATTAAGAGTATTGGACATGTTAAATTTGAGGAATTATCCATAACCCATTTTGAAAATTTATCAATTTCAGAAGCTGATTTAGCGGAGATAACCTCTGTCTTATTTTTATCAGAAATATGACTCCTCAATATTTTTAAATCACTTGTTAACTGATTCTGATTGATAATGTAATTCAATACCTTGTTGGGGGCTAATTTTGTCAACGTTTTAGAAATAGATTTTATAACTTTCTTCCCTACTGATAATTTCATAAACATTCCTAGTAAAGGAGATGAAATTAGAACACCAGATAAGGCTGGATGGTTGATGCTATATATCAAACTGATTAATCCACCAAAAGCATGACCCATTACGAAAATTTTTTTATTTTTTGCAACTTTAGAAACTAAATCCACAAACAGAACAATGTCTTTTTGGAGGTGATCCATACTGTCAATATGTCCTTGTACATCACCTACATTACGATAATGTCCTCTTAAATCATATGAGTAAATGGTGTACCCCTTCTCAGTAAAATATTCTGCAGGTATTTTTAATCTATCTGAATGAGTCCCCCACCCATGAATCGCAATAATGAACGCCTTACTTTCTGTAGTATCTGGAGCCCAAAATTGATAAAACAATTTTTTTAATTCTCTTCCTTCAAAGTATCCTGTTTCATTCAGCATATAATAACCCCTTCAATTTAATAATCTTAATAAAACTTTTAATTACTAATTGAAATTTACCATTTAATTTATTTAATGCTCATACTTAAAAAATAATGTAATTTGGTTCTAGATCTGTTTAACTTATTGGTAATTTAATAGTAAAAGTGCTTCCTTTATCCCTCCCTCCTGATTCTGCCCAAATTTGACCTTTATGTAAATCGATGATTTCTTTTGAAATAAATAACCCAAGTCCCGAACCTTGAATATCTATATATTCCAATCCCGGCCCATATCTTTCAATTTTGCCAAATCTTGTAAAAATTCTGTCCATTTCTTCTCTTGTCAGACCAATTCCTGAGTCGTTAACTGAAAATTCAACCCATTCTTTTTTCTTAGTCAATTTCATAAATACTTTTCCATTGGGAGGTGTATTCTTTATAGCATTTGTTAAAATATTTAAAACTACTTGTTCAATTCTAACTCTATCAATATTCACTATTAAAGTATCTGGAAGATCAAGTTGAAAATTTATTTCCCGTTTTTTAGTTAAATACATCATCTCCTCGGCACAATCTTGAAGGACTTCACTTATATTTATTGATTCTTTTTCCAATTCAAATTTGTTGTACTCTATTCTAGTAACATCAAGTAAATTGTCAACTAAATTTTTTAATCTCGTCCCTCCTCTTCCTATCATCTCAGCTAATTCTCTAGCTTCTTCTTTAATATCACTACCGAATAATTCCAATAGTAACTCCGATCCCCCGCAAATAGAAACAAGCGGTGTTTTCAATTCATGAGATACTCTTGAAATTAAATCTTTTCTAATTTGATCTAACTCCTTTAATTTTTGAATCTCCTCTTGTATGAGGAGATCAGCACTCTTTCGTTCGGTGATATCATTGAGAACAGCTTGAATTAAAAAATTTTCACCTAATTTGACTAAAGATGTTTGATATTTTATCCAAATTAAACTTCCGTCTTTTTTATTTAATTCTACATCGAAAGGGGGTAAAATTTCACCATTTGCTACTTTTTTAAACCTTTTAAGCATCAGTGGTAGATATTTTTGATTGATTACGGGAAGGCTTCTAAACTCATTTCCAATTAATTCTTCTTTTTTATATCCTAACAATTTTTCAGTTGCTGGATTACAATATATAACTTTTCCACCTTGATCTATAAGAGTTATTGAAAATGGCACAGATTCAATAAGATTACGGTATCTGGATTCAGATTCTTTTACTTTTTGCTCTAAATCAAATTTTTCAGTGATATCTGATATTACTCCTTGGATTTTAATTGGTTTTTCATCTATGTTTTTTATTAAATGGGAATTGATCTGTAAAACTATTTTTTGACCATCTCTCTTTTTTGAGTGTACTAAATAATTCTTTATAAAACCCTTTTTATTCAATTCAGTCAAGTATATTCCTCGTTCGTTTGGATCTTGCCAGAACTTTTTCACATTGATATTACTTATGTCTTCATTTGGTTCATATCCGAATAAAGAAACAAACGCTGGATTATAATTTAATAAATTACCATCCCAATCTACCTGATAAAAACCTAAATCCAAATTATTAACCATGCTTCGATATTTTTCTTCTGATTCTTTTAGCATCAACTCAGATAGTTTGCGATCAGTTATATCTCGAAGAATCCCCTGTATAACCTTTTCCCCTCCAATAGTAAAAAGACTTGAGGATACTTCAGCAGGAAAAATTTCTCCATTCTTTTTTTTAAAATTAACTTCAAACCTTACAAATCCATTTTCCGAAATCTTATCA
>SDBU01007431.1_pt1 | contig 12635 bp, 13 predicted proteins | sample 2277071 | NCBI WGS metagenome assembly SDBU01 (sample SAMN10397929, study PRJNA504765) | marine sediment metagenome | isolation source: marine sediment core GS08_GC12, 126 cmbsf | place: Arctic Ocean: Gakkel Ridge, Loki's castle | collected 2008 | reverse complement strand
GGCTCGCTGACAATCTCCATCAGTGGTACCCCGGAGCGGTTGACATCTACCAGGCTATAAGGGCCGTCAGGCGAATCACGGTGCAGCAGCTTGGCCACATCCTCTTCCAGGTGAACGCGGGTGATGCTTATCCTCTTTTTGTGACTGTTAATGTCCATAGTCAGGCAACCATTAATTCCAAAAGGGGCGTCAAACTGCGAAATCTGGTAGCCCTTCATCAGGTCGGGGTAGGGGTAGTTCTTGCGGTCGAATTTGGCGTATTCGGCGATTTCGCAGTTGAGTGCCAGGGCGGTCATTATGGTGTATTCCACCGCCTGCCGGTTGATGGTGGGCAGGACACCGGGCATACCCAGACACACCGGGCAGACATGGGTATTGGGCTCGGCGTAGGCGTAGCCAGTGCTGCAGCGGCAGTACATCTTACTTTCAGTTGTCAGCTGGGCATGCACCTCAAGCCCGATAATGGTCTCGTAATCCATATCTAAAACCCGTATGAACCCACCCAGTATAGCAAGGTTGGCGATTGACTGACAAGGAGAGCGGTGCAAACTTTATGGCTGCGGGCGGGAATGTGCTCTGCCGGGAGAACATTGCAGTACATTGCCGGGGCCGGGGTGGGGTGCTTTTCCAAGCCACATATTCATTAGTTTTGTATGATATCAATCAGCAGATAAAGTTCCTGCGAAGGCTCGGCCTCCTCATTTATATACAGTAAAAACTCTACCTTTTCATCCTCGCCGGTATGCTCTGGGGTAAACCCCACCCCCGTCTCGTATTTATCATTATGCTCCAGGACCACCTGCTCCAGCCCGGCGCTATTAACCCCGTCTATCACCACCACCAGAAAAACCGGAATTATAAGATTTCAGATGTTTCAGATGGCCAAGCTCTCCCTTATTTAACGCCCACCAGTATATTATAAATCGGCGCCGGTGGTTAATCCTTGCCTGTAACCGGTGCTGCGATGGCACTTGACAAGGGTGGGGCGGCTGTCTATACTGGTGGTAAGATAAACAGAAAAAAGCTGGGAACGAGACTAGTAGGCCCCCAGTGAGGCTCAAGAGAGCCGGGTAAGGTGTGAGCCGGTGCCGGTGCAGGGGTTGAATGGACTCGGGAGCTGCAAACCGAAAGGGGTTACCCCCAAGTAGGCTTTGCCGGAAGGGCACCGTTAACAGAGCCCGGGGTATCGCTTTTTTATAGTGAAGCCGTACCCGAGAAGAGATGATTGCCTCACTGGCAATCAATTAGGGTGGTACCGCGAAGGATAAACCTCTCGCCCCTATGGTGAGAGGTTTTTTTATTTGGGGATGGTTATTATGTATTACCCGTCACTGGAAGAGGTCAGGAGACTTAGAGAAAAGGGCAACCTGGTACCGGTTTACCGGGAGGTCGTCGCCGACCTGGAGACACCGGTATCTGCCTTTTTGAAGATTGATCATGGCGGCTATGGTTTCCTTCTGGAGAGCGTTGAAGGGGGGCAACGGTTGGCCCGCTATAGCTTCATCGGTGTCGAGCCCTACCGGGTGCTGGTCACCAGGGGGGAGGAAGGCACCAACCCGCTGCCGCTAATTGCCGGGGAGCTCGATAAGTTCAAGATAGTGCCCATAAGTGGCCTGCCCCTCTTCAGCGGTGGTGCCGTCGGCTATCTCGCCTACGAAACGGTGGCTCGCTTTGAAGAGCTGCCCTCTCCCGTTGCTGATCCTCTGGGCTTGCCGGAAGCCGTGTTTATGTTTACCGATACCATGCTTGTCTTTGACCATGTCACCCACCGCATTAAAATCCTGAGCCATGCCCGCCTTGAAGAGGATGGCGTGGAAGTCGCTTACCAGAAGGCGGTGGACAGGATTGAGGCTCTGGCGGAGAGGCTGAGTCAGCCGCTCCAGTCCCCCTCGGCAAAGGCAACCACCGGTAAGAGTTATCCGCTTTCCTCAAACTTCACCAGAGAAGGGTTTGAGCAAAGTGTCTCCCGGGTCAAGCAGTACATTGCTGCCGGCGAGGCTATCCAGGTAGTGCCGTCCCAGCGGCTGTCCCAGCGGACGGAGGCGGCCCCCTTTGATATCTACCGGGCGCTGCGTACCATCAACCCCTCGCCCTATATGTTCTTCCTTGATTTTAAGGACTTTCACATCATCGGCGCTTCGCCGGAGATTCTGGTGAGGGTGGAGGATGGGGTGGTGATGACCCGGCCCCTGGCCGGCACCCGGCCGCGGGGGAAAAGCCCGGCAGAGGATATCCGGCTGGAAGAGGAGCTCAAGAATGATGAAAAGGAGCGCGCCGAGCACATTATGCTGGTCGACCTGGGCCGCAACGACATCGGGCGGGTGAGCCAGCCGGGCACGGTTGAGGTCAGCGAACTGATGGAAGTGGAGCGCTACTCCCACGTCATGCACCTGGTTACCCATGTGCAGGGTAAGCTACGCCGGGACATGACCGCCTTTGATGCGCTTAAGGCCTGCTTTCCGGCAGGCACGGTATCCGGCGCACCCAAAATCAGGGCGATGGAGATTATCGCCGAGATTGAGCCGGAGAAACGTGGGCCCTATGCCGGGGCGGTCGGCTATTTTTCCTTTTCCGGCAACATGGACATGGCGATAGCCATAAGGACGATGGTAGTCACTAATGGCATCGCCTACACCCAGGCCGGCGGTGGTGTCGTCTATGATAGTGTCCCCGAGCGGGAGTACGAGGAGACAATGAACAAGGCCGGGGCGCTGCTCAAGGCCGTCAGCCAGGCAGAGGGCAACACAGAGGAGAGCCATGCTGCTGCTGATTGACAACTACGACAGCTTCACCTATAACCTCTTCCAGTACCTTTGCGAGCTTGGCGAGCAGGTTGAGGTGGTGCGCAATGACAGGATAACCATCGGTGAAATTGACAGGTTAGGGCCGGAGCGCATTGTCATCTCGCCGGGGCCATCGGTCCCGGAGCGGGCAGGCATCTCCATCGAGGTTGTCCATCATTTCGGCCCCCGTCTGCCAATACTTGGTGTCTGCCTGGGGCACCAGTGCATCGGCTATGCCTACGGCGGGGTCGTCGGCCAGGCCGGTGATATTATGCACGGCAAGTCTTCTTTGATTCATCACCGGGGTGAGGGTGTATTTGCCGGTCTCGACAATCCCTTTTCCGCCATCCGTTACCATTCTTTGATGGTGCAGCGCGATGGACTGCCGGACTGTCTGGAGGTAACCGCCTGGACGGAGGATGGTACCATTATGGGGCTCAGGCACCGCCACTACCCGGTGGAGGGTATCCAGTTCCACCCGGAGTCCTTCATGACCCAGGCGGGGAAGGATTTACTGGCCAATTTCCTAAGGGGAGGGAGGATAAACCAAAATGATTAAAGAAGCAATTATCAAACTGGTTGACGGGCAATCACTGGCTACGGAGGAGTCCGCCTCGGTTATGGAAGATATAATGAGCGGCCAGGCGACGCCGGCCCAGTTCGGCGCCTTTGTCACCGCCTTGAGGCTTAAAGGGGAAACAGTTGATGAGATTATCGGTCTGGCACGTACCATGCGGGCTAAAGCCGTGCCGGTAACCACCGATAAGCCGGTGGTGGATACCTGTGGCACCGGTGGTGACGGCGCCGCCACCTTTAATATATCCACGGCAGCGGCCTTTGTCGCCGCCGGCGCCGGGCTGACGGTGGCCAAGCACGGCAACCGGGCCATGTCCAGCCGGTGCGGCAGCGCCGACGTCCTGGAGGCGCTGGGGGTGAAGATTGACCTCGGTGCCGTCCAGGTGCAGCGCTGCCTGGAAGAGGTGGGCATCGGCTTCATGTTTGCCCCGGTGTTCCACCCGGCAATGAAATATGCCGCCGTTCCCCGCCGAGAAATCGGCATCCGCACCGTGTTTAACCTTATCGGCCCGCTGACCAATCCCGCCGGGGCGAAGGCACAGGTTATCGGTGTCCCCGATGGCCTGTTCCTGGAGAGGCTGGCGCTGGCGCTCAAGGGCCTCGGCTGCCGGCATGCCCTGGTCGTCCACGGCGATGATGGGCTGGATGAAATCACCGTTACCGGCCGGACTCAGGTCTGCGAGCTCGTGGATGGCAATATTGAACGCTATACTATCGGCCCCGAGGACTTCGGCCTCCCCAGGCACGGCCCGGAAAGCCTGAAGGGCGGTACTGCCGGGGAAAACGCTGAACTGATGGACAGCATCCTGGCCGGTGAGCGGGGGCCGCAGCGTGACGTCGTCCTGATGAACTCCGCCGCCGTGCTGCTGGCAGGGGATAGGGTGACGACACTGGAGCAGGGGGTGGCGCTGGCCGGTGAAGTGATTGACAGCGGTGATGCCCAGGCAAAGCTGGAACGGCTGATAGAGTTCACCAAAAGTATAAGCCAGAGGTAATGATGTTTCTGGATGAAATTGTCGTTCGTAGCAGGCAGGACCTTGAAGCCAGAAAAAGCAAGCTCTCGATGGAGAATGTGCGGCGTCTGGCACTGGGGGCACCGCCGCCCCTTGATATGGCGGCTGCTCTGCATGGTGACCATGTCCGGCTTATCGCCGAGGTCAAAAAGGCGTCGCCCTCCCGGGGCGTCATCCGCCATGACTTTGACCCGGTGGCCATCGCCAGAAGTTACGCTGATGGCGGCGCTTCGGTGATATCGGTTCTGACCGAGGGCAGGTACTTCGGCGGCAGCCTCAACCATTTGAAAGACATCAGGGAAGCTGTGGGAAACAGGCTGCCTCTGTTGCGAAAAGACTTTATCCAGGAACCATACGAGGTATATGAATCGCGGGCATGCGGCGCTGATGGCCTGCTACTCATCGTAGCCATTTTAGAAGCGGAGAGACTGGTGGAGCTTATGGAACTGAGCCGGGGGCTGGGAATGAGCTGTCTGGTGGAGGTGCATAACCAGGCCGAGCTTGGTATCGCCCTTGATAGCGGTGCCCGGATTATCGGCATCAACAACCGGGATTTAGAGACCTTTGATGTTGACATCAATACCACCGGGCGCTTGCGGCCGCTTATCCCGGAAGACCGAATCGTTGTCAGCGAGAGCGGTATAAAAAGCCGTGATGATATGGAGAAAATGGCCAGGCTGGCTGTCGACGCCGTTCTCGTTGGTGAGGCCCTGGTCTCGGCAGCCGATATTACCGCCAAGCTGAAGGAGCTGCTGTGACCAGAATTAAGGTATGCGGCCTTACCGAAGTTGACCATGCTCTGGCGGCTGCCGGGGCCGGCGCCGACTACCTGGGGCTGGTCTTTGCCCCCAGCCGGCGGCAACTCTCGCCGGAGAAGGCAGGGCAGATATCGGAGGCGGTTCACCGCCTGAGTCCGCGACCGCAGGTAGTCGGTGTTTTTGTCAATGCGCCGGCCGCAGATGTCAACCGCATCGCCCGCTGCTGCCGCCTAGACCTGGTGCAGCTCAGCGGCGGTGAAGAGTGGCAGTATTGCCGGCAGATTGGGCGGCCGGTAGTGAAGGTCATCCATGCGTCAGCCGGAAAGTCGGCTGAGGATATTACGGCCGAAATTGAAGAAGGCTATCAATTATTAAAAGAACCCATGTTTATGCTTGATTCGCAGGCTAAAGACGCCTATGGCGGCACCGGCAGGACCTTTGACTGGCAGCTGGCCGCAGATATAGCTACCCGGTTTCCGGTGATAATCGCCGGCGGCTTAACACCGGAAAACGTGGGCCAGCTTATCAGGCGGGCCATGCCCTGGGGGGTTGATGTCTCCAGCGGCGTTGAGACAGATGGGAAAAAAGATGTAGGCAAAATCAGGACCTTTATCGAAAACGTGAGGCGGGCTGACATGGAGGTGGCCATTGACAAAAGATAGTGGCTACTTCGGTGCTTTCGGCGGGCGGTTTGTCCCGGAGACCCTGATACCGGCGCTGGATGAGCTGGCGGCTGCCTATGATGTTATAAAGGCTGAGGCTGGTTTCTGGTCTGAATATGGCCGGCTGAGCCGTGATTACGCCGGTCGGCCGACGCCGCTCTATCTGGCGGAGGGGCTGGGCCGGCGCTGTGGCGGTGCCCGGATATTCCTCAAGCGGGAGGACCTGGCGCATACCGGTGCCCATAAGATTAACAACGCCCTGGGGCAGGGGCTGCTTGCCCGCAGGATGGGCAAGCAGCGTATTATTGCCGAGACCGGGGCGGGACAGCACGGGGTGGCTACCGCCGCCGTCTGCGCCATGCTCGGTCTTGAGTGTATCGTCTATATGGGCGAGGAAGATATGCGCCGCCAGTCGTTGAATGTCTTTCGCATGAGGCTGATGGGCGCCGAGGTAAGGCCGGTCTCATCGGGCAGCCGTACGCTGAAGGACGCCATCAACGAGGCCATCAGGGACTGGGTGACCAATGTGACCACCACCCACTACCTGCTCGGTTCGGTGGTCGGCCCCCACCCCTATCCTACCATTGTCCGGGACTTCCAGTCGGTAATCGGCAAGGAGGCCAGGCGGCAGATACTTGATAGGGAGGGCCGCTTGCCCGATTATATCGTCGCCTGCGTCGGTGGTGGCAGCAACGCCATCGGCATCTTCCATCCCTTCCTTGAGGACAAGAAGGTCAAGCTTATCGGGGTCGAGGCTGCCGGCAGGGGGCTTGGCACCGGAGAGCACGCCGCCTCGCTGGCTGCGGGAGAGGTCGGAGTCCTTCACGGGGCAAAGTCCTATGTTTTACAGAGCGCCGGCGGCCAGATTCGCCAGACGCACAGCATCTCTGCCGGCCTGGACTACCCCGGAGTCGGCCCGGAGCACAGTTACCTGAAAGACACCGGGCGGGCCAGCTATGTTGCCGTGACTGACGACGAGGCCCTGGAGGGCTTCAAGCTGCTGTGCTGCGCCGAGGGTATCACTCCGGCGCTTGAGCCGGCTCATGCCATATTCTACGCGGCCAGGCTAGCCGGCACCTTGAACCGGGATCAGATTATCCTGGTGAACCTGAGCGGGCGGGGAGATAAGGATATGGATATCGTAGCTCAGGCACTGGAGGAGAAGCCGTGAGCCGCATCGCTAGCATTTTCCGTAACCGGAAGCACAAGGCGTTAATCGCCTATGTCACCGTGGGCTACCCCAGCGTTGAAGCCACCCTTGAGGTGGTCCCCCTTCTGGCTGAAAGCGGCTGTGACCTGGTGGAGCTGGGTATACCCTTCTCCGACCCCCTGGCGGACGGGGCTACCATCCAGAGGGCCAGCTTTCAAGCGCTGGAGAATGGTGTTACTCCTCAACTCTGCCTGGAAGTAGCCGATAAGTTGCACCGGCAACTTGGCATACCGCTGGTGTTCATGAGCTATTACAACCCCATTTTGAGCTATGGGCTTGACCAGTTCTGCCGTGACAGCGCTAGCGCCGGCGTCAGCGGGCAAATCATCCCTGACCTGCCGCCGGAGGAAGGCGGCCAGCTGGAGGCCATCGGGCGTAAACAGGGGTTGGATACCATCTATCTGCTGGCGCCGACCAGCACCGAAGAGCGCATCCGGCTGGTGGCCGAGCGGTCAGAAGGGTTCATCTACCTGGTATCGGTTACCGGTGTTACCGGTGCCCGTGACCGGCTGCCTGCCGACCTGGCTGCTTTTGTGGCCAGAGTAAGAAAGTTCACCGACAAGCCTCTCTGCCTCGGCTTTGGCATAGCCACCCCCCGGCAGGCAGCCCGGGTTGCCCGGATGGCTGACGGTGTTATCGTTGGTAGCCGTATCATTCAGCTTATGGAAGCCGACCGGTCATTGGCAGAGGTTGCCGGTTTTACCAGGAAACTGCGGCGCGCCATTGATAGCCTCTAGGGTGCCCAGCCCTTCGGTATGGTGTGGTTCTATCGTCTTCTTCACCCTGCTGTTGTCAAGAAGCGGCTACTGGCCTACAATGGATAAGTTCAACCAATACGTGGCTGCTATGATTAAACTGGAGAAGGTGTCCAAAGTCTACCACCTGGGGGATGAGACGATACACGCCCTGCGCGGCATGGATCTTGAAGTGACTGATGGCGAGTTTGTCGCCATTATCGGCCCCTCCGGTTCGGGCAAGTCCACCCTGCTTCACATTATCGGTGGCTTGGATACGCCAACTTCCGGTCGGGTTGTCGTTGATGACCAGGACCTATCTCAGGCCGGCGACGGGGAGCTATCCCGCTACCGCAACCGCAGCGTCGGCTTTGTTTTTCAGACCTTCGAGCTCCACCCGACGTATAACGCCCTGGAGAATGTGGCGTTGCCGCTTATTTTCTCGCGGGTACCACGCAGTAAGCGTCTCCAGATGGCCGGGGAAGCCCTGGAGACTGTAGGGCTGGCGGAGCGGGCTAACCATCGACCCAGCCAGCTCTCCGGTGGTGAACGGCAGCGGGTGAGCATCGCCCGGGCTCTGGTGGTCCAGCCCAGGATTATCCTGGCCGATGAACCCACCGGCAACCTGGACAGCAAGACGGGCGATCGTATTATAGAGCTCTTATCGCAGCTCAACAGGGAAAAGGGGCTGACGCTGCTTGTGGTAACGCACAACTCAGAAATCGCCGAGCAGGCCACAAGGGTGCTCTATCTGCGTGACGGTATGGTTGTAGGGGAGAGGAGGCATCCGGCTTGAGGCTAACTGACCTCATCGGCATGGCTTTCCTCAATCTGTGGCGACGCAAGCTACGTACTGCCCTGACCGTCCTGGCGGTGGTTATCGGGGCGACCCTGATAGCGCTGATGGTGTCCCTGGGTTCCGGGATTGAGAGCTTCATAGTTAATCAGTTCGGCTTGCTGGTTGCCGAGGATTCCATCATCGTTTCCTCTGGCGGGGACATTTTTAGGCAGCAGGGTGGGCATCCGGTTGAGATTGATAGCACCGAGGCCTATATTATCGAGCCCTTTGCCAAAGAAGACCTGGACCAAATCCGCTCCATTGAGGGAGTGGAGCAGGTTGATTTTATTATCAACATCGATGCGCTTTATATCAGCCCGCAGGACAACGAAAAAATATATACTGTTTTTGTCGATACCGGCCCTGATTATTCGCTCAAAGTACGGCAGCTGGTAGCCGGTGGCTACTTTGACGAGGACGCCACCGGAGAGTGCCTGATAGCCTACGGCTACCTGGACACCTTCGGCTGGACTGACGCTGAGTCAGCTCTGGGCAAGCAGGTTACTGTCACCATAGGCAAACAGGTTCCCTTTGACCCGCAAACCAGGGATTATACCTTCGCCGTGGTCGGCGTGCTGGAAAGGACGCTGAGCGATGCTGAGGTGCTGGTTCCCATGGCCGATGCCAAGGAGATGACGCGCTTCCACAACGATACTCCTCAGCTCTACACCGAGGAGCAGCCGGGATTCCTCCTTCAGGTAAAGGCGGCTGATGTCTCCCTCGTTGACCAGGTGGCCGAGGACATTGAAGCCCTCGGTTTTGTTGCCATAACGTCACAGGAGATACTGAACGAGATAGAAAATGTCTTCGGCATCATCCAGATAGGCTTAAGCGCCTTCGGTATTATCGCCCTGGTGGTGGCCTCGATTGGCATCGTCAACACCCTGATTATGGCCATCTACGAGCGCACGCGGGAGATAGGGGTGATGAAGGCAATGGGGGCGACCCGGGGGACAATCCGCCTTCTTTTCACCGTTGAGGGCGGTGCCCTGGGCCTGATCGGGGGCATTGTCGGGGGAGTGGTGGCCCTCGTTTTTGGTCAGCTGCTTAACGTCATCGGTAGCCGGACATTCCTCAGCGATTTCCCCGGCTTCCAGCTTTCGGTATTCTCTCCCTGGCTCATTCTGGGTGTTATCGCCCTGACTACTGCTATCAGCCTGCTGGCCGGTCTGTACCCCGCCAACCGGGCGGCCCGCCTGGACCCGGTGAGCGCCTTGCGCCATGAGTAGACTTCACTCGCCCCCACCCTTCAGTGTCTTAAAGAACGCCTGTTTTGTCCTTACTACCCGGCCGGGCAGCGGGGTGGCTTTCCCCAGTGACAGGGCAAGATAATATATCTTGGCCGTCTTCTCGATAAGCTGGCACGCGGTAAGGGCTTCTCTCAGCGTTCGTCCCAGGCCCACCGCACCGTGGTTTGCCAGCAGCACTGCATTCCTGTCGCCGAGGGCGGCGGTAATGGTTTCCACCTGGTCGTCGCTAGTGGAAGGAGTGTATTTCGCCAGTTTAATCTCGCCACCGAGGAAGGCAACCTGGTCCTCCAGTATAGCCGGTATATCCAGCCCGGCGACGGCTATGGCGCTGGCGAAGGTGGAATGGGTGTGGATTATGGCGCTGGTATCCTTTCTGGTCCGGTAGATGCCGATGTGTAATCTGGTCTCTACGGAGGGTGGCAGGTCTCCCTCTACCGGCTCTGCTTTAAAATTGACCACCTGGATGTCATCGGGCTTAAGCTGGTCGTAGTACCGGGAACTGGGGGTGATGGCCAGGAGCCCACTCCCCTCTTCTGGGGGCAGGCGCAGGCTGACGTTGCCCGATGTCCCCACCACCAGGCCGTACTCCAGCATCTTGCGGGCCGCTACCAGCACTTCCTTTTTGTGTTCGAGCCACTTGCTCATCTGAGGGCCTGCCTTTATCCAGTTAATAATCGGGGCGCCGCCGCCTTAAAACCGCACTTTAGCTATCCCTTGCTCGCCTACATTCTACCTGTAAGCGTACCCACAAGCAAACAGGCCCTTGGGAATAGTCCTGTAAAAATACTTACCGATTTAATAATGTGGTTGTTGACAAAAAAATATCCTATGAGTTATATTGGTTTGATACTATTCGCCATAACTTTAATGTCTTAAACCACGCAGTCCTACGTGTAAAATTTGTGCAAGGGTAAAGCTAGCGATGAAGGGAGGAACTGAATGGGGAAGATAATACTTGTCTTGATTCTCCTTCTGGCGGTAACCGGTGTGGGGCTCTACTTGGCTAATTCTTCGGAGTCCCTTTTCTTTGATACTGCTCCATGGGCCTTATTCGTTGCTGCCGGGGTTGGAATCGTCCTCGGGGCTGTCCGGGGTCTGCGTAAGAGGAAGCCGGTAATAGTGGACGGCATGGTAATCCGGCACGGTGTCGGCTCCTTTGTCGAACATTGGGGGAGCGCCATCGGCATTTTTACTCTGATAGCCTCAGGAATTATACTGGGGTTTTTGTTTATCGGCCCGTTTGCCAAGACAGCGGCAGAAGTCGTTTTCCCGCTGAATATGCACTTTATCGGGCTGGCGGTTACCCTGTTTGCCGGCTGCTTCTGGGCGGCGGACTTCCTCGTATCAAGGAATTACGGCAGCCTGGTGCCCAATATTAATGATATCGTTGGTGGCACCTTGGGCAAGTACCTGCTGCGCCGCAAGTGGTCCTCCGAAGGCAAGTACCTTTCCTCCCAGAAATCGGCCTTCCTGGCCTTTATTGTCCTGGGTGGTGGTATCCTGGTCACCGGTGCCATCAAGGTGGCCGCCCATATCTGGCCGATACAGGCCTCGGTGTATGGAGTAACCACCTATATCCATGATATCCTTTCTTTTCTTTTCATTCTACTGCTGATAGTTCACGTCTTGCTGGTGGTTGTCCTGGGGCACTGGAAGGCATTTCGCTCCTTCTTTACCGGCAAGATTTCCGAAGAATATGTTGAAGAAGAGCACCCCGTCTGGCATGAAGAGCTGAAGAGGGGGGGTGGTTAGAGTGAGGCGGTATAATGAGGTTAGCCAATTGAAGCACAAGTTGATGCCACTGGTTGTGCTTGGCCTGCTGGTTTTGGTGCTGGCCGCCTGCGGCGGGGCTACGGTGCTGGGTGACGGGGAGTATCCGACTCCCCACGCCCTGACCCTGGGCTTTGAGAATTGCCTGCTTTGCCATACCGGCGGTCTTTATGCCATGCCTGATGACGCCATCCATATGGTAGGTAATGAGCTGTGCGCTCTTCCCGGCTGCCACCCCCAGGCGAATGGCATAACACCGACGACAACACCAACAACCACGCCGACGACAACACCAACGACAACCGAGCCGACGACTACACCGACGACAACGCCGACGACAACACCAACAACTACACCAACAACTACACCAACAACTACACCAACAACTACACCGACGACAACACCAACAACGACCGGGCCAGCCGAGCCTCCCCAGTTAACATCTGTGGGCCATGATAGCTATATCCTACTGGGCCTGTGCAATATGTGCCATGACCCTGTTATCGGAGGAGGAACCATGTATTACCCGGTTGAGGGTGCGAATGACCATACCGGCCGCACCGATGATACTTGCGTGACACAAGAGGGATGCCACGTACTGGGAGAGATAGAGGGCTAAATATTTTGCCAAGCCGGAGCAAAGTCTAGGGCGCTACCGGCGCCCTAGACTTTTATTATACGTTATCATTCTGGCTGTAACCGCGTAGGAAAGGATGGGCTGGAGCATGGCTCTCCCTGGCGCTGGTTGAATCATTACTAATCGCCACTGGATTATTTATGGTTTGTCAGCAGTATATGGCCGCCCTTACATCATTGGGCTATGCCCCCGGAGCTTGACAGCAGCTACATGCGGTTTTCAATGGTTGCGTGTAGCCACCTTTTGTGTTTTCAGGTATACTAAATGTTAGTGGCAGCCGACCTGCGGGTAGCCTGTTTTCCTTTTTGGGTGAGAGAGGTTGAAGAAAAAGTTTATCATTGGCGGGTTTTTTGTCGGCCTGGCGGTGTTTTTTCTCGGCTACATGGCCTTCATGGGCGGCGTCA
>SDBU01007430.1_pt1 | contig 12635 bp, 9 predicted proteins | sample 2277071 | NCBI WGS metagenome assembly SDBU01 (sample SAMN10397929, study PRJNA504765) | marine sediment metagenome | isolation source: marine sediment core GS08_GC12, 126 cmbsf | place: Arctic Ocean: Gakkel Ridge, Loki's castle | collected 2008 | reverse complement strand
CTGACGAATACCTTAGAGATGAAGACACCACGGCAGATGAGTTTTCTAATTGACCTTACCAAAGAAGCTCAGGAAGCAAACAGAATAAAGGAAAAAGTTTCGATTCTGGCTGTTCTTGGTAATCCTCCTTATTCAGTTAGCTCAGAGAATAAGTCGGAGTTTATTGAAAACTTGATGGATCATTATAAAGAAGATGTGAGGGATGAGCGGAATATTCAGCCACTTTCAGATGATTACATAAAATTCATTCGTTTTGCTCACTGGAAGATAGCTCAGGCAGGCAAAGGGATATTGGGATTCATTACCAATAACTCCTATCTTTCTGGTGTAATCCATCGAGGGATGAGAAGAAAACTTCTGGAGACCTTTGATGAAATCTATATTTTGAATCTCCATGGCTCTTCAAGAATTGGTGAGAAGACACCCGAAGGTGGCAAAGATGAAAATGTCTTTGACATCCAGCAAGGAGTTGCCATTGTTCTCTACGTGAAATTGGAAAAATCACCTAAAGAGAAAAGGGTTTATTATGCTGACCTCTGGGGACTAAGAGAAAAGAAATATGCATACCTTTTTGGGAATGATGTCCAAACAACTAGTTGGCAAGAACTTAAGCCTGTTACCCCTTACTATTTCCTTGTTCCAAAGGATTTTGCATTGCAATCTGAGTATGAAAAGTTTTGGAAGATAACGCAGATTTTCAAGAAGTGGTCAAGTGGGATAACAACCCATCGAGACCATTTTGTGGTAGGCTTTACAAAAGAAGAGATTGAACAAAGAATAAGGGTGTTTACGAGTGACTTGCCTGATGAATTGGTCAAGCAAAGCCTCAATCTTAAGGATACGAAGACGTGGAAATTGAATAAAGCAAGAGGAAGAGTCAAGGATAAAAAGACCAGCAAGAAAATTTATTATTATGCTTACAGGCCTTTTGACAAACGGTGGCTTTGTTATGAACCTAGCCTTATAGACAGGCCGAGACTGGCGTTTATGAATAATCTCCGCCAAGAAAATCTGTCTCTATTATGCATGCGAGAGGTTCTTATTAAAAGTGACTTTTCGCATATTTTCGTAATAGATCTAATTTCGGATAGGAGAATGTTTCTTAGCAACAGAGGTGCTCCTTACTTCTTCCCCCTTTACCTCTATCCCGATGAAAACGAAGCACAATTGTTTACCAACAAAGCTCTCAAAGCACAACGCATTCCAAATCTCACCCCTGAGTTTTTACAGACTATAAAAGAATCTCTTGGCTCAGAACCAGGCCCAGAGGAAATTTTCTATTACATCTATGCTGTCCTTTACTCCCCCACTTACCGAAAGCGCTACCAGGAATTCCTCAAAATAGATTTCCCGAGGATCCCTTTGCCGGAAGATTATGAGGTCTTCAAAGAATTAAGCAATTTTGGGAAAGAACTGGTTGACCTTCATTTGCTTAAAGCTCCTCCTCTTGATGAGACCGAAATAGGTTTTCCAAAAGGGGGCTCTAATACAGTGGGAAAGGTTTTGTATGATGAAGGAAGCCAGGGAGTTTTTATAAACAAGGAACAGTATTTTGAGGGCATATCAAAGGAAGTGTGGAACTATCGAATGGGAGCCTATCAGGTGATGGAGAAATACCTGAAAGACAGAAAAGGTCGAAAACTTTCTCTTGACGAGATTAACCATTATATGAAAGTGGCAAAAGTCATTAGATTAACAATTGAACTGCAAGAGAAGATTGATGATGTCTATAGAAAAGCTGAAATTTAAATTGTCGTATTCACCAGAATCGTGCATCAACGGACCGGTTTGCAAAATATGCCAATTTGGAAGCATATACGAACTAGTTGGGCTATTTCAACATGGTTCTTCATTCGTCAGAACAAGAAAGAATAATGGCTGACTGGAAATCAGATTACAATCCACATGAGGTTGCTAAAGCACTTGAAAAGGCAAAAAGCGTAGACAAAAATGGTAAGGTCAGGTTTCAAGGCTTTGCTTATTACGATTATGCCGTTGTTTTAAACAGCATGGTATCGTTAAATAAAGAAATACCACTTTTAGAGAAGAGAAGGGTAATTAGTCAAGCAATATCTCAAGCCGGCGCTAAAGGAAAGATCACTACTGAGAGACTACTGTCGGAGATAAGAAACCTTGAATCAAAATATCTCAGGAGACCCCTGCAAAGATACAATCTCGTAACCTCTATTTCTGTAAATCGGCTTTGTAACCTGAAACGCAAGAAAGTTTGTGGCTGCACTATTTCTTTCTGTCCTTCTCTTCCCAAAGTTTATGGCCGAGGTATTTCGAAGATAATACAGCACGCTCGCCATTCCATAACTGGTGAGGTTCCCATCAATTATATGTATGTTAAAGTAAGCGTGTCAGCCAAATCCTATGACGAAGCTGCAAACAAAGCTTTAGATGCGCTGGATTTGATTAGAGGTATTTGGAACTTCTTTGAGAATCGAAAGCACGGCATGCGAATTTCTTCAGGAAAGCGTAACCCTGTAAACAAATATATTTTAGGCCCTTTGCATACACTACATAAACCCAATGGCAAATTGGCAACCGAGAGTTGGTGGTATGATCTAGAATATGTTTATCAAATAAGACCCTATGATCCCTCTCGAGTGATTGGAAAGCTCTACAAATTTGAATCTTCAGTTAGAAAGTTAATTCAGAAAAGTAAATATTCTTCAGACATTGATACAGCGATCTTGAGATATACGCGGGCTCTTGATTTGACAAATTGGGAAGATGCCTTTCTCAGGTTGTGGAGTGTACTGGAGCATCTAACGGGAACGAGTCCTAGCGATAAGTATAAAGTAACAGTAAGAAGGGCTGCGTTCGTTTTTGGAGGTGAAAAATATGCGCGTCAGGTTCTGACCCACCTCAGAGATTATAGGAATCGGGCAGTTCACAGCGGTTCTGAAAATCATGACATTGGAGCTTATATGTATCAATTGAAACGGTTCGTTGAAGCCTTAATGGAATTTCATCTTGGCAACAAATACGGCTTTAAGAGCCTTGCAGATGCGTCAAGAGTTTTAGATTTACCATGTGATCGACAGGAGCTACGTAAAAAGCGCAAAACATTAGCTTATGCAGAATGGTTTTTGGGTTATAAATGATTGGACGGCCTAACCACGTACTGGACGGTGACTGGTGTTTCGCTGACGTTCAACACCAGCAGGTCAGCACGAACGTTATGTGTAAGGATGCAAAAAATGAATACGTCGGAACTTTTTGAAGAAATTGAAATGCTTCAAAACCTACTTGTCTCACGTGCGACAGGTGGTGAGGCACATGATGTACAGTACAAGAGCTTGCGAGGTGAATTAGTAAACGATTCATTTGTCAGAGATAGACTTCCGAGGTTCGTTAGAACCTGCCTCGATCTAAATCAATTCTGGAACTTCATTAAAAAAAAGTTCGGCACTTATCAGGAACGCCGGGAGTACATTTGGCGTGAGTTCAGACCTTTACTGGGGAGAACAGAAGATATGGATACCCATTCTAAATCTGTTTTTCTGTGCCATAGCTCAAAAGATAAATTCTTTGTACGTAATCTATCGGATCATCTTAGAAGTTACGGGGTTAGAGTTTGGTTAGATGAAGCGGAGATTAACGTTGGTGATTCTTTGACAGAAAAAATCGGAAAAGCCATTGAAGAAACTGATTATGTTGGGGTTGTATTATCGCATAACTCCATCAATTCAGAATGGGTGCAGCGAGAATTGCAGATAGCGTTGCAAAAGGAAATAAAAGGAAAAAAGGTAGTAGTCCTGCCAATACTGATTGAGACGGTTGAAATACCACCTTTTCTTAAGGACAAACTTTATGCTGACTTCACAACTCCACAAAAATTCGAAGTCGAAGTCCAGAAACTATTGAGGGCACTCGGTGTTTCCCTCGAAAGGGAAAAAAGGAAAATCGAGATAACGCCTGTAGAAATACCGAAAAAACCATCCGCGCATCTTACGCTAGCTGAACACAAGTTAACCAGGTTTGAAGACATCAAGATTTTAGAAATAGATGACTCTAAATCATACAAACCTGATCCAATGAAGTCACTTTACAATATTTACATGAAACTCTCAGCCTCGCCACCACTAGAGTGGCAACAGATATTTGAGGCCGAGCGTCGCTTCCCGCGTCATACTATGTGGCGAAATGCATGGATTGAGGAAGGCCACATTGTGATTCATTGCGTTCCTGACGAACTCGAAAAATATCATGCAAAGGATCTTACGGAAGATGTGGATAAAAGTAATTCAAAATATCGGAAATATTTGATGGAAGAAGCACAGAAGGAAGCCACAAAGGTAGAACAGGAAATGTCTGAGCGTAATAAATTGAAAGAACTGAAACAGCGAATTAGGTTTAGCTAAAGGAATGAGTTAATAAGGCGACATAAGGTTTCACATAACAAATCACTCCAGCGGACGGCTGATAGCCGTCGCTGAGCTGCAATGTTATAGAAAAGATATTATGGATATCGAAGAAAAATTTGTAGAAACAATTATCCAGTTAAAAGAAGTCATTAAGACTCTTCAGGACAATTTATCCCAAAAAAGTAATTTTAATAATCTACAACGACATAAAGTAACATCTTCGGGCTATGATATTGTTTACTTTTCCTCTATTTTTATGGACGTACATAAAAAAGCTGAACGCGCATGGAGCGATGAAGAAAAATTAATGAATAAATTGGGCCCTCTTGAATTCTCTAAAATCAAAACGGGAATGAAAACAGACTATCAAAACGAATTAGCTACTGTCTATAAAGCACTGTTTTACTTTGTGCGGGCTTATCAAGATACTCTTTACGGAACCCTATTGGTATTAGATGGACAATCTGCAGGACCCTTCACAAGCATGCAAAGCTGTATGGGAAAAAAAGAAAATAAATATCGAAACAAAATGAATTTGGCAGTACCTGAGTATATTGATTGGTTTTCGCGATGGAGAGAAAAACGCAATAGAATTAAATCAGGTGTAAGTTGTTCTCTTGCAAAACCAGCTAACCAATTAGGTGTTATATTCAATGTTGTAAAAGGCAAGGAAAATGCTATAGTTTCTGACCTTAAAAGTGTAGTGACCCTACAAGATGCGGTTGAAGCTATACAAATGAGTTATAAATTAGGCAAATACATTAACTCTATAGTAACTAAATCCAGTTGACCTTATCTTGTTACTTTATGGTTTGTCTGTGGCATAGACGCGCATCTGTTTGAGGAAAAACCTCTTGGGGATGTTGGAAGTGAAGAGATATCAACCGAAGTGGTAATAAGTCCTAAACACTATCCAACAGTGCTTTCTTTGACGTAAATCTCAAAGATATTGTTCTTTAGCCTTATCCCGTATATCCGCGACTTTGGGATCCAAATTTTCATACCGTTGTCGATCAATATAGCTTTATCAGTTTCGTGCAGGATTCGGACTTGGGTCCAAATAAATCTTTCCTTTGGATATATTACCCTGTAAATGCTTAGTAGCCAGAACATGGGGTTATCTCCCTTCATATTTGCAAGCTCTTATGGCAGTTCTCTTATTGATATCTAAGCTTTTGGCTATTTGTTCATAAGTCATTCCGAGCAAGCGTAGTTGGGTTGCTTTTTTGGATAATTTTTGATATAAATAGGGTTGGCGGACAGGGAGTATCTTGATATATGCGGTTATTTCACCAAAAGTTCGAATTGGTTGCGACCGCGTCCGCCAGTTTTTTTATATCCGTAGGGATTCGAAGCCAACCCGAATGCTTCCAGTGGAAGAAAAGTGAGCTCAGCGAACGACAGTGAGGGTGGCCGGCTTCGGCGGAGAAGCGAGAGCGACGGGGGAGAAGGAATCCCACCCTCTCCGCCAGTTGTCGAAACGCTTTACCAACTTGACATCAAGGGGAGAGTAGGCTCTAATTATATAGCTTTGTGACCAAAACCATCTTTGCCTTCTTGCCCAGCTCATTTTTTTGTATTTAGACTCATCCCTCATTTAGCTATCCTTGCAGTTGAAATATGATAATTCGTTACTCTCTCAAGTGCTCCTTTTCTTCATTTTCTTCCTGATCTTAATGACACTGTGAAGTGAAGTTTCATGAAGTCTTTGATGAACACGGAAAGCAATAGTTGACCATAACTCACAGCCGTTGAATCACGGATTCTTGGCAGTGATAGTCCGTTCAATAAGTGGTTATTCTTCCGAGACAGGGAAAACACCCTGATTGAATCGATATCTAATATTGGAGGTCTGCCACTGACCTGCCTCGAAGCCATCGTTCCATTGACTCTAACTTAACAAGTGGTACTATTAGTGGGGGCAGGTCAAACCGAAGGTTCAAAAAATATTTTCGAAATGGAGGTGTCACATGAAGAAAAAGAAAATGCTCCAGTCAGAGCATTCAACTCTGCAAGAAGACTTATCGAAAAACGCAGATTTGGATCGTGATCATAGCGAAAACGGCATTGTCGAATACGGCAAAGCTACTCAGTTAACGAAAGGAAAGGGTGGACGCAGCTCAGAGCAGGGCTATACAAAGCCATAACAAAATCTAGACCAATAAGTCTGACAGAGCAGGTGAGTTGCCGTGACCGGTACCGAAACTCAATATCCAAATTCTCAGGTGACGCTGGAGAAAGGTGTGTACATCGCCTACTTTGACGGCGAATTTGTTTTGCTGGATCTCAACAAAGATAAGTATCTAGGACTTGATGCGACAGCGAGTAAAATGCTGGCCAAGTTACTAGGGGTTGAATCACTTTCTGAGAAATGGGTCAATCCATCAAACGTCTCTGTTGAGAGTCAAAAACATAAAACATTCGAGTCTCTACGTTCACTTGGTTTGGTGGGGCAAAGGCAAGTCACGGCAACTTCTAAATTACATATTGAGGTTCCAGAAGAAGCTGGCGGTTTAACCATTTGTGATTGGAGACCACACCAGAGTCCACTTAGTGTTTTAAGCAAACGACCTTCAATTTGGAGAATTCTCGAGGCCCTCAGAATGATTGCACAAGCAAATTGGATCCTTACACGTAGACGTTTGCGTGGGCTCGTCGAACACATACAAAGGAAGGTGATGAATGGGCAGTATTCGTCCAGAAAATCAAGTTTGAATTCAATTGCGAATCTGCATGAAGCAGTACAGCAGGCCCGTATCTGGTATCCTCGAAAGGTAGATTGTTTGGTAGGCTCAGGTGCTCTGTTACTTATGATGCTGAAAAGAGGTGTAGGAGGTAATTTAGTTGTGGGAGTCCAAAAATATCCATTCTACGCTCATGCTTGGGTGGAATACTGCAATACCGTAGTCAATGATGCGGAAGAAGCGAAGAGACGTCTCTCTGTTATTCTAAGAACACCTCTATTTTAATTGGACTATACAAAATATGCCAATAATTGCAGGTGTATATTCATTGTCTGAAAGTTCCAGAATCAGCCGCCCAAAGAAAATAATTCAGTCTATGTTGAGTGACTGCGTTCAGATATCACTTTATGAAACCCAATACTGTAGTCTTGCAACTGGTTATAAACCCCAGGAGCAGAGTTTAGAAGTTGTATCAACAAATCCCATGTCAGGTCTTGTTCTGCTAGGTAGAATCCATACTTTCAATGAATTATCTGGAAAACCTACATGTAAATCGATTGTCGACTATATTATGGACTCTAAAGATTTAATATTGAGTTCAAGGGGGCGGTGGTTAGCCAATAATGTTTGGGGAAATTACATAATTGCACTTGTAGATGATAAGAAACGTAGAGTCTGTATTTTCCGTGACCCTACTGGTTTAGCCTCGTTATTCTACATAAAGACAGAAGACTTTATTATTTTTGCATCACAGCTGTCAGCGTTGACCGCAGCAGTGCAAGAAACTCTCAAACTGGACTATAAATTCTTGTCATCGTATGTTATTTGGGGATCTCACACGACACCCCGGACCCCCTTTCAAAGAGTCAGGGAACTTGAACCGGGAAGTATGATGGAAATATCGGTGTCTGGGGCAAGAACTGATTTGTTTTGGAACCCAACGCATTATATAGATGTCTCTCAGGCTAACAAAACTATGATAGGCATTTCTCTTGGGGAAATGCTACAGAACATTATGGCCATTTGTATTAAGGGGACCAAGGGAGTTTATCTTGATCTTTCTGGAGGAATAGACTCTTCAGCCTTGCTGGCATCACTAGCAAATCCTAAGCGAACTAACTCAGTCAATGTTATTGCCGCAACAGTTTATCATCCTTCAATAGCCGCGGCATCTGAACTCAATTATGCTCGTGAGGTTGCTAATAGCCTGAATATGGATTTAATAGAATTGAATGGAGAGGATTATTTGCCATTTTCAGAGCTTTTTAACTTGAAACGACATAGAAAGTGGGATAGACCTAGTGCTCAGCTACTACAATTAAGTCTACACGAAAAACATGCTGCTACTGCAAGGCAATTTCGATGTGATTCATACATCAATGGATTTGGTGGAGATCAGCTTTTTCAGGCCAAGACTAGTAGTCCTATTTACCTCTGTGATTACGTTACTCCTCGTAAGCTTAAAAAACTACTATCTGAATTAAAGAGTACCTGCAAGCAAGAGGGAATCCCGTACATCTCAGCATTGTGGGAGACTTTCAAAAACCTTAGTCTTCATCTAATTGGCCAATATGATCATTTTAGATGGAACAATAAAATACCTTCTTGGTGTACCGATCAATTGGCCGAATTTGCAAATAGAGAAATTTTTAGACCCCCTTTCTGGGAGGATCTTGCTGCTCTAACTCCAGCCAAATCTTCGCAGCTTCTGGACATTTATGATTGTTCCGCCCAAACTGATCGTGGATTTCGAGACCCAAACTCTTTTATGATCCACCCATATCTTTCACAGCCGTTAGTTCAATTTGCATTATTATTACCTACCGAACAACTTGTGTCAGCAGAGATGGATCGCATAGCTTTTCGACAAGCAATGAGCGACATACTCCCAAGTTCAATCCTTAACCGGTTTACAAAAAGCGAATATTCCGGTATGTATCAATTCGGATTAAGAGCGAATCTGCAGGAAGTTGAAGAGCTATTATTGAATGGTTGGCTTTCGTGTAATAAATTTGTAGACAAGGATAGTCTTAGGATGGAGTTGCGTCAGGCATCTCAAGGTTATACTCCAGATATATGGCCTATTCTGAATGCATGTGCAATCGAATTATGGTTGTTAGCTTGGGGCTACGGAATGGTTCGATGTTGAACAACTCGACGGGTTGGCCTAACATCGGCCGGAGTTGACGGCAGGGCTCCGCTCCTTGGTTAGGTTTGGTGCTCTCCCAGAGCTTATTTTGAATTCGCTTGTGCAGTGCTCTTAAAGCCTGCCGCAACTCAGCCAAGCGTTACCCGGCATCAATGAGAATACTTTGCTTCGTCAACGATAGCCGATTTATTAAGCTGCGTAATGACCCAAGTCTAGGAGATTAGAAAATGGAGATGTCCCTGTGGGCCGCAATCTACGTCGTTTACAGTGTCGCCTTGCGCGGTCTTGCGACTGTCTTCCGTGATTTGAAAGAAGCCGAAATTTCACATTGGCTTACTGCCCTTTGGGAAGCGGAATGCGGCATGGATAAGCGCACGTGGTCCTCTGATGCCCACCGCTTCTGGACAACAAACGACACAAACCTCCTTACGAACTTTTACTACCGCGGCTTGCCAGGTCAGTTCGTGAATGCGTTCGGGCGCGAGCGGAACCTGCGCCAGACATTACAGGAGCAACGGACCAATTGGATGCTCAGTGTCGTAGATGACGCGGCAAGGGCGAGCCACGCTAGTCTTCAGACTATTCCGGCGAATGAATTTGATCTGAAGCGCGGTCATCGTCTCTACGTCTTCCCAATGCTTATCGCGATTCAGTTTCTTCCGCACGCGGATCAAGAAACGGGAGGTGCGCTCTCGTGGCAAATCGGTCAGCTACTAGCCCACACACAGCAGGATCGCGGGCCTTACACGGAGTCGGCGCGTGACCAAATCAACCAGATGATACCGCAAATTCTGACTGACCAACTCCGTGTTGGCCCAATTTCCTGGAATGGTATGGTCGTCACTCGGGACGTTCTTGATCGTCTCTTCGACCTCGGTACAAGTCTTGAAAAAATGTCGCGATTCGAAACGGCACTTGGGCGCGGTCTCCAATTTCTCGTCTACTACAGGGCCAGCCTTGACTCAGCAGAGAAGAAGAAACGTTTTCCGAGTATTTGTCGAGAGCAAACAGCTCTTATTGACCAGTATTTCAATGAGATTTTTCTTGGGCGACTTCCAGTGGATCCATCTTTCCTTTCATGGCTTGATGCACTACAAGAACATGCGAATGGCGCCATGGCGTCCGGGAACCCTTCAAGAACTTTGGTGCGGCAAACCTCCGCTGCAGTAATGGCGCGGCACTCCGGAGCACAGGAGGTGCCGGACAAGATATGGCATCTCAGTGTTTTGGATAGCCTGAGAGCTGCACATTGCTCCCTTGGGCTGCCGGACTGCCAAGATCGAAGAGACCGCGTAACGCTCTTTCTCTCCGAGAACGGCGTCACTCATCAGGACGGGATCAATATCATTGAAAAGTATGTATCAAGACGTACGCCTGATTTCCAAGAAGATATGATGGAATTTGTCAAGCATCTTCCAGAAGAGATCTCAAGGGCAGAGACGCTAAAACCTGAACTTTTTAGTCTTGCTCCTGAAATAACCGTTGATGAGCTTTGGGCGGAGCTTTCTGCATACAGAACTTGGAAGACATGGGAGGATGTTACGGTGACTGCATCGCTAGCGGCGAAACCGGTGGCGGACGTGGTTACAAAGACTATAGGCCCGTTGGTGCGCAGGGGATTGAAGCGATCTCGAAAGAAGCGCGCTTGGGACCATTCGCGGACTAAACGACTGCGCACTTTGATTAGACAAGTTATGGAGGAAGAATTGTCCCATAGGGGCCCGTGAACGGAGGAGTGTGGAACTTGAGTTATGCACGGCTAACATCGGTTTCCACCTGGCTGCAGGGGCTCTGGTGCGAAACGAGCGTCCAGAGCATTCTCGCAGTTAATTGCAAAGCCAAAAGGCCGATGCTCTTAAGCCTTGCAGCAGGTGAAACCAAGCGTTAGATGAATCAAGCTCAACATCCGTGTTTCGCTTGAAAAGAAAAAAGCGCGCGCTTTCAGCATATAACACACCATATACGTTTCATCGCTCCGCTCCTCGGGCTTCGCCACATTTTACCTTCGCTACACTTCGGCAAAACGTCGTATATGCTGGAGACGTTGTACGTAAGAATGATTAGAAGTTAAAACCGTAACTGTTGGAGTAGAACATGCTGAATAAAGCCCTAAGTACTATCCGACAGCGCTTTCTTTAACGTAAATCTCAAAAATATTGTTTTTTAACCTTATTCCATGTATCCGTGATTTTGGGATCCAGGTTTTCATGCCATTGTCAATCAATATGGCTTTTTCAGTTTCGTGTAGGATTCGCACTCGGGACCATATGTGTTTTTCTTTGGGGCAATTGAGATTGCCACGCCTGCCTTCGGCAGACTCGCAATGACAGACGATAGACTTCGCTTCTCGCAATGACAGGAAAATGTCTGGCCAGAACATAGGATTACCTCCTTCCATATTTGCAAGCTCTTATGGCGGTCTTCTTAGTAATATTTAAGCTTTTGGCTATTTCCTGGTAGGACATCCCCAACAAGCGCAATTGGGTTGCTTTTTTGGATAGTTTTTGATATAAATAGGGTAGGCCGGTATGGAGTATTCTAATGTGTGCGGTAATTTCACCAAAAGTTCGAATTGGTTGCGACCGCGTCCGCCAGTTGTCGAAACGCTTTACTGACTTGGCGTCAACGAGAGTATAGACTATGGTGATTGTAGCCTTGTGACCAAAGACCATCTTTACCTTCCTGCCTGGCCGGAAAGGAAGAGAAGATGGCATCAATTTACAAAAGAGAGAACGTATAGTATCTCTCCTACCGTAAAAGCGGCAGGAGAGTGCGAAAGAGTGTCCACAAGTCAAGGAAGTTAGCGGTACTCGCACAGAAAGGTAGAGGTTCAACTAGCAAAAAAGAAGCTGGGTTGGGAGGAAATAAGAGACTCAACCTTCTACTATCTTCAGGAAAAATACTTACACTACCTAAAGGCTAACACCAGACCTACCACTTACGTAAGATACAGAAAAGCCCTCCAGCACTCTACCGATTTCCTCAAGAGTTGCGGAATTCCATCAGCAAAACTCTCCCAAATTTCATTCCAACTTATTGAAGAGTATAAACAGGAAAGAAGTAAAGCGGTAAAGCCTCTTACGGTGAATGTTCAGCTTAAAGTGTTGAAAGCTCTCTACAATTTCTCACCTTCAGTAATTTTCTATTTTTGAAAAAATCCAGCCTGCTTGGCAGTAGACATCCAACGGTGATATGTTAGAGATGCCAATTTACACGATATCAGATCATAGACGGCCTGAGAGGATTTTGCAAGAGGGCAAGGAACTCATCCCCTTGACATTTTGTAAAATATCATTATACTATATACCAGTAGGTGGTAATTATATAACATATTCTGTGGGAGACTAAAGAACTAGCAGAGCGGATTAGTGAAGAGTACCAGATATATAGGAATCTAGTTCCTGCCTTTATTCCTATCCGAGCTAA
>SDBU01007429.1_pt1 | contig 12635 bp, 13 predicted proteins | sample 2277071 | NCBI WGS metagenome assembly SDBU01 (sample SAMN10397929, study PRJNA504765) | marine sediment metagenome | isolation source: marine sediment core GS08_GC12, 126 cmbsf | place: Arctic Ocean: Gakkel Ridge, Loki's castle | collected 2008 | reverse complement strand
GCTTCTTGCCAATTAAAAATAATATCAGAGCCTCCTCCAGAATCTACCATCTCTACTTGTAATAGTGCCTCCATGGTGTACGTATCACCTTGTAATAGTTTGAAGACGCCAGGTGTTGCAGTAGCTGTAATTTTTGTAGTATCACCAAAAAAGAAATTATTATCCCATGGAATTACGCCAACGGTACTATCATCAGCAGTTAATCCAGTTAACAGTCGAGAAGCAGTACTACCTCCTGCACCTGATGTAATTACTGCCCATTGATTCTGAGTTGAATCAAAGATTAACAAAACATTTGCATTGCCATCAAGTGTGAGGTCACTACCTGTTTGTGTTCTAATGTTGAATCCAGCAGAGCCATTTCCTGATTCATCATTTTTGATAGTTATAGTTTGAGTAACAATTCCCTGGATGTTTAGGAATTGCCCTGCATGAGATGCTCCCTTGATAAATTCCAAGTCAGTAGTACCAACTCCTCCACTAGCTATAACTCGTGTAGAGTCCTGATCTAAAGGTTCTGAGATATCTAAAACTCTAGATGTAGCAGATGCTGCCTTACCAACTTCCTCATCAATTATTGAAATTAGTTTTGGATTAAATGATATAGGTCCAATCATTACACCCCCCGTAGTTAGCAAAGAATTTCCTGATGATGAACCACTATTACCCTCTGGTGGAATTTCAGGGGATGGTGGAATTGTTATTGTTTGAGGATTAAAGACTCTACGGTTTCGTGCATTCTCAGAGTTTATTGCATTTTGCTGAACTTTGAGTCTGTCCCATACAGTTGGGATACGAGTAGCTTTACTGCCAGCCATTATTCAAACCTCTTTACTCCCGTTATTGCTCTCAAAAATCCCCCCGGTCCTTGTGGTTGTTTGTCAATTGTGTATGTGATTTTTTTGGCAACAAGCTTGATAGTGTTAGCTCCGTTGTCTGATTCATTTACTAGGAATTTGTTTTCCAAAAAGAATGAATCAGCAAAGTCAATATCAAATGTTCCTTCAGTTGTAATGTCGTATTGCTTGTGACGAAATCCTGTAATCTCTAACTTTGCTTCATTTGATTGGACTAGGGATATGTGATTAGAAATTAGTGGCTCATCAAAGAATCGAGGCATAATAGCACGCTCTGTATTGGGGGAGGTTAATGCCAAATCATTTTTTGCAAAATAGAATCCATCAAAAGACCAGTCAATCCTACCATTAACTGGTACACCTACACTATCAATTCTGATTACCTGCTCTAATGGGTTTTCAATTTGTGGATGGAATCTGCCTTGTTCATCGTATGGTTTGAGCCACTGGAAACAAATCTTTTTGAGATTTTTCCATTCAAAGACATTAAGAATTTCAACTCTCTTAACAAATGCCTGAGTGATTTGTCCCCACTTTGCAGGAGTTCTTGCACGATAAATCTGGAATTCATTTAATGGTAATACAATTGATGCCCATCTATCATTAAATGGAATGGTATAGTCTTGAGTTACTACATTGTCTGATGTATCATAGCAAGTACAACGACATGGATAGTTTCCCTGCAAAAATAATCCAGTAGAATCATCATCAAATCCTGCTTTGTATCTAAACTTTTGATACGTTACTAAACTTTCAAGATTACCCAAGTCTCGGGCATCAACATTGTTAAAGCCAATTTCCCCGTTGTGATTAAAATGCATGTTTGAGGTATCAAGGGTTACTGGTTCTTTTTTGGTTAGATTATTCCCGTAGAGTGTTCCAATTGTATCTCCCTGGTATGAGTTTGGTGCAAATGGAAATTTGAAATCAGCCCATGCACCTACCCTGTAATATTTTGGTTTATCATTAAAGTCCTGAACATAATCTGTAATCTCAAATGTCCAGGTGTAGCGTACTGCGGAATCAACTCCGAAATTATTTGTTATGCCACCAGTGTTTGGTTTCTGGAACCACCCTCCAGCAGGATCTAAATCAATGCTATTGACTGGATGATAACAGTCATTGAATAGTTCTTCACCTTCAGAAATATCAGTTAATGTGTCTGTACCAAGGGAGGGTAAAGTTCTCCATCTAAAATTTGGGGGTCTATTTGCCTCAGTAGATGTGTGTATTTTTTCACATTGATATGCAACTCCTGCATCTGAAACCCTGGTATCTGGAAAGTAAAATATCCCACTAACCCATGCATCAAGGGATGCAGGATTAACTCCATTAATTTTTTGATAAACTCTTGCCTCATGGTCAACTGCTATCATTTGGAAATCCTCTAGCTCACGAAATACATCCCAGTTTCTCCATTCACTTGTCCCTGAGAATTGTGCTCCGTTGTGTTTTGCTACATTATTATCAAATGGTTTTCCAAATCGATCTAATCCACCATTCTGATTAAATGGAATACCTGCACTCCCTAGTTCAAGATCAACTAGAATCCTAAATCCTCGATACAAGTCAGTTCCTGAATACTTGTACTGGGAGGGAACAGATGCAGTTGAGATTGCACGAATGTCAGCAAATGTTCTGCTACCATTAGAATCCTGAATTATTAAATTAGAATCCCAGCAAGCAGCTGTAGTAAAACTTGGATTAAGACCAGCGAGTGCTCCTGATGGATTTCCCCCTGATGCCCTCCAAGCTGTATCTTTGTTGTTAGTCCATAGTGAATAAATCGGGTCTATCCCAAATGATGTTAAATAATTTTGAAATGTAATCTCATTCCAAAATGCAGGATTGGTTGATGGTTCTGTATTAATTGGAACATCTTGACTAGCTTGAAAATGTCTTCTATCTCCATCAGCATTAGCCTCTGGTAACATGACAATTACATCAGTTGGGTATGGGAGTGTATCATCCCAAAATGTGTATAATGCAAAAGCCTCATTTGCTCCCTGAAAGTCAAAGAATTGTACTGGCAAAGAACCAAAAGAATTAGCACCCCAGGACCCAACTACTGTACCTCTAGTTGACTCAATTCCTCCCTCCTCCTCCGCAGGGTTTACTGCTAGTGTATCAATTATGGTAACAGCTAGTGCAGGATCAAAGACACCATCAGTTTGTTGTCTTGGAGGATTTCCTGAAATGAACATGTTGACAGTAATGGTCTGAATAATATTATCAACAAATGCCAATTCCCAAAAATCGCCGCCCCCGCCGGCAGCAACTGAGGAACCCATTCTATCCACTACTTGGAGTAATCCATCATATGCTGATTGTTCATGCAAATCAAAACGAAACTCATTTGCAGTCCATTCAGGGAGAGTGTTAGTTGTTGTAATGTCTCCCCCCTCTACATCGCTTTGTAGTGTCCCCTTGGAATCAGGGTCATTGTAAAAGTCAATAATATCACGTGTTACATTAAATGCATTCTCAAAGAAGAATGGTTTTGAGAACATTACTTTAGATGTATGATACTCTCTAGCTAGCATCTCAACTTCTAAAACTGTACCCATCTGTGTGTCATTTATGGGACGAAGTATGTCTACCTCATAGATAGTATCAAAAACTTTTCCATCTCTGTCAGTTACGTTTAGTCTAACTTGATCAAACTGATCTAATATTGGAGTGGTTCCTGCATTATCCTCTGTAATGAATTGACCAAACTGAGAGTTTAGGCGCATTGATAGTGAGCGGAGTTCTCCTGTACCAATCTCAATCCATTCTAATCTCTCGACACCCTCTGTAATGTCTACAGATGTTCCTAGAGGATCAAATGTAACAGAATAAGTAAAGTCGGTCATGGTGGAATTGTCTCAGTGATATCTCCATTACGATAAAGTCTGACAGTAAATGGAACCTTGTCTCGTGGGTCCTCTACGTCATGAATTTCCATATCATAAAGAACATAGCCCTTTGGTTTGTCATTAGGATCATTTACCTCATCTGTTAATCCAGTTGGTGTCAAGTTTAGTAATCCATTAAAACTTGCAAGCTGTAAGCCGAATCTCCCAGCAGTAAACTCTGGGTTTATTGCCTCACCTACTTGCCAGTTGAACAAATTGCGAACACCAAGTGTTGCATTGTGAGATACAAAATATCCATTTAGTGTGATATCAAATATTCCTAAAAGTGAGTCTTGTATTTGGTCTAAGACTCTACGTGGATTTGGATGAATGTTTGTATCTCGTGCCATGTGAAATGATGGATAGGTGAGTCGTCCTGTATCATCAGGGGTGACAGCTTCTAAATTAAATTCAATAATATTTGCAGAACTAAGGGAGGCAAGTGTATCTCCTGCATCTTTAAACCTGTAAAGTATTGCATCGACTGCCATGATTACAACCCATCATACAATACCCTATGGGCGTTAGTTCCTATCATGTCCTGTCTGTTTAATTCCTTGGAAGGATCTTTTTGCAGTCTCATAGAGTTCCCTGATGAACCCCCAGAGAGTTGGATGAATCCAGCAGTTGATTGTATCCTCACTCCTCGAATTCCAAGTTGTGTATTTTTCTGAGTCTGTCTATCTAAAAATCCATTAAATTCTTTGGTTAGTTCTCTCTTCCATCTAATATCAAAGAGTCCTCCAGCTCGAGTTAGATCCTTGATAATAATTGGAATTAATGAAATACCCAGTGCAATTAAAACAGTGTGAGGAATTTTTGAAAAGATACTTCTTGCAAGGGATGCAGGGTTTTGTGCTAGTCCTACTCCTTTAGAAACATAAGATGCAACTTGAGAGTCTACTGAACCAAGTGGTTTATCATTTGCTTTTAGTTCATCTTCCCCTACTGTAGTCATTTGAATTTTAATCTCGTCTTGAATAATTTTTATGACATCTGAACGAAATGATTCATCAAACTGACCAGACTCTGAATAAAAATCAAACCCATCAACTTTGTAATCAGCAAATCGGGGCGATACAATTCGTGCAGCTACCATAATATTTTCTACGAATTGTTTAATGGAACTAGCAAGTGTCATGGTATGGTACTAGCTCCTAATGATGATATGGTGGCAGTTGTTACAAAGTCTAATGTTAATTCTATAGTTGCAAACCCAACTCCAGGATCAGTAATACTGAGTTTAGAGATTGCAGCTGTTCCATCAATTACTGTAGTGTTACCTGAAACTGATGTGATACTTACACTCCAGAATCTTGTTGCAAGCTGGGCATTTACTTGGAGAGATAATGCGATAAGGTTTGCGAGTTCTGGTTGTGTTACCATCATTATAATTTCAAATGCTGCATCAGTTAGTGAGAATAGTTTTTCAACTGCATCAGAGGTGAGAGAATTAAAATCTACATTATGATTAATTTGTGCAGGGATTACTGACAATACCTGACGATACTCTGTAGTGTCAGTACTAGGATCTGGTTCTTTGAACATTACTGCAAAGCCTTGAGTATCTACAAATTCTGCTGGCTCTCCAACTATAGTATCAACCATTATGCGAATGTCGTCTCCGATGGTTTTACCAGCTGTCCTGTGATTCTATACTTTACAAGTTCTGCTGCTCCAGTAATTTTTTCAATGTTTGAAATTTTTACAAATGATTTTGTTGTTAATGTTGATCCTGCGGGATTATTGTTATTGCTCAAAAATACAGCAGTTGCCTGTTGTCCTATTTGTGGGGCATTACTTTGCGGGAGATAGATATTTGGAATTTTATCAAGGGTTGTTCCCTGTAAGTTATCTTGCTGTCCGAAGGTAATTGCTGAAAACGTGCCTGCAAATGCCCCTCGACCAAGATATGGCACTCCAGCCCCTCCCCGAGATGCTCTGGTATCTTTTGTAAGGTAGGGAATCTGTACAAACCCTTCACTAATTGAGACATCCCCAAGGGACTCATAGGTAAAGTCTGATGCTGGGAGTAAATCCCCAACAGAGTCAGTGTTATCAAAGACTAGCGTCCCATCAAAACCGGTGTATACTTTATCATCTATCCCTGTAACTTGTGCTAGTCTGAGACGTAGAGTTCTTTGCAAGTCTGGCTGTGCTTGGTCTTTATGGTCATGAGCTAACCAATAATAATTTGCAGTAAACCACGGACCTACAGATGTTGCTGGATTAAATTGTAAATCAAGAATCCTTTGCAGCTCTGTTCCCATTTGTTCAATGTTATCTAATGCATCAGAGTATGATGTGAATTGAACATCAACTACTCTATAGTAAAGAGTAATGTCATACTTGTCAATTAGTTCAATGTAATTTGGATGAACTGTACGGTCTTCTTTTTGATCATCATTTATTTTTCTAACTACAACAGCCTTTGGCCATTCGTTTCCCTCTACTTGTTCTCTGTCAAAAAATCTAACTATCTCTTTCATGTTGTCAAGTGGTGACTTTGATAGATTGCCTACAAGAGACCAGTTGGTCTCAATGAATTCCATAATTTCAGTTGCTTGTGATACCATGATTAGAATCCCGTAGTTGCACCGAAAGTTTTTCCACCAGAAAGTAAGTTAGGATTTTTCCTGCCATACACTGCAAGGATATGGTCTTGTATGGATTTTTTCCATTCGTTAATTCCCTCAAGTGAACGGTCTTTGATTGGTGTCTGCCAGTAGTTGTAGATGGCAGCAGCTAGTCCTGTTGATAGTGAAACAATTTCAGGATCTGGATTATCAATTGGAGTTAATGCATGTAGATTAATCTGAGTGTTTACATAATTGTCAGCCTCTCGACCCATTGACATTATTTTCTCGTCTGAGGCTGTTACTGAATCTGGAATGTTTAGACGCTTTTTTGCTTCAAGTAAATCAGCATATCCTGAGGATGATTCACTACTCAATTTGTAATACTCCTAATTACTCTCAGATTTAGCAGAAATGTCTTGAATGTTTGAGTGTCCTCTATTTTTATTTGTGCCAAGAAAATGCCAGGGGACTGTGGCATGTTCGTAGCTATTACACCAAGCCGTGCTGCTGGTTCATTATCTACAGTTACTATACTCATTGCTACACCATTACCTGAAGCAGGAAATGGTGTTACAAAGTCTGAGGAGGTGATAAACATTGTAATGGTTCCCCCTAGTTGGATTACCTCGTTTGTATCCTGGTTAATGATACGAAAGTCTTGGTTGTATGAAGTCTCCCCAACAATATACGTCCAGTCAGTCATTTGATTGTAATTATCTCCTTTGATGGTAGTAGTGCAGTAATGATTGAGGTACTGTGAAGAAATGCTGAAATAATTACATTATCAATTAGTGGGACTACAAGTGTTGTATCAAAGATTGAAACATCAAATATTCCCTGCGGTAAAACATCATCATCAGGATCAAACATTCCTCTTTCGCTAGACACAGATACTTTTGTAATAATTTATTTTAGAGAACTATTAGCCGACTATCTTGCCAACAAGTTCTGGGAACTGTCCCTCAATAATTGCAATGTCCCCAGCAGATAAAACCAAATCAACATCTAAAATTTGAATATTTGTTACAATGTCTCTACGCATCTGAACAGATAACGGTGTAGTATCATTAATTGGTGCAATGTTACTTCGAAGCCAATCTATTACAGCTTCTGGGGTTTGTATTGTAGTTGGAGGGTTTGCCCAGTTTGTCATGGTGTGATTATTCTCTCACTCCTTATAGTAATTTTATTTCCATGTTTATCTGTAAATTTCTGTAAATGAATCCAGCACCAACACTCATCACAGTATGAGTATCCATTTCTCTCTCTTTGGAATTGCTCCTCAGTTAATGGTTGAACATGACACCTACTACAAACAACTCCTACAACATTGGTATTATCTGGGTGGTTTAGCAAATCATAGGTCTGCATTTTAATCAGTTCCTAATACTGAAAGATTTGAATCTGTGGCAAAATCCCCACCTTGATCATTAAGAACATCAAATCTATTTATTGCATTACTATTATCAAATTTTCCCACATTTTCATTTCTGCTTGGTGCATTTGTAGCTCCAGCTGTATTAGATCTCACTTCCCAAATCATACATAATTTTTCTTCTGCTGCTACATTAATCCAATAACCAACAGAAAAAGCATCTGTTGCCTCATCTTTCTTACCAAATTCTAATATTGGTCTTGAAACTTTTGTAGCATCTGTACCACCATCTTCTGAATCTCTTTGAGCATAATCATTACTTGACACATTATTAATTCGCATTGTTTCTCTAAAATTACCAGATGGTAGAATGTGAGTAAGAACCACATAAAATTCCAAATCTGTAATGCTTGATACAGTTATTGTGTCACCAGCACTTCCTAAAGTTTCAGTGGCTACTTTTTGCCAAGCCATTAGTTAGAACCCCACACTTTAAGAATTGTATTAGTTCCCATATCTCCAGCCTTAGTATTTGTGAATGTTAATTTTGTAATTTGTGTAGAAGTATTAACCCATTTAAAAACACCTTCATCTCTTGTGGGTGCATTACCAGCACCTGATGCTTCTTGACTTATGCTATGAGCAATACCTAATTTTTCATTTGCTGAATTATTAACAATAAAGAAATTTGAAAATCCTGCACTATTAGTTACTAAATCATCATTGAATCCATCAATGTTTACTTTATTGATGCCAGTAGCATCACCTCCGCCATCTGATGATTTTCTTTGAGAATAATTAGTACCTGTATCTGAATTAAATGTTAATCTTTGAGATACTACACCACCTACTGTTTGAACGTATAACTGAAACCAGAGATATTTTTTTGCGTCAAATGTTCCCGAGTCTATAACATCTGCTGCACCACCTGATAAATCTACACTTGCTAATTCCTCCCAAAAGTTATCAGTATGAGTATCAGTAGGATCCCATTCTAAAACTACAACTTCTGCACCAGTCGGAAAAGTTGCTCCTGTCGTAGTTATCCATTGATAGGATGATATTGGATTTGTTGTTTGTGCATGTTTTCCTACATTCTCGTTTCTAAATGGTACTGTTCCAGATCCAGCCGAAGTACCAGCAACAAGCCAACTTTGTTGTAATTTTTCTTGACTTGCAAGATTATCTAAATATCCTACTTGAAAATAATTTACAGTTCCAGTTCCACCAGCAACAATACTTGTTTCACTTACTCCTGTTCCATCTCCACCACCTTGATTTGAACCCCTTTTTGCATAGTTATTTCCAGTATCTCCATTGAGTCGACTACCTGTATTAGCAGCAGCAGAAATACTAGGAGTATCACAAAGTGTCATGTAATATCTTTTATTATCTAAACCTGTTACATCGATAGTAGAATTTGAACTTCCTAGTATAGTTCTGCCAAGTTCTTTCCAACCACCAACAAATACTGGGGGTAGAGCTCCCACTATAGGATTCCATGTTACTACGCCATCAAAGATAAATTCAGTAAATGTGTCAGATTCGATAAATGTAGTATTGGCAGGAACTGATGTAGGTTTGATATCAGATGATAGTCCGACAATTTTCCCCCCAACATAATATTGTATAGTCATAGAATAACTGCCCCCCAAAGAGTGCCATTCCAGATGAATTTGGCAAATGTATCAGTTTCATAAAACACATGACCAGCTTGCTCTGTTCCTAGAGTTGGCATTGTATCTGCCTCTAACCCAAACCATCTACCACCAACTTGTAAAACAATAGTCATTAGAAGAATCTCACTTGCTGGAATGTTCCGTCAATTTTCATGTTAATTACTTTAGCGTCATTGTTCACATCAATCTGGATTAGTCCCTCCCTTGATTGATCACCTACTGGATCTGAAATGGATCCTTGTCTGTCAAATCGGACATCATCAAAAGTTGGAGTTGTATTTTCTGCAATTGTAACCCACTCTACACCAATTGGATTAGCAGAGTTTGCAGATAATAGCTGACCATCAGTACCTACAGGAACCCTATCATCTACAGTATTGAATCCATACAAGTCACCCTTTGTTGTAAGAGGGGATGTTCCAGTAGATGTAATGGTAACATCATCAGCGTTGTCAGTTACTGTAATGTTATCTCCACCAATTAGTGATTTGAAATTTAATACAACACCAATCTTGTTACGAAATATTGTACCAGACCCTACACCAACGTTTGCCCCTGTGTTATCCTCCCCAGTCCCTGAGACAAACTCTTGCCATATAGAACCATCAAAGACAAACTTTTGAATCGTATCAGTTGCATCAAAGATTGCTCCAACTAAATCAGGATCAATTGGGAGTGATGCAACATCAGCTGCCAACCCTGCAAACCTTTGAGCACCTAACCGTTTGATTGCCATCTATGCCAACCTCATTTTTTGAATTATACCATCTTGGTTTAGATAACAAAACAGTCCTGTATTATTAGCATCAATAACTTCTGTGAAAAATCTCCCCTCAGTAGATGTTGGAGCTCCAGGGTCAGCAATTGCTTTGAAATCCTGAAAGTCTGACCACACATTTGATGTAAGTATTAGTCCTGCGGGGTTTACAACATTGCGCCATATTCCTGCCCCATCAAATTGTAATATGTTATCAAGGATTGGAGATACAAGGGTAACATCAGATAACTCATCGAGTTGTGTTGCTCCTCCTCCTCCAGTGGAACCCCCAGAACTAGCAGCACCTGGAATTTGTCCCCTCAAATCTTTTACTGCTAGAATTTCAAATAATGGTCCAGCTGTAATTTTTACAACAACTTCTGCAACAAGTAGTGCTGTCCCTCTAAGTGATAGTGGTACATTTCTTACTGCAAAACCTGAAATATCATCTATTGCATCCTGGTCTGCACCACCGCCAGTATACACATCAGTTGGCAGATTAATTCCATAGTTTGTTTGGTTTGGTTCTGTGTCAATGTGAACTGTAAAGAGTACAAGATTGATGTTGTCATTAGTTGCAATAACTGTACTGCCATTGGCAGTTGTTAAACCAATCATGTCAGTTCCAATGTTTGTAACTTGTGTCAACTCAAATGCTGATTGTGTTCCTTCATTTGGTATGTTTGCAAGGGAACCAGCAATTGCAATATCAAATGCTTCAATGGCTTCTTGGTGTAATTCAAATGCTCTACCAACTGTACTGCTAAATGTAGACTCTGCTGCTGTTCCACCACCAACTACGGGAACGGTAGTAAGATCAATTCCTGAAATGTATGCCGAATCAAGTTCTGATAGTCTGTCATTGATGTGGGACAAATGTCCACGTAAATCATTATCAAATATTTCATAGTCTGGAAACAAATCAGCATATGGTCCATCAGCTAGAACAGATGCTTGTGATTGTAATAGTACCCTACCAACTACTGCAAAATCCCCACTAGTTGGAAAACCTGCTGTACTGCTTTGCATAGTTGGGACACCCAAAACTAATGCAATCGTAATGAAATGTAATGTTGGTAGTATGTCTGTCCCCACAGTTAGATCTATTGTATTTGAAACACCTGGAGATGTATCAGGGGATTCAATGGTGAATAGTTGCCCATCAAGGACTAGTTCATAGGAATTGGCACGGTTAGTTTCATTGAACTGTTGGAGTCTTATCCCAATGCCGCCATCAGTGATTAACTCGACACCTGTCTCATCAGTAAACATGCCATTTGAAAAATTTTGTAACGCAAAGACAGTCTCAGACGTTACTACAGGTTTTGGCTCTATTGTTCCGCCCCTGTCAATTAGTACTTGGAGTATTGGATCTGTCCTGTTAAAATCAGAACCGTCAGCCATGTACATTAAGGTATGATTAACATCAGGATCAGTTGGTGTGATTGCTTGCTCTTCGAACTCTACAAACTTTGAATCAAGAATTTGTCCACCTGACATGTCGAGGTTTTTGTCAGGTGCTACTTGGAGTCCTTCTGTAAAAATATTATTTAGAGTGTATGTGTTCATCTCATCCTCGTATGCAATTTCTGATGGGAGTTGTGTTTTGGTAATTAGTTGGTTTATGAATTGTCCTGAACCATTGTTCACTAGAATTTGATTTACTCCAGGAGTTGTTATGGTAACATCAGATAGTCCATCAAGACTAGTTGGTAGTGTTGCTATTTGCTGGTCTACATACAGTTTGGTACTAGCATCAGTATCAACAGTAGGAGTACCAAGTGATTGAATCTTGTTTGAGTTCATCGATATTGGAATTTGAATATCATAAAGAGTTCCGTTGATAGTAGATTGAATCGCACCATCAATATTAGTCTCAACTCGTCCCACCCCTGTATCAATTACTGTAACTGAGGAATTACCAGCAGTGATTGAACTTCCAGCTGGGACAACTATAGTTTGATTCTCCCATTGCCCTGATGTTGAATTGAATTGTAATAGTTGTAAATCTAAAGGAGTAACTATGGTAACATCAGTTAATGCATCTAGGTCTGTTGCCCCTGAATTAGCATCAACGTATGCCATGGTTGCAGCATCTTGTGCTAATAGTGGGTCTAGTAAATTTTGAATAAAGTTTGAATCCATATCAACTGCTTGCGTTGCAGGGAAGGTACTCCAAAGAGCACCGCCGTTAATATCAACATAGTTCATTGTTGCCAAGTCTTGCGGGTTTACTGGGTCTGTGGCATTTGTGTGTCTAACTGTAGCCCAGTCAATTGTACTGCCTGGAATCCACATTTCCCTGTTTGCAGTCACGTTTAGCTGGTCTGCTGATATGTCAAAATTTGCGTCCTGTGCTTGCCCCGTACGCCATGCGTTTGGCATTTCTAAACCTGTAACACTAGACATTGAACTATATGCTTAAAATGAAATAAAGAGAACTAACCTGCTAGTCTTTCTGAAAACGTTCTAACCAAAATTACTGTAGTTG
>SDBU01007428.1_pt1 | contig 12637 bp, 24 predicted proteins | sample 2277071 | NCBI WGS metagenome assembly SDBU01 (sample SAMN10397929, study PRJNA504765) | marine sediment metagenome | isolation source: marine sediment core GS08_GC12, 126 cmbsf | place: Arctic Ocean: Gakkel Ridge, Loki's castle | collected 2008 | reverse complement strand
AGTAGTCCTGTCAAATGTAGCAATGACTAAAGACGACACATATTACAATTATACTTTTTGCAATACTTCAACACTCGGAAATTATATTGTAAATGGTTACGGAGATTTAGGCGGAACAAAAACTTCCTGGACTTATGATTTTGAAGTAACCCCAACAGGATTTATTCTTGAAACTTCTGACTCTATAACATACATTATATTAACTGCTGGCTCACTATTATTATTCTTGCTTTGTCTTTACGGCGGTCTTGCATTGCCGTTTAGAAATAGAAGGGATGAAGGTGGAATCATATCTGTAGATAAATTAAAATATTTCAAGGTAGGATTATTATTTATGTCTTATGTATTGTTTGTTTGGTTGTTAAACCTTTTATTCTCTTTATCCAATAACTTTTCAATACTAACACAATACACAGCATTTTTTAGAATAATGTTTTTAGTAATGAATGCAATGAGTTATCCAATATTTGTTTTCATGCTTATACTAATGTCAGTTTTAGCATGGAAAGATTGGCAGTTGAAAAAATTATTATTAAGAGGGTTTAATCCATGACAGTAAACCGCTCACCGAATATGAGGGGGAAGTAAACCACCACCTAATAACTTAGTGGGCTTTTGACTAAGCTCAACCGAAACAAAATGTTACAAAAACTAAACATTCAGAACGGAATCATCACTCATCAAATCAACGGGCGTGTTTACAATAGCCCTGCACATATTTTGCATATAGCGTTGTGCAATATTCCTTGCTCCATTAATATCCGAATCAAGAGAATGCCCACAATCTTTACACTCAAAGAATCCAGAATGTCTGATTGTGTTTCTGCTATGACATCTGTTACATTCTTTAGAAGTGTATCTGGGATTTACATAAACAACTCTGATTCCTTTACTCAAAGCTTTATACTCGATAAAACTTTGGAGTTGTCTAAAAGCCCATTTGTGAATCCATTTATTGTATCTGGCAGTTGTTCTGATGTTGCTCAAATCTTCCATAACAACAACATCCCCTTCTTTCAATTCAGAAATAATAGACTTGCTAATATTGTGATTAGTCCAACTCATAAACCGATTCCAGACACCAGAAAACTTTTTGAGTTTTCTCTTGGATGCCCTTGTGCCTTTGGATTGGAGTTCACTAACAAATCTATCTCTTTTCTTACGCAAGGATTTAATTTCTTGACCATAAAATTTATTCTCGGAAGTAACAGCGATTTTATTAATCCCCAAGTCCACACCCAGAACTCTGTTATTATGTTGAGAGCAGTTGGGTGTTTCCTTGAGGAATGTAAAAGTAAAATAATATTTGTCTTTGGATTGTGTAAGCAGACTTTCTCTAATCTCCCAATTAAAATATTTCAAAGCATAATCAGGAATCTTGATAGGAACTTTAACTCTGCCTTGAATAGTAGAAATACTCAAGACATTATTCTTAAAACTGAAACTTCTCGGTGCATTATATCTGATAGAAACTTTGTTGATAATTGGATTAGACTTCGCTTTCTTAACCATCCCACAAGATTGTTTAATACAAGCGATAGAAAGTTGAGAGGGCAATCCCATTTTTCTCAAATCTTTATAGACAAAGGGATGGAGTTCAACATTATTTCTAATCTTCATTCCCCAAGCGACATCAATACAATGCTGAAGTCCTTGCTTGTAGAGTTCAATAGTTTTCACTATCAATTCATTAACCTTAATCTTGATTGGAATACTTCTCAACATAATAATAATTCAAGAAAATCAAACCTTTTAAATGTTTCGGAATGCTCAATTCCTCCCTGCCCATGACAATGAAAGACAGCATTATAAGGGTTGATGTTAGATTCAAAGATGAAATAAATGACATACAAAATAAAAGAGTAGAGAGAAAAATGGATAAAAAGAAAATATCCAGCAACAAACTAACTTCTTTAATTCCAAGACACAAATGGTGGGAAAAGATAAAAGAGGAGATGATAGAATATCCATTCAAGGAAGATAGCAATTTTAATGATAAAGCACCGTAACTTTTTCTGTTAACATAAATATTTAAACTATAAAAACTATTAAAATAGTATGGGAAAGGTAATAGCTAAAGTAAGAGAAAATAAGAAAACAGGTCAGAAGTCTGCAACAATCCCAAAAGAAGCTAAAAAAATAAAGAGGGGGGATTATATTGAAATAAAAAAAATGAAAAGATGAAAAACAAAAGAGGTGTAGCCACAGCAAATTTATTTTTATTCATTATAATAGCATTCATAGCTGTTATTATAATTGGAACATTTCTTTATGCTTACAACGCCATTGTTGATGGAATTATAAACTCAGGAGTTGAGATGGCAGGGCAAGTAAATCTGACAAATGCGACGATGAGCACTATGGGACAAATAAATTCCGCCATGTTAAATTATTCAAATGTAATCGCCATCTTCTTATTGTTCGGAATGGTCTTTGCGATGTTTATTATTGCATACATAACCAGAGACCAAAATCCAGCTATTTTCTTTGTTGTAGATATTATTGTAGTGATTTTTGCATACATCCTAGCTGTATATATGTCAAATGCTTATGAAACAGTTCTTGGCAGCATTCCATTCCTCTCAATATTCACAAGCAATCTTAATTTTGCATCTTCATTCCTTTTGCTTCTGCCAAAAATTGTTTTAATCGTCGGTGCGATAGTAATGATAATATCATATTCAGCAATTCCAAAAACAAAAGAGGAAGAAGTTGGAGGTTACTAATGAAAAAAATAATCTTATTAATGTTGTGCATAGTTCTCTTAGTTGGAACAGTTAGTGCATGGAACTGGGACAACTCTAAATCTTACGACGAGAAAACAAAAACAGTTACAATAAAAAATGGATGTGTTTTAGGTATTTGTTTAGGTGATGATATTTCCACAATTAAATTAAATACTCCTCTCGTATATAAAGTTCCTCTTGGCAATCAGAAGGTCGCAGAGTTCACAATTAATAATTTTAAAAATGGTAATGATGTGTTTAACAATTTAGAGTTTTTTAATTTAAGAAAAGATAATGAGAAATTTGAAAGAGATTATGATTATAAATATAAAACAACAATCAAAGTTCCTAAATATAAAACTGTTTGTGATAAAGGTTTTTCTGCAAATAGAACAGCCATAGATACAAATTGCAGACAGGAACAAACAGGATTTAAAGATGAAATAGTTTGGGAAGAACTTGATATTAATGATGAATTACCCAAGGGAAAAATAACAATAGGGATTTTCACCGAAGTTCTAAAAGGAGATAAAGTTGAATGGATACCAACTCTCTTCGGTGTTGAAATTGGAGAATGGGCGGCTTGGTCGGCGAGTTTATTGGTAGATGTAACAAATGCATATCACTTTAACGAATCGTCGGGAAACATCTTAGACTATGCAGGAAGTGATGATGGAACACCAGACGGAATATCTTACGGAGAAACTCCTCCAAGCAATCTTTTAGGGGCTGTCGGCTTTATACATGGCAGTAACGATGTGGTTTTTAATTCAGGAATAACGGGAGATACAACGGCGACGGTTATGGGATGGTTTAACACAACTTATGCTGCTGGGGATAATCAATATATTATGATAAACACCGACGATGGACTAGATAGAGGTTGGGGATTTGGATTAAGAAGTGGAGATAATAGTGTATTGGTAGCGGGAGTAGCATGGGGAACGGGAGGAACTAATGCTAATGATGGAGCGTGGCATAGTTACATGGTAACAAGGGACGGAAGTCAATATGATTTGTATTTGGATGGGGGATCTTCTCCTATTTCTTCATTAACAAATGCTGGAGGAATCTTTGGAAGTGATAACGTGATGGGTGGAGCAACTACAAGTTTAGGTTACGAAGGACATCAATCGGAAACAGCTTTTTTCAGTTCTGTTAAAACTAACGCTGATTTTGTAGAATTTCATAATTCGGGGAATGGTTTACCTTATAAACTTCTTGTAAGCCCAACAATAACTTTAAATTTTCCAATAGATAATTATGATTCAATTGAAACAGATATTACTTTTAATGGAACTGTCTATGATATTTTAGGTAATGATATTGTAAATGTGAGTTTATATATTAATGGTGTTTTAAATGAAACAAATTCTTCTGGGATAAATAATACAAATTACATCTTTGCAAAAACATTGTCAGACGGAGATCATAACTGGACTTATGAAGCTTGTGATGATAGTGGAGGTTGCCAAATTGCAACGACAAGGAGTTTAACAATTTTAAGGATTGTTATAAACTCTCAAACATATAATAATGAAACAATAGAAGGAGCAACAGAAACTTTTATAGCAAACATTACTTTAAGAGGTGGAGAATTTTTAATAGAGGCAAACCTAAATTATAATGGAACAAGCAAATCTGCTACAGCATCAAGTTTAGGGGATGAGACATTTAATCTTATATCAACTTTCACAATTCCGTCAGTAATAGCAGACGTAAATCTAACTTTTTTTTGGATGATCACTCTTACAACTGGACAAATAAATTTAAGTTCATTTAATCAAACAGTTAAAAATATTGGTATTGATAATTGCACTGCATATTCTACTGTAATTTTTAATTATACTATAGTAGATGAAGAAAACCAAAACCAATTAGTAGGAAATACAGACAATACATCATTAGAATTAAACATAGAAATATTTAATTTAGATAAAAGTGTTTCTGTTTTAAATTTTTCCACATCATATAATCAAACAAATCCTTCTGCTGTTTGTTTGAGCATAAATTTAACTAATGATACTATTTATGTTTTAGATTCCACTGTAAAATATAATGCAGATGGTTATGTTCCTGAGTATTATAATATCCAAAACTTTGAACTAAAGAACTCCTCTATCCCACAGGAAATAAATCTTTTTGATTTATTAGAAGATGATTCAACAGAATTTCAAATAACTTTTAAAGACTCAAATTTTGTAGCTACTGAAAATGCACTAATTCAAATAAACAGGCAATATGTTTCAGAAGGTTTGTTTAAAACTGTTGAGATTCCCAAAACAGATTCAAATGGACAAACAGTAGCCCATCTTGTAGAGAAGAATATAGTTTATAATATATTAGTTTTAAAAGAAGGAGTAATTTTAGGCACATTTAGTAATATTATTGCTTTCTGTGAAGATGCTGTTCTTGGTTCATGTTTTATATCTTTAAATGCCCTGGAAGCAGGAGCAGAAGTATTTGATTATGACGAGGAGATAGGATTAATTTCAAGTTTTGATTACAATGAAACCACAAGGATTTTGCAGTTTGATTTTTCTACTACTGATGGGAGTGTGAAAAATATTAGTTTATCCTCTGTAAAAATGGATAGGTTAGGAAATACTTCTGTTTGTAGCAGTTATTTAGTTAGTGCTTCTGGCTCATTGTATTGCACAGTTCCAGCTTCCATAGGAAATGAAACAATCATTGTAAAAATATATGTTGATGGAGATTTAAAGATTAGAAATTATATATCTGCTGGAACTGAATTTGATATTGGCGACGCAGGATTTTTTTTGATGTTTTTCCTCGTCCTTAGTTTAGCTCTAATGATGACCCAGTCAAAGATAGGGGTTGTTATAGGAGTGGTGCTTGGCTTCATAACATCTTCACTACTGGCTTTATTCAAGGGAGGGATTATAGGAATTGGAAGTTCTCTAATCTGGTTAGTAATCATGGCAGTAATATTAATTTGGAAATTAAATAGTGATAGGCAAACTTGAAAGGGGGTAAAAAATAAGATGGCAACTTTAGAAGAATTGAAAAAACAGAGAAGAAGTTTACAAATTAGAAGAGATCATGAAAAAGCTATTTCACAAATCCAAAGAGAAAAGCAACAACTAACAAAAGAAATTAAGGAGTTGAGGAATCCAGCAACACAAACTTTTAAACGAAATGTAGGTAGGGGTTTGGTTACTGGAGGAAGAGCTACTCTTAGATGGTTGGATAGAGTAACAAGACCAGTTCCTGTTAGACAAAGGAGAAGAAGATAAATGGTAGAAGAAACAAATGAAAATTTAATATACTCATAGTTAGAACAATTAAAAAAACAAATAAAAACATGATAAAATGACAACATCATTTAGAGAAACATTCATAACTTTTGCATTAATAGGTCTTTTTATATTTGCAAGTATTTCTTTCATAGTCAAAACACAGCAAGATAATGATGTTGAAAATACAATATTAGAAGATGAAATTATTAATAGAACCTATTCAAAGTTAGAAACAAATTTAAGTGATTTTGAATCAACAACACAAACGCAGAAAGAAAGTTTTGAAGATGAAATTCCAGAGCGTGGCTTTGGTTCTTTGATTATATTTTCAATTATATCTGTTGGTCAGAAATTTACTGGATTAATTGCGATAGTTTATAATGTAATGATAATCCTTCCAGCTTCAATCTTGGGAATACCAAAGGTTGTGATAAGTGTTTTGAGTTCAATCCTTATCGTAAGTTTGGTGCTGCTGATCTGGAGGGTTTACAGGGTGGGAGCATAAAAATTAAAAAATGACATACACAACATTAGAAAGTCAGGGCGAATTGGGTTTAAGAGAATTGCTACAATTTCCTTCGATAGACACAGTAATTTTTTATCCAGTCTTGCTATTTGTAATCTTTATAGTCTTCACTCTCTCAACATTTTTCAGAGAGGTAAGGAGAACAGGCAAGGGAAACATCCTTTCATCTCTGGCTGTTGCAGGATTCGTGACAACCGCAATAGCAACCATCTGGTCTTTATTGGAATTAATATCTGTTGAAATAATAGTTTTGACATTTGTGATTTCTTTAGTTTTTCAGATAATTTATTTAATCACTAAGTAATTTTTAAGATAATAGTTAAATACCTAACCCCTTAACCTATATACTCTATCAACACAAAGTATATAAAGGGGTATCCCCATAATATATTAATATAAAAATGAAGACAGAAAAGATAACATCAACAAGAACAGTTTATTCAGATAAATGTTCAATATGCAAGAAGAAAGGAATAAAGAAAAAAATTAAAGGATTCTCTAAAAGCAATTTAAAATATAATATGAGATTACATAAAGAAAAACATGATAAGGAGGCAGAGAAATAAAATGAGATGGAAAATTATATTTAAAAAAGTGTTTGTGATTTGGTTCACTTCTATGGTAATATTCATTCTTATTGGATCTCTAAAGTTTTATGCTGACTTAATTCAGGGTTTAGATTGGACTGGTTTTTCTTTTTATACTTGTTTAATTTTGGCAATAATCTGGAAGTTGGAAGACCTTCTTAGGGACTTACCTGATTTAATATGCAATAAACAGGAGGACAAAACTGCACATAAGAAAGTGCTTAGAAGATAAAATGAGATTAATATGGATTGTAATAAGCACAAAATTAGATAAGAATTATTTTAAAAGAGTAATGTTAAAGTGGAGATATTACAGGTCATTTACTAGACGTATGAAAGCTAGTTTAAGATTAAAAAAAGCAAAGGAAGAAAGAATTTGGATTGAGCAATCTCCAAATATCCATCTATTAAATTATCCTTATCACAAAATAAAAAGGGAACTAATTAAAGTTCGCAATAGATAAATATGAAAAAACAGAATAAAGAGATTAATATTTTTAAAACAATATTTGCATCTGCTTGGATTTACTTATTGGAGTTTTTCCTTTGCATTAACGCAATGTTATATTCCAGAGATAGATTATTAGTTGCAACGAGTCTTAGAGAATTGTTTTTCTGGGTAACAATTATGGTGATATTCGGAATTGCTTTTACTGTAATTCTTCCTAAGTCAACATTCTATTTTTATAAAAAAGACAAAACACAACCAACAAAGGAGCGTAAAAGATAAAATGATAAAAAATAATTGTAAATTAATTTGTAATGGGGGGTATTGGATTATTGAATTACCTTTTGGAGCTGGAACTATTGAATTAGGAGATTCTATGAATGAAGCTGTTGATATGTCTGATGAATTAAAAATAATTGAACACTTAGAAAATGGATTATCTCCAAAAGAAATGGTAGAAGAGAATTTGTATATAACAAGAGAAGAAATCTGTGAGAAAATTAAACAGATGGAGAAAACTTGGGAGGCAAAAAACGAACGGTGAAAGGTTCGCAATAGATAAATGGAAAAAATAATAAGAACAGGATTTAAGATTTTGGTCTTTGTATCCTTTGTATCAATACTACTAGTTTTAACAATATTCACAGCCCAATTAGTAGCACTAATGAGTTCAGATCCAATTTTTTCAACTAGTCGCTTTGTTGTTTCATGTGCTTTAATTCTATCAATTGTAGTAACGGGAATAATTCTTAATCAAAAGGGGCATAAAAAACAATGACAGAAAAAACAGAAAAACAAAAACAACATGAAATTGATATGTTGATAAAAACAATTATACTTCCCCTAGTAATAGGGTTTGCATTAGTATTTTCTGGTATAACAATGACTATCTTTAATATAATTGGATGGTGCTTATTGATTTTTGGAATATTAACTGGGTCATTCTATCTAATTAAATTATATGAAACTCATAAAGAAAAAGTAAAAAAAACAAAAGAAGAACTTTTGAAGATTTTTAAAAAATAAAGAACTATTTATGGAACATTAATTCTTATTCTTGTTAACACGTTGATTTATCTTGTTAACATAAGTATTTAAATAAACTTCCTTTATCAAAATTTACAAAGGAGGGCTAAAATCAATAAGCTTTAAAAAATGGCTAAAGAAGGTGTGAATGCATTAGAAGGTGCTGAAAAAATATTCTTATCCTTACTTACCATTGGTTTGATGGGTTTGTTATTCCTTATAATTTACGGAAATCTTTCTGGAAATTTAGGGTTTGCAGTCGGAACCCAGGGCTACAATGACACTGAACACGTTATTGGTAATTTGACGTCTGGGGCAACTCAGTTCTTCACATTCGCTAATGTCTGGTTTATCCTAACAGCAATTACTATCTTGATAGGTATTGTTTTGGGAGTCATCGCTCTTGTAAGAAAAACTGGTGGTGGATCAAGTTTTACAGGTTGATTGAACTAAAAAATGGCTAAAGAAGGTGTGAATGCATTAGAAGGTGCTGAAAAAATATTCTTAGCTTTACTTACTATTGGTTTGATGGGATTGTTATTTTTGATTATCTATGGCAACCTCTCTGGTAACTTAGGATTTGCAAGTGAAACCACAACATACACTAATGAATCTGATGCCTGGGTTAATGCGACCCCTTACACAATGACGGGAAAATCTCTAGCAGGATTTCTTAGTTTATCTGTAACATTAGTTTATAATGCGACTGATGGACTGTTAATTTCTTCTGGGAATTATACTGTTGATTCTACTGCTGGAACAATAACCAATGCTACAACAACGAATTGGGATCCAGTTAATATTACGTATGTTGTAACACATAAAGGAACCCCTGAAAGAAATACAGATAATGTGATAGGAAACCTTACTAGTGGAGCAACAGAGTTCTTCACATTCGCTAATGTCTGGTTTATCCTAACAGCAATTACTATCTTGATAGGTATTGTTTTGGGAGTCATTGCTCTTGTAAGAAAAACTGGTGGTGGAGGATTTGGTGGTGGAAAATCAGGAAGGTCAGAGTTCCCAACCTAAAACTTAAATTTTTTTTTCTTTTTCTTTTTTTCTTTTTTTTGTTAACAGATATATTTATAAATCATAAATCTTTAATCTTCTTATGGGTTTAAGAGATCTATTAGCTTCAGTTGGTGTTAAATTGCCAGAAGGGGCAGGAGGAGGTGGAACTAATCTTATATGGGGTTTTATATTTTTCATAGTTCTTACTTGTGTTGTAGGCATTGCTTTTTATCTGATTTATAGTAGAAAACAATACAACAAACATATACACATGTTTGAGGAAATTGCTGGAAAGTCTGTTCCTATTGGGGAGGATGTAGCAAAAGAAATTATACTCCCTTTTACATCTATAAGAGCATTTCATCTTAAAAAAATGAAGGTTTATCTTCCAAGACCTTCAATTCAAACAGGGAAAGGGCATTATTGGTATTTTCTAAGAAAGGACGGAGAATGGATTAATATTGGATTAGAAAATTTAAATAAAACCATGGATGAATTGAAAATTCATTATGATCATACAGATATGAGAATGGCTAATGCTTCATTAAAAAAACTTATTGAAAAAAATTATAAAAAACTTAACTGGATTAAGGAATATGCTCCTTATATTGCTATTGGAATTTTAATTCTCCTTCTTGGAATAGTTGTGTTCCTTTCATTCAATCAAGCTGATAAAACTGTTTCTGGACTCAACGCTGGTATTGCCAAAAATGCAGAAGTAGTTGCTTCATTAGAAAAAATATTATCAAGCCTGGATAATATATGTTCAGGCAGTGGAATTAGGAGTGCTTAACATGGTATTAACATCAATACTTACTGGAAGTTTTATTGGTATTGCAGTAGGATTTATAATTGGTTTTCTAATAGTCACATTTAAGAAATATTTTCAAGTAAAAAATTCTATTGCACAAATAAGGAATCAAAAGATGACATATAAATTGGATGGAAAACTTTATGATTTTGTTGGAAAGATTGATAAACAATTAAAAAAGAAAGTTGAGAAAAAAACTTGGATGCAGAAGATATTTAGAAGATGAACAGGGAAAGAATTATAATCTATATCATGTGCCTCTTGTTCTTACTTATGGGTTTCTTCTTAGCATTAGGATTCAAGGATGCAAACCAATGTTTAGGAAATCCATTTATCTACGGAGCGAATGAATTGGAGAGCGAAGTCACAGGTAAACTTTATTGCACTTGTTATTTTGGAAGTCCTGAATATGCTCCTTTTTATTTTAATAATGAAGAAGTTGCTGTCTTGACAGATTTTAATATAGATTGAGTTAGGGTTTATATCAACTATTTAAAAATAATGGCTTAGAGGTGTAGTTCTGTAGCAGTTTTAATGAAGGGATTAGTGAGTTTTGGGATGTAGGGAAATGCGAACATTTAAGAATCTCTAAATCTTATGTAAAATATGGAACAAAAATTGTATACTAAAGATTTGAAGGAGAGGCATTCAAAATTAATTTTTCAAAAAGCAGGAAAATATTGTTGGGAAACTCCAGATGATTTTTTTAATAAACTTAATCAAGAGTTTAGTTTTACTATTGATGTCTGTGCAAACGAAGATAACCATAAATTAGATATCTATTTCTCTGAAGAAGATGATGGTTTAAGTAAGGATTGGGGAGAGAATGTTTGTTGGATGAACCCTCCTTATGGAAGAGAGATATCTAAATGGATTAAAAAAGCATTTGAGGAGAGCCAAAAGAAAGCAACTGTTGTTTGTTTAATCCCATCAAGAACAGAAACTAAGTGGTGGTGGAATTATTGTATGAAGGGAGAGATTAGATTCATTAAGGGAAGATTAAAATTTAAGGGAAGAAACACCAAAGGAAAACTTGTTAATTATCCTGCAACCTTTGGATGTGCTGTTGTGATTTTTAGAAATAAAGTAGAGTAGGGAAATGCGAACCATAACATTTATATAGTTTAATACTATCCTAAATAGTATGAAACAACAAAGATATCCAGACACATCTGATTGGGATAAAACAATTATTGCTCCAATAACTTTGAAGATGAAGAAAGGAACTTGGGAAATATTTAAAGATTTCACCCCAAGAAACATTAAACTTAACGATGCTGTTGTTAAACTTATACAAAAATATATACTTGAGAACACAGAGGAAGCAACTCAAGAAGAAATAGAGAAGTTTTTTGACGACCAAGAATGGCATGAAGAACAAAAAAAGAAATCTAAATCCAAAAAGCAAGGGTAGGGATACAACTACTTCTAAAACAATACATTTATATACCCACTATACTTGGTATAACCACTATGGAAAACAAAGAACAAACACCAAGACAAGAAGCAAAGAACTTTGTTGCAAATGGAAGTTTGAGAGAAGCCCTTCATGGTGAGATTTCAGAAGAAGCAATAGATAAAATCATAGATGCTTGTTCATTTGTATTTAAATTTTAAAATGACAGAAAAATTATTCCCAAACAAAAAAGATGAAGAAGTTACATCTATGAAAGTTAATGTTTGGTATCTAAGATTCTTACATAAATTCAGAACAGGCAGAGAATCTTGGCAGGAAATAGCAATGAGATTAATCACTTCAAAGAAACTTAACCCAGAAGAATCAAGAAAATTAAAACAGGAGATGGCGAACTACGAAAAGTTCTTGTAAGATAAATGGCAAAGAAAAAACAAACCAAAGAAAGTTTCTTTCCAGAATCAATTAAAGAAGAGTTAGATAAGGCATATAAGATTATTGAAGGAAACTATTATCGTGATGTTAGTAAGGGGATGGACGCACATAAGAGGTTACATACTGTAGATGTGAGAGTTGAAAAAGAAAAAATGATAAAAATAATTGAAGAAATGTTTAAGATAATGCCTGAAAGTGATGAGTTGCATAAGTTTGAAGAATGGAAAAAAGAACTGATGAAAAAACTAAAAGACAAAAGTTCACCTGAAGAGGTGCAGGGAAGATAAATGATAAATAAAAAAGAACAAAGTATGTTTATGGTTGTCCTAAAAATATTTTTAATTTGGATGGCATTGTTTGGAGCATTTTTGCTTGGGAGGTTTACGCACC
>SDBU01007427.1_pt1 | contig 12637 bp, 10 predicted proteins | sample 2277071 | NCBI WGS metagenome assembly SDBU01 (sample SAMN10397929, study PRJNA504765) | marine sediment metagenome | isolation source: marine sediment core GS08_GC12, 126 cmbsf | place: Arctic Ocean: Gakkel Ridge, Loki's castle | collected 2008 | reverse complement strand
GTTTTCTTTTTGCAGCCGGGCATACAGACTACCGTTACCACCAGAACAAAATTAATCCAAAATCTCGTTTTCATTTTTTTACTCCCTGCCTGAGGGACCCCGCCTTGCGGGAATCCAAACTATATAAACGCATACGGATTGCAAACCTGCTTGAAATATACCACCGGCCAAATAAATTGTCAAAAAAATTTTATCCCCACGGCCTCACAAAATAAATTTATCCCAATACGAGCCTCGCACCAATTAAGCTCAATTAGAGCCGGCTGTTGCATTTTTTTGACTAATAGTTTATCTTGATAATATACAGGTATAGCAGCACTGTTGAAAGAAAGCCAAAGCCAAATGTCAGATTATGCCCCCACGAATTCTAATCTGCCTGGCGCCGGTCGGTTCGCAACTACGCACTGGAGCGTAGTTCTGGCCGCGGGCCGGCCAAAATCTGCCAGTTACCAGCAGGCCCTGGAAACCCTGTGCCAAACATACTGGTTCCCCCTTTATACATATCTTCGACGGCAGGGATATGACAGCCACCAGGCTGAGGATTACACTCAGGCGTTCTTTGCCAGCCTGTTGGCCAGAGAGGGCCTGCGATTGGCCGACCCGAAGCGTGGTAAGTTCCGCTCCTTTCTGCTTGCTTCGCTGAAGAACTTTCTCTCCAACGAGCGTGCCCGCGCCCGGGCAAAGAAACGTGGTGGAGGCCGAAAAGTGCTTTCTCTTGATGTTGAGAACGCCGAAAGTCAGTATGCCCTTGAGCCGCGTGATGAATTATCACCGGATAAGCTCTTTGAACGCTCCTGGGCACTTACAGTGCTGGCTCGGACGATGGCTCACCTGCAGGCCGAAGCAACCAGTACGAACAAACAGAAGCTATTCGACCATTTGAAAGTTTACCTGACCGCAGAGAAAAGCTCTGTTCCCTACCGCGATGTGGCTGCCGAATTAGACATGACCGAAGGTGCAGTGAGGGTGGCTATACACCGCCTGCGCAGACGCTATAAAGAGCTGTTGCGGGACGAAATAGCCCAGACCGTTACTTCTGATGACCAGATTGATGAGGAAATCCGCGACCTCTTTACTGCCTTGGGCCGCTGACTTTATGAAATGATTTCATGTGAAAAATGTTCGATATCGTGTAACATTTCCGCCGGTTTGCGTAAGTAATAGGTAGAAACAGCCGGTACCGTGAAAGGAGATATTGTTATGGCTGAAGAAAATCATTGTCCTCAGTGTGGGGCCGAGCTGCCGGCTGATGCCCCGCAAGGGATGTGTCCGAAGTGTCTGATGAAGCTCGGCCTGCCAACCGGCGCCGAAGCAGACAAGGCGGGCGCCTCTAAGCCCACGAGTGATGTTCCTACCAGCGCTACACCGCCGGCTGGCTTCGTGCCGCCTGAGCCGGCGGAATTAGCCAAGCAGTTTCCGCAACTGGAAATACTGGAACTATTAGGTCAGGGCGGTATGGGTGCGGTGTACAAGGCCCGACAAAAGCAGCTCGATCGCTTGGTAGCCCTGAAAATCCTGCCGCCACAGGTCGCCCGGACCGAGGCCTTTGCCGAGCGATTCACCCGTGAGGCACGCTCCCTGGCCAAGCTCAATCATCCACGAATCGTCTCGGTTTACGATTTTGGGCATACAGAGGATGGCCTGTACTACTTCATTATGGAGTTTATAGATGGAACGGATTTGCGCCATGTCATTCAGGCCGGCGAGCTTTCACCGGCCGAATCGTTGGCGATTGTGCCCCAGATTTGCGAGGCCCTGCAGTTCGCCCATGAAGAGGGTATCGTACACCGGGACATCAAGCCGGAGAATATTCTATTAGACAAGAGGGGCAGGGTGAAAATCGCCGACTTCGGTCTTGCCAAGCTCTTGGATCAACCGGCAACCGTATATACCCTGACACAAGCCGGCCAAAGAATGGGCACACCGCATTATATGGCCCCGGAGCAAATAGAGCATCCCGGCCAGGTGGACCACCGCGCGGACATCTACTCATTGGGTGTGGTGTTTTACGAGATGCTCACGGGCGAGCTGCCTCTGGGTCGATTTGCCCCACCGTCACAAAAGGTGCAGGTGGACGTTCGCCTGGACAAAGTGGTACTGCGTTCTCTGGAGAAAGAGCCCGAACGCCGTTACCAGCACGCCAGTGAGGTAAAGACGGATGTCGAGGTAATTGCCTCTGGCCCAGAACCTGCCCGCTCTGGCCCTGCCGTCGGTGATGTTACCCAGGTCAATCGGATGGAAAAGCATATTACGATCGTCGCAGTCCTTAGTATCTTCTTTGGCGCGCTCGGGATTTTAATCGGTATTTTCTTCTTTGTGGCAATTGTCGGCGGAGGACTTATATCAGGAGACCTGGAGGCGATGTCCATTACCGGAATTGTAGGAACTTGTATCGCACTTTTCTGTTTTATTACATCGGCACCTAAGCTTATCGCAGGCATAGGTCTCTTAAAACGAAGAAGCTGGGCTCGAATTCTCGCCCTCATACTCGCGATTCTCGAACTAATGAACATACCGATTGGAACGGCCATAGGTATATATGCCATTTGGGTGTTGCTAAACGAAGAAACGGCCAAATTGTTTGCACACGCCTCTGCCGAAAGGAAGAAACAACAGGCTGCTCAGACCAAACCAAACCGGCGGGGATTGCTGATCGGACTGGTCGTGGCCGGTGTCGTTATTGTCATGACGGCGTTACTGACACTGCTGATTATACTCCCTGCCCTTTTCCTGATAAGATCCCGTTCATCGACGCGTCTAAACCCGCAAATTTCCGTCAAATCCTACTCGGCTTTGGAACAGGTCGGCCAGTTGGACTTGCCATACGGCGCACCAGATGACCTTACATTCGGACAGGAAGGCCCGACACTGAGTGACCAGTGCACTCGAACATTGGAGCTTGAGCCGTCGGAGGCCGTGGAGGTGAACAACATTCTCCGCAGGGCCTACAGACAATACCTTGCGCTGGAAAGGCGGAACACACAGCAATACCGCGCGGTAAACAGCTTGGCAGTGATTATCTCTCCGTTCCGCGAGGAGGCCGAGAGTTTCCTGAAGCAATTTTGGGCTGACATCGACAGCATCCTGGATGAGCAAAAGCGCACCATCGCCCGCAGGCACCTGCCCTTAGGACAAATGTTCGGGACATTCCAATTCGGCGGACCCAAGGTTACCATCGCGATCTCGAAGGTCAACGACGTCTTCAACTACGCTACTGTTTACGAGTGGCCGAAGGGCAGCAGTAAGCTCGGCGGAAGGAGCACTGTCGATATGGCGGGCATTGGCAACACACTCCCACCTGAGTATCGCCGATTCTGGGAAGAACCTGCGACGAAGGACAAGTAAATAATTGCTTTCAGCGGATAAACTTTCTATCGGTTTGTTTAACTAAGTGGAACCAGCTTGGAGCCGTTACAGGATTAGCTCTTTGCCTTTTCTCCCGTAGTCGTCCTCATAGCGGTATTGGCCTTCGGCCTTCCACCCTTCTTGCTTTCGCACCTGTGCCTGCGCTACCGACAGGTGCAGGTAAGAAAGAAGGGGGGGCAAAGCCACGAGCAAGCGGTCAGAAGTCAGAGTCTGTCATCTGTCATCTGACTTCTATCCTCTGTCTTCTGTTATCTGTCATCTGTCCTCTGTTCTTTGTCCTTTGGCTATATTCAGCAGCACGCCGACCGCAGCGGATGAGAGCAGCATGCTCGTTCCGCCGGCACTTATAAACGGCAAAGGCAGGCCTTTTGTTGGCAGAACAACCGTTACCACCCCGATATTAAGTGCCGCCTGGATCGCGATTGTCAGAACAATTCCGCCGGCCAGGAGCTGGCCGAAACGGTCTCTGCAGCGCACGACCACCAAAATCCCCAGCCAGATGAACACGATAAACAATCCAATGACCGCTGCGCTTCCGATGAAGCCGAGCTCTTCGCCGATAATTGCAAAAATAAAATCGGTTGTATCTTCCGGCAGATGTCCGTATTTGGATATCCCCTTACCTAATCCTTTGCCCCACAGTCCGCCGGAACCAAGGGCAATCAGCGACTGGCTCGGCTGATAATTAATCGAATCCACCCATTTATCAGGGTTCAGGAAAGCTTTAATCCGCTCCATTCGCCCGGGAGATTGTTTGATAGCTATGTAAAAGGCAATCCCAACGAATGGCAACGGGGGCAGGATGTGCCGCAATCTTACCCCGGCGATGATTAGCATCAAAAAGGCCAGGAGCGATATAAGCGCTGCCGTGCCGAAATCTTCGACGATTATAAGTATAACTACCACCCCGACGACTAAGCAGATGGGAATGAACCTTTTCCAGTACAGCTTGATTTCATCACCGAACTTATCGCATACGGCAGCTAAGAAGAAGACAATCATCCATTTCGCCAGCTCGGAGGGCTGAAAACTTATCGCTATGGATCCGATAGGGATATTTAACCAGCGATAGTGCATGTTTTTCTTCGGAATTAATTGCGGTAAAAATGGGTAAAATCGCTGTGCTAAAACGACTGCGAGCAGCACGATACTGAGGACTAAAAGATAGCTGGTCGGTGATTTTAACCAGCCGTTGGCCAGGCTGAGTCTGCGATAATCGCAGGAAGAAACGGCGTACATAATTAAACAGGCCAGGGGAAAAAACAGAATTTGGCGCAGGCTGGGGTAGTCGTAGAATCTATGTAAATCGAACTCCTGACTGATGTTGGCACTGGCCGAAAAGACAAAGACCGTACCGATGGCAATCAAAACAACGACAACCATTGCGATGCAGTCGGCGACCGGATTGTCACTTGATGTACTAATCATTGAATTGGGTTGTACTCAGAGAAAAAACAGTTTTTTTCCAGCAGCTCGAATCAGCCTGCTAAACTATATCTTCGGCTTTCTCTGCTCTGTAACAATAAAAATTATTTACAAGTCCTTAGGAAAACAGAATGTAGAATATCGGAGTATCAGGATAACAGGCCACAGGACACCGCCGTAAGGCGTTCCCAAGCGGACAAGCGGACTTACGGTGGAAGCGAATCGGGAAAAGACAAATCCTTCCTGATAACCTGGTATCCTGATAACCTGGTATCCTGATAACCACTACCCGATTACCTGATACTCTGATGACCGCCCATCACCCGGCCTTAACACATATTTGTTATTTACATTTTCGATTTATTATTTACAATTATCAATATCGCAGATCCGCCGTCTTTTGGCGGAATAAATAATCAAGGGGAGCAATTATGGGCGAACAAACGAGAAGAGAGTTTCTTAAAATAACGGGCTTTGCGGTCGCTTCAATGGGAGCGTCTTCGCTGTTGCCGAGCTGCGCAAGTATAGGCCGGACAACCGGGGCAGGAGAAAAGCGTCCGAATATCATTTTCATCCTTGCCGACGATTTGGGCTACGGAGACCTGGGCTGCTACGGCCAAAAGACAATCAAAACGCCGAGCATAAACCGGATGGCCGAAGAAGGGATGCGCTTTACCGACCACTATGCTGGCAGCACGGTTTGTGCCCCGTCACGGTGTGCGTTGATGACCGGCTTGCATACAGGTCATTGTCTTGTCCGCGGCAATGCCCGCGTCCCGCTGCGGCCTTCGGACATTACCGTTGCCGAGTTGCTCAAGCAAGCCGGGTACACCACCGGTATCATCGGCAAGTGGGGTCTGGGCGAGCCCGACAGCACGGGCATCCCCAACAGGCAGGGCTTCGACTACTGGTTCGGGTATCTCAATCAGAGACACGCACATAACTATTACCCCAAATACCTCTGGCGAAACGAACAGAAGGTCGAGCTTTCAAACGAGGTCAATCACATCATCGGCGGAAGTGACCGAACGCCGGGCGGCGTCGCGACAAAACGCGTTGACTATTCACACGATTTGTTTGCCGAAGAAGCCTTGGATTTCGTTGAGAAAAACAAGGACAAACTTTTCTTCCTGTATCTGGCTCTTACGATTCCGCATGCCAACAACGAGGCCGGCAACAAAGGCATGGAAGTACCTTCGCTCGAACCATACGCCGATAAGGATTGGCCCGACCCGCAGAAAGGCCACGCCGCGATGATAACCCGAATGGACCGTGACATTGGCAGACTGATGGCTAAGCTCACTGAGCTTGGTCTGGATGAGAATACATTCGTGATGTTCTCCAGCGATAACGGCCCGCATAAAGAGGGCGGCGCAGACCCGGATTTCTTTAACAGTTCCGGCCCTCTGCGTGACTACAAGCGTGCCTTATACGAAGGCGGTATTCGTGTCCCGACTATCGCACGCTGGCCCGGCAAAATAAAAGCCGGCGCGATTAACGACCACATCTCGGCGTTCTGGGATTTCCTGCCGACCTGTTGTGACCTCGCGGGTGTAGAGAGTCCCCGGGGCATTGACGGAATCTCTATGCTTCCGACGCTTCTGTCTCAGGATTGGAGGCAGAAAAAGCACGAGTTTCTTTACTGGGAATTTCACGAGCAGGGCAAGAAGCAGGCCATACGCATGGGCGACTGGAAGGGCATTCGGCTGAACGTAGCTAAGAACCCCAACGGCCCAATAGAGCTTTACAACCTGAAAACCGATATCGCCGAGCAGCACAATATCGCCGACCGGCATCCGGAAATTGTAGCAAAGATTGAAAGATATATGGAATCTGCAAGGACACATTCGGAGCACTGGCCCCTGCCGTAAATTGGTGTGGGGTTCTCTGGGCGGGGGTGCCTGCGCGAGGAATCCAAATATTTAGCCCTGGGTTTCACCCAGGGTTTTGTTTAGCCCCGTCACCTGTGGACGGGGTTCTTTGTATCGTCACCTGTGGACGGGGTTCTTTGTATCGTCACCTGTGGGCGGGGTCCTCCGCCTTCCAACTTTAGTTCACTTTAGGCACTTTAACTTACTTTAGCTCACTTTAATCTACTATTTTATTTACCAGTTTCCTATGGTGGGTTTTAGCCCATGCTGCTTTATTTTAGCAAATAAGAAATTTTTTAAGATTATTATTTAGTTTTTTTGTATTTCGAGTATGACACTCCCAGATTACAAGAACTTTCCAGCCTTCTCTGCGCAGCTTGCGCAGATTTCTTTTATCTCTGGCAACATTACCTTCCCGTTTTTTTTTTGCCAGAATTTGGCATTGGTTGCAGGTTTGACTTTACCATAACGGCATTTGTGCATATGCCAGAAGCAGCCGTGTACAAATATAATCTTTTTATGTTTAACAAGAACTAAGTCAGGTTTACCCGGCAAATCTTTTCGATGAAGTGAATATCTGTAGCCCATACTATGAACAACAGAACGAACTATCAGTTCGGGTTTAGTATTCTTGTTACGAATACGAGACATATTAAATGAACGTTGCTCTTTTGTAAATATATAAACCATTAAAGATTTCGCAAGGCTTGTACATCAAGCACCTTAAATTGATCGGCGGGAATCCTGACTGTGGTGCTTATTGAAGCAATTGTTGTACCGGAGAATTAAAAAACAGCTTGCAAGAATTGTCAAATTGATTGACAATAGGATAAATACAAGGCGCATTATAATATTCTATATTTGGAGTGGCGAGAAGATGCAAAATAAAAGAATTAACTGGACACGAGATGAGCTGATAATCGCTTTTAATCTATACTGTAGAATGCCATTTGGTCGTATTCACAAGTTAAATCCAGAAATCATCAGAATATCAAAAAAAATAAAAAGAACGCCAAGCGCAGTTGCTATGAAGATGGTTAATTTTGCCAGCTTGGATCCTGTTCATCAAAATAGAGACGTAAAAGGATTGCAACATGGTAGTAAGAAGGATAAACAAATATGGGATGAGTTTCATAAGGATTGGGAAAGGCTTGCTTTCGAAAGCCAACAGGTGTTAGGAAAATTAATAGGAGAAGATGGCGAAGAGTATACTCGTGAAATAGTATTGCGTGATTCAGATATACCAACCGAAGCACAGAGAACCACACGTGTTAGATTGGTGCAAAGTTTTTTTCGAGAGACTGTTTTATCAAGTTATAGTTTCTCATGCACAGTATGTAAGCTTAATTTACCTACAATGCTTAACGCCAGTCATATCATTCCGTGGTCAGTCGATAAGATTCGTAGGGCAGACCCAACTAATGGTTTAGCCTTTTGTGTGTTTCATGACAGGGCTTTCGATAGAGGACTTATGACTATTGATAAGAACTTTCAAGTTGTATTATCTAAAGAGGTAAAAGTATTAGATGCTCCCAAATTGCATAGAGTCGGCTTTTTGGAAATCGAAGGCAAAAGTATCATACTTCCTGACAAATTTAGACCTGATCAAATTGCTCTTGCCTATCACAGAGAAAAAGTGTTTTTGCAGTAACTATCGGAGAAAGATAATGGATAAGAATTTAACATTAACCTTACCCTCGCTTATGGTTGGTCAGATTTTGGATGCACTTTACACGCGTCTGGAATCTTGGGAATATACGGAAGAATACTTAAATACAGGGTATGCTCGCGAACCTTACTGCATTGAGGAATGTTCAAATCCAGATGAGGCCTGTCAAATTGCGGATTACTATAAGGAAATAATAAAGTCAATTGAGAAGCAAGCAGATTTTACTACACGGCTTAAACCTATTATTCGAAGAAATTGAAAAGACAAGAGAAATTTTTAAGTTGAATTGATAGGAGTAATTTTAATGGTACATGAAATAAATCTGAAATTACCAAGTTACGCCGTAATGCAAGTTTTGGATGGTTTATATCATCGTCTAAATGTATGGCGCTATACAGTAGAGTATTTAGAGACTGGTCTTGTTCGAGAACCATATGAGGTAGCTGAATGTTCAAGCAGTAATGAAGCTGAAGAAATTGCTGATTGTTATCAAGAAATAATATATACGATAGAAGAACAAATATCTAATAAAGGTTGACATGAAAATTATTTTAACGATGCATTGGAAATAAAATTACTCTGTTAGTGTGGTTATCAAAAGCCACACTTAAATCTGTATTTGCCGACATTGGGAAAAACTCATTACCTTCCTCGTCACATGATAACCACACTTCTGAGTCTTCTCCCATCTCAGATGCTAATTTAGAAATTAATAATCTTAGAGTACCCAATTTCATATTACATGATTTATTCTCTTTTATATTTTGCATGTAACTTTTACCCCTCTGGCATTTCAACCGAGTTGATTTATGTTCTGTCGAGGCCCGACTTTAAGGCGAGAGATTCCTGTGTGTGATTGCGTTTTTCACGAAGTTCTCTTATCCGGCCTCCAACGTTATGCTGAATCTGAGGATATCCTTTTACCATTTCAAAACTCCAAATCCTTTTGTTTTGAACAAAAATACATGATATTGACAATGGGTCAACGGACTATGAGTCACGTATGTAATTTATTTGCCGGAATTTTCTTAAATTAATAACTTTGAAGACAGTCAGAATAAGAACTCTCAGCAGTTATCTCATAACAACCACACACAAGCCGAGTAGGAAAATTAGGTTTCTAAAAACGGCCCTGTGGTTTGAAGAGCAGTTTCTTTATTTGTTATGGTTAACGTGTTAAGAGAATGTATTGCATAAAGCAGGGCTGTAATGATTGCGATACAAGGTTATTTCTGGTGACAATCAAGTTGTTTTTTATCTTAAATCCAGTGTTTCTCCTGCAAGCGTACGCATTTACACAGCCGATGTGAGTTATAGATAGGCGTAAAAGCTTCCTCAAAAGAAATGGATATACCAATGGGGATAAGAATACTGGTTATTGATAACCATAGAGTAGTGCGTGAGGCTATTTGTTCTCTGCTTCGTAATGAATATGATATGGATATTGTAGGAGAGGCTGAAGATGGTCGGACCGCAGTCCTGCTTGCCCGAGAGCTACGCCCGGATGTCATTATTATGGAAACCTCTATGCCCAATCTAAACGGCATCGAGGCCACCCGGCAAATAGTCAACGAATTACCTGACGTCAAGGTAATAGCCTTGTCAGCACATTCGGACAGGCGTTCTGTGTGTGAAATGTTCAACGCAGGTGCGTCGGGTTACTTGCCAAAATACTGTGCTTTCCTGGAACTCGTTTCTGCTATACAAAATGTTGTTGCAAACCGCACTTACCTCAGCTCCCACATAAGCAGGATAATTATTGAAGAATACTTACATCGTACAGCGGAGCAAGCACAGTCCGCTTACTCAGTATTAACGAACAGGCAACGTGAAGTACTCCAATTAATCTCAGAGGGTAAGTCTACCAAAGTAATTGCGAGAGAGTTGTTCGTTAGCAGCAAGGCTATCGAATGGCACCGCCACAAAATAATGAAGAAACTGCATGTTGATAGTGTAGCTGATCTTGTTAAATATGCCATAAGTGAGGGGCTGACGAGTATTTCTTATGTGTAACTTGAATATTCTATGATTTGCTTACACGTTCTTTTTTAAGATTTTTTTGCAGCGTCGAAGGGCCATTTCCTAAAAATAACCCCAAAATTAATCGCTAATAACTAACGACTATTCCCCTTCGTCTCTCGTCCTGCGTGCATCTCGTAGCCTCCCGCCTCTCAAAAACTCAAAACTAACAACCAATACCAAGAAAATCAAGCAGTTTTTGCTCTCTTTCTTCTGTCCTAGAGTTTACCCCCGGAAGCACTCACTTGGTATCCTGCCGGGGGTGGTTGATTTTGCATTTCAACTTTCAACTTTAGCTCACTCCTCACTTACGAGCATCAAGCAACCCTGTCCCGGCGCGCCGGGATCCAGTATCTCGGAGCTCTGCGGAGACCCCTTAGGGGGAGAATCCAACTTTAGCTCACTTTAGCTCACTCCTCACGAACTATGCTCCACGCTTCTGAGTGTAACAGGGCGATATGAAAAGAAATTTCTAATGAACTTGACATAATTAACTTAGGTTAATATAGTATTTGGTTCTATTTTCCCAGAGCAGGTTACTGGGCGGATGTGCAGAGGTATTAGCCATAATCCCTGTATGTGGTGATTATTTAGACGCAAAATTGTGAAGGAGATTTTTAGAATGGCAGAAAAACGGGTATATTTTTTCGGCGCCGGCAGAGCCGAGGGCAGTGCGAAGATGAAGCAATTCTTAGGCGGCAAGGGCGCCAATCTTGCCGAGATGACCAATCTTGGGGTCCCGGTTCCGCCGGGCTTTACCATTGCTACGAAGGTATGCAGCGAGTATTACAAATCCAACGGCAGATGGCCAGTTGGGCTTAACAAGGAGGTCGACAAAAATCTGGCCAAGCTCGAGCGAGCAATGAACTCCAAACTCGGCGACCCAAATAAGCCCCTTCTCGTCAGCGTCCGAAGCGGAGCAGCCGTATCGATGCCTGGAATGATGGATAGCATTTTGAATTTAGGGCTAAACGACGATGTAATTGAAGGCATTATTGAAAAGACTTCGAATCCGCGTTTTGCATATGATATTTATCGCAGGTTTATCGATATGTTCGGCGGCGTGGTGATGGGCTGTGACCACGAGCACTTCGAAGAGGTAATTGACGCTGCCAAGAAAAAAGCCAGAGTCAAAGTCGATAACGAGCTAAGTGCGGAACAATTAAAAGAGGTTGTCGCCAAATATAAGAGCGTTTACAAAAAACACGTCGGCGAATTGTTTCCGCAGGATGGAAAGGTCCAGTTAAGACATGCCATCAATGCCGTGCTCGGTTCGTGGATGACGCCGAGGGCGGTGAAGTATCGTGAACTCAATAATATTACGGGTCTGTTGGGAACGGCTGTGAACGTTCAGGCGATGGTCTTTGGCAATATGGGCGATGACTGCGGTACGGGTGTTTGCTTTACGCGTAATCCGAGTACCGGCAAAAAGGAATTCTACGGCGAGTTTTTGATGAACGCCCAGGGTGAGGACGTTGTGGCCGGTATCAGGACGCCGATTGAATTGAAGAAATTAAACAAGATTATGCCGAAGGCTTACCGCCAGCTTACGGGACTGATGAGCCGGCTGGAGAAGCATTACAAAGATATACAGGATATGGAATTCACCATCCAGAACAAGAAACTTTATATTCTCCAGACGCGAACTGGTAAGCGGACGGCTGAGGCCGCGATTAAAATAGCTGTTGATATGGTTAACGAGAGACTCATTACCAGAAAAGAAGCGGTCAACCGCGTTACGCCGGAGCAAATAGACCGCCTGCTGCATCCGCACTTTGACCCGAAAGCCAGGCGCAATGTGATAGCAAAAGGGCTTCCGGCGTCGCCGGGCGCGGCGGTCGGACAGGTTGTGTTCAACGCTGATACCGCGGAGGCGTGGAACGAAAAGGGCAAGAAAGTCATCCTTGTTCGGATTGAGACCAGTCCGGAAGATATTGGTGGTATGGACGCGGCGGTCGGCATTTTGACGGCCCGGGGCGGTATGACAAGCCACGCGGCGGTTGTCGCACGCGGTATGGGCAAATGCTGTGTTGCAGGTGTCGGTGCCCTGAGTATTAATTATAAAGCGAAGAAACTTACTGTTGGAAAAGTTACTGTCAAAGAAGGCGGATGGATTAGTCTGGACGGCTCGAAAGGCGAGGTTATGACGGGGCAATTGGCTACGGTGGCGCCGACGATGAGCGGTGAGTTCGGCAAATTTATGAAGATTTGTGACCAGATTCGCAAACTTGGAGTTCGTACAAATGCCGATACGCCGGGCGATGCAAAGCGGGCAAGAGACTTTGGC
>SDBU01007426.1_pt1 | contig 12638 bp, 11 predicted proteins | sample 2277071 | NCBI WGS metagenome assembly SDBU01 (sample SAMN10397929, study PRJNA504765) | marine sediment metagenome | isolation source: marine sediment core GS08_GC12, 126 cmbsf | place: Arctic Ocean: Gakkel Ridge, Loki's castle | collected 2008 | reverse complement strand
TGCTGCTCTCGGTCAAGCACCTTAACTTTTCTCGCAACTTGATGTAACTCAGCTTCAAGTATGCCAAGATTATCGGCTTCATTACGCTGCTTTTCTATTGCGCTAATAATGAGATCAGGATTATCCAAGACAGTCTCTATCTTCTCCCATATTAGGGATTCAATCTTATCTGCCCGCCAGTTCTTATTACCGCAGCGATCAATAGGTGAAGTGATCCGGTCCTTCCCAGGACAGCGATAATACCGTATCACTCTGTCCATATGTCCACAGTAGGATCGACCACATTGGCAACAATGTAAGTGGCCCCTTAGAAGATACTGCTGCTTGGTGTTACGCTGTGACTTGTCGTGATTCAGCTTCAACTGCTGTTGTGCTTGTACAAACAACTCTTCACTAATAATCGCTGGTGTAGCATCTGGTATCTCCATCCATTCTTCTTGTGGCTTTCGACGACTTGTACCTTGAATAAAGGTAAATGCATAAGTCTTGCCTATATATGCTGAGTTCTTCAATATTCCTATTACAGAACTCCTGTTCCAATACTGGCTACACTTGGTAGGTGCATTCAGCGACCTCAGCCGGTAGGTGATGGCATTGGTAGTTACCCCTTCGCTAACTAGCCATTCAAACATTTGCTTTACCCAGTATGTCTCTGTTTCATTGACAATACGCTTCTTTATGGTTTTATCATAGTCATAACCATAAAGACGGGCGAATCCTCCGTGTGGTATCTTGCCTTCCAATGCATTGGCTCTTTTACCGCGCATGGTGCGCTCTCTTATCTTCTCAGCTTCCAGCTTTGAGGCATAGCCGCGGATATAGCTAATCAGCTTGCCAAGCTCAGTATTGTCCACGTCTTCAGTTACGGCTTCCAGCTTGACGCCATGCTTTTCAAGCTCCTGTGTAATTATGACACCATGCCCAGGGTCACGGGTTAGCCGGTCAAGGCAGTATACTACTACTACATCGATTTGCTCATTCCTTATTAACTCCCGGAGCTCATTTAGCTTTGAGCGGTCAAGGGTTAAGCCCGAATATGCCTCGCTGAATTGGTAGGCCACATCATAACCTTTATCTTGGCAATATTTGAGGCAAGCCTCGAGCTGTGTCTGTAGACTCGTGCCTTCCGATTCCTGGTTATCTGTGCTGACTCTGGTATAGATCGCTGCCTTCACGGTTCCACTCTCATGAGTGTAGCAATAAGTTGGTATTCTTCTATAGATAGTCGCCTAATGCCCCCTCTTAGTCGAGGATTGAGAAACTTCTCGAAAGCACGTTTCCATGCCTTGTTCAAATCATCTCGGGGAACAAATATCTTACTGATGTAAGCACCCTGAAACTTGCCTAAATAGAGATTATCTTCAAAGGTAACTTGGTCGTCTTCATGAATAAAATCGCTGGTAATCTCAACAAGCGATACTAGGCCCCAACGGAGTGGGTAAGTAGTGTGGGGTCGGCCTCCGATTCTGACTTTTCCTGGGGTCCCGCTTCCTTTTACTTCATAGACTACGATACGGTCGTTTCGCTTTATATCCTCTTTCCAATGAGGTGTATCCTGATTTATCCAAATACAATTGTCATATTTATTCCGGTCTTCCTCAATTGGTATCGGTGTGTGTGTGGTTAAGAAATAAGACATTACCCCTTCCTCCTTTCGAAGTGAAGCCTCTTCCTCAATTGAAACTTGCGAATCCAAGCCTAGAACTCTTCTGAGGGTCGTGTTAGGTGGTTCAAAGACCAGACCCATCTCTATTGCTAGCTTTTTAAGCGCGTTCATTACTGCGTCATCGATGCGGACTACTGGAGTCATTTTTCTCCTCTTCCACACAATCTATATATATGTAACATTGTAACCCATTGTGACGTATATGTCAATATCTCTCTACTCCCCATAACCAAATTATCGTTCCTTTTTGCCGTATAGATAACAAAGGCAATCTCCTCTTAGTTAATCAAGCTTAACTTATATCTAACTTGCGATTATTATATCCACCCTGCTAACCACCATCCCGACGCATCAATCACATAGGCTGTTATCTCTTGCGATAGATAGTGTATTCATATTGTCGGGGCTCCTCACTACTTGTGTAAAGGATAAGATATCGGCCACCTTCGTCCATGATAGGCTGGCAGGCCTGTCTGGCCTCGTCCCATGTTTGGACTACGGCAAACTCCTCGTATCCTATTGCCACTAGACGGCTGAGATAAGGATCTACCGTATGTCCCACATGGGTGCACCGCGGGTAGTCCGCCATTATCATATCGTCATCTGAAGAAAGGTCGATATAGCCATCGAAAAATAGCTGCATAAAGCATGGCGTGCAGTAAATCTGGCCATCTCTCTCGCACGAATGGTAATCAAGTTCATTTACGTCGTAGTAGGGGTCAGAAGGTAGCGGATTTTTACAGAGACAGCACCTCTCTTGTACCTCGCCTACTCGGAACATCGTATGACAAGACGAGCACTCCGTATCAAAATATAACCAACACTGGTGCTCCTGGTCGAGTTGACCCTCCACTACCTGTGCTTCCTCTTGGCAAACAGGGCACATGATTAAGGGATAGTCTTCGATAATTCCGTCTGTCAGTACTAGTGCTCTTGTTGATCCTATCGCTTCAGCAACCTCCTGTTCAAGGATTTGATTCTGGAGTTTTATTAGCCCGTTCCTAAGCTGCTCTACTTTGGACATGCCTACCTCCTATTGCTGTTTTTGTATTTAGTTCTATGTTTAATCAGCTATTTACAGAGCCCTTCACCATGAGAAAGCGGACCTTCGTGGCTTACGCTTCCTTTTATCCTTCACCCCTACTGGTCTCCCCAGTCTCTTGCCATCTCTAACTGCTCTGGCTAATCCCGCCTTAGTCCTTTCACTTCTCCTCTGGCTTTCCATCCTAGCTACCCAGCCGGTTAGAGCATATAGTAGCTCCCCCAGTTCACCCGGTGCCTCAGTCCAACTTTCCTGATAGGAAATTACCTTGACCCCATAGATGGTTAACTTGTGGACCAGCGATAATATAGCCAAGGCACCCTCCCGAGACAGCCTGTCTAATGCCCATACCAACACAAGGACAAACCTTCGTCTCCTGGCATCTTCCAAAAGCCGAGCCAACTCTCTTTGATGGCCGACCTTCCACGCTGACTCCTTCTCCTCATACGTAAAAACAACCTCAAAACCCCGCTGTCTGGCCCACTCAGCGAGAATAGTGGTCTGGTTCTCGGTGTTCTGGTTATCCGTGCTGACCCGACTGTAAATACAAGCTCTCATATCTATCCATCTCTATTTCGGTCCCTTAATAATCCCTGGGACCTTCATCATGAAATTAAAAGTATCTACGGCAATAGACACTTTTGTTACGGACCTGGAGTGGAGTATCCCGCAGTAATCGATGGGAGTAGAATAAAGTCCACAGCTATTTGCCGGTCCGCTGACTCAATTATGGCTTATATGGTGATTATTGCCGTCGTCACTGTTTTCTCTTTCATCGGTACTTCCCCCCTTGGCCTCTAGGTCCCGACGTTTCATCGTGTCCCTGCTAACATACTGGCCGGTTATCTCTCAGTAGGCCTCTGCCATCCGATACCACCCCAGATTCTGCTCCTCCCTCAAGCGCAAAAGTGTGGCAAAATCCACTGAAAGTCTTGGCCTACCCGTTAATATCTTATTAACCATGCTCCTTCCCCCTTTCTATAATGTTTCCTTGACCTACTGACCCCCGTGTTGTCAGGATGACATCGGGACGAAGACCCGGAGTCGACACTTCGGGCACCACCCCGTCTGCCCGCCCTTACAGGCTTTTAGCTCGATGTCATGGTCACATATAGTCTTGGCGCCAAGCTTGATTCTCTCCAACAGTGAATCGTTGCGGAAGAAACACAGGCGACCGCAACGGGGGCAGTGGCTGTAATACCCCCAATCCGTCCGGCTAATTCCCGCCCGGCTGCCACACGGGCAGGAGATAAACAGCCCGGTCTTGTTTCTGGTTTTCTTTTTTCTTGCCATTGGCACCTCTCCCAATACAATCAGTCAATCCATTAATCCAACAATCTATCTATACTTACACACTACACAGGTTATCCGTTTGATTTTTCCAGTATAGTTTTTACGATGTCTTCAGTAGTGACATTTACCGGGATGGTCATTTTACCCACCGCAGACTTCGCCTCCATTTCGGACCACCCCAGCTCCATAAGTTTGGCTACAACCTCTTCTTGGGCGGGACCGCCGCCAGTGGTTACCTTAACGGTTACCGGCAGAGGCTCCTCCCATTTCGCCTCGACCAGTTTGGCGGTATCTATATCGATTATCTTCATGTCCAGCAATACCTTAACCAACGGTTTCTTCGTTGCTATGGTTTCAATAAAGCTACGGAAGTTATCATAAATCTCGACATCTCCCTCGAATCCCTGAACGGAAAAGGTGGTGAACGGGAAACTGTGCTCTGTGACGGTTATGCCCGGAGCCTCCAATTCGCCGCTTGCCAATAAGTTGAGCAGTGCTATGGGAATGATGAAGCTACCAGGCGTAAGCCAACTATCCGCTTCCAGGTACAGAGTCCCCAACTTCTCACCTTCAGCTGGAACATCGACAGTATGACCGCCCGGACGGCGTTTCCTTATTGTGCACCCCTTAAGCTCCAGATTGGCCGTTATCAAAATGTGACTTTCAAAGCACAATCTCACGCAGGGAATATCTACGACCTCGTAGGTAGCCTCAGGCAGCACATGCACCTGCCAAGACAGCTGCCACTGTGTAACCGGGACCAGGATTTCGGGGAGCATCTCTATTATTTGGCTTTCGGCCCATTCTTGAACTTGCTGCTTGCCGGGCAAGTCCAACTCACACCAGCTATCTGGCTCATACTGCTCCAACCCCGTGGGGTAAACGAGCTTCGGCTTCTTACTCTTGGCTAGCTGCCCTTTCAACTCCTCTACGGCAAGGCTCAGCCTATCTAGATATTGGTCATATTCTATCTGGGCTTGCTTTTTGCGGGCTTCCTTTTCTTTTCTCTCCTTAATGACCGAGGTCCAATAACCATAGTCCCACGCTCTACTGTTGAGAAGCCAAATGCCGGGGGAGTAGCTCTCTACTCTCTTATCCCTGCCTAGGTAACCATCTATAGCCCCAGGGAGGCTGCGAAGAAATTCTTGATGTTCTTCCTCACTCAGATATTCCTCGCCGTCATCCAGTGGCGGGTCGACCTTCTTCAGTGCAGCTAGCCTTCTCTTCTTCTCGGCCTCCAGAGCAGCTTGCCGTTCCTTTTCCTCTGTCTCCCGCCTCGCTTTCTCCACTTTGCGCTCATAAGCTGTCTTCATTAGTGCCTTCAAGTCACACATGTCGTGGATGACAGCGGTTGAATACGGGTAGACAGAGAGCGCAGCATCCCCAGCGTCCATGTTGCACCTTTCGAGCCATTCTAGGATGCTGGTTATATACTTTTTGAAGTCGGACATCTCGCTGTCGCTCAAGTCCCCGTCGCTGAGCTCGTCTGGGGGTACTTCAGCCATGAGCTCCTTGCAGAATGCTACGTAGCGCTCTAAAGCATGCGGGTGGATTTGCGCCACATCTAGTGCAGGAAGTTGTAACACTGGTGGGGGTTGTATTATGCCCTCGCTATCGGTCATTGCTTTCTCCCTGGTTTTTCCTCCTCATCTACTTACCTATCTCCACCGCCCGTTCTGAACATCACCCTGGGGCCAGCGCGGGGGGCGTCAGTTTTACCCCTTTACTTACTTTTTCATTTATCCCCCCCTCCGTTATTCTTCCTCTGGTTTCGGATGGCAGTTTTCACATACAAACCGTTTGTTTTTGAAATCAGCCCCGTACTCAATACCCCCGCAGACCCCGCAGGGGTCGGTAGGAAAGTCGGGCATCCCGGCCCAGGGGTCGGCGTCGTTTGGGGTGTCCGGGTGAGTTAACTCACCACTTTTTATACCTAAAGGGGAGTTAAGGGAGTTAATTTCTACCCCACTCTTATATGAAAATATATTACTTAGACTCTTGTGCGCTGGGGTGTCAGCTAACTCACCTAACTCACTTTTGTAGCTAAAATTGGGTGAGTTAGCGTTTTGATAACTCACCACGGCCCAGGTCTTTGCGTGTTTTCGCTCCGGTCCTTTGGTCAGCATTAGACCATTGGGCAACCGGACGTCGGCTCGTTTGGCAAAGGTATTCCCAAGACGGCGGCTGTAGTCTCGCCCGTCCCTAGTGGCAAGGTTATCGGGCAAGGTGGCGACCAAGTCATCATTGCCATTAAGTCGTTTGATAAGCTCGGCAACTGTGACCGGGGCATCACCAATAACCTCCCGCCACATATCAAGAAACCCCTCCCATTGCGGCGTATCGGCATCCATCTTGTCGTACATCGAGAACAGGTTGTCTAGGAAGCCGCTAATACCCATAAAGGCCAGTACCCCGCCTATGGTCCGGCAGTAACTTTCAAATCCCCCGAGCATCGGCAGCCCGTCCGGTGCCGGCCGCCCGGCGATAACCCAAGCCCGAGCGATGGTAAGTATGGCGGCGAGAATTGCCCCTCTATTGGTGGATACCCATTCCCTCAAGTCGCTGTGTTTGAATTTAATAATATCCCGCAGCCACGGCCTGGCTACCCCGGCGTCAAGACGTATCCAGTAGCACCGCCGCGGCATATCGCCGCCCAGCCGGATGTTGTTTCCCGTAGCCATGAAGCTCATATTGTTGGTGAGTATAATGTCGGCACTCCGGCCCAGGGGCCTGATGCTTACCTGTGTGCTGGTGAGGTACCGGGACAGCGTATCGCTGTATAACTTGCCCTCGATGTTGTCTATTACGCATAGTGGTCGCCCCGCCAGCAAGTGGCTACTCAGCTTCTTTTCCCATTCTTCTTCGGATTGTGGTACTCCCATGGTGGCGGCAAGGTGCCCAGTAGTGACAATACTGATTACATCGGCCATAAGGCTGGCGCCGCTCCCCGGTTGCGGCTTGTCGATAGTGGGTAACGGTGCTGGCCCGTCTACAGCAGGGCGCATGACTGGCGAGATTAACGCACCGTAACCGTTGGCCCGGCTTGCTTCGCCATCAAACGGGAAGTCGCAAAGCACTTCAATCACCAACTCAATAGCCGCCTTCAATTCGCCATTTGGCGCTTCCTGTATCGGTGGCACCACTAATCCCGGTGCCGACACATAATACAGGTTGGTAGCAAGGTCATAACCCGGCTGCATGAGTACCGTACCGTCACGTCTCAAAACTGGTGCCTCGGTTATCCCCCCCAATGGCGGGAAGTCCCATGATCCCAGGCTTTCAATATCCCTTGTAACGTCTAATGGCGGCGTTACAGCGTGGGATTCGCCCTTTTCACTTATGCGTATGAAATTGGCAGCCCTGGCCAGTTTCCCCCGCAAGGCCGCCTCGGTGAGTGTCTCTGTGAATGGCCGCCCCTTTTCGTCTACACTTATGCGTGTGAGTGCCCCGCTGCGTCTGAAGATATGCGGCGGGTTGTTACCTTGATACAGCGCTGACAATGCATCAGCCGTTTTATCGCGCAGATGGCGGTCGGTAGTGGATATCTCCGGTAATACTTGCTCTGGTTCCGCCTCGGCTTCGCCGTCATACGGTGGTGCGGCGTCCAGCACGGCCTGGACGTCATCGGCAGTATGACCGGCAGCTACATAATCATAAGAATCACCCTTTTCCGGCACTTCGGGCCAGTCCACGATATAGGTTCGTTGCCCCATCCGAAGCAGCCTGGAGGCTATCCGGGTCATGTGGCTGCGCCCTGGCTGGTCGTTATCCTGACATAAGAAAACGCGGCCGGCGTGTGCGGCCAGTGTTTTGAGTGATTCAATTGACAGTGTACCGGCTGCTCCGGTAACGGTGCCAACGGCGGCAAAACCTAGGGCTAATAGTGCATCCGTTGGCTTCTCACCCTCGGAAACTAGCAGGTCAGCATCGGCATCGGTCAGAAGTTCAACAGCGTAGAGGGGCAAGTCAGCGGTAGGTAGCCCATCAAGTGTTTCATGGCCGCCTCTTTCCCACAAAACACGCTTGTGCTGCCCGGCCTTTTCAAGCCTCTTATGCGTAGCCGGGCCGACATCCCATCGCCGTGTTTCCTTGTAGCCGTCCGCCCGGTGGCCGTTGCTAATCACGCCGAGCAGTAACCCCAAATGCCAGTAATTCCCCGACTCCCCGCAAGCTCGGCAAATCCAAACCGCTTTTCCGGGATTATAATCGGCTGAGGCGTGGCTATCATCGTGGCAGGGGCATTGAAAGCGGATTTCGGAACCTTGTTGCTTGCCGCCCCGGGCCATGACTGCGGCCTCGATCTTTAGCTTGAGGTCGTTCATTTTGCCGACTCACCTTTGGCTTCCGCAATTATTTTTCGCCAGAAGCGCTGCCATGCCGTATGCTGGTAAGGTGACACCGGCGGCCCCCGCTCAATGCGGACGGTAACCGTAGGTTCTTTGATAGTGTTTTCAGTGGGTTTAGGCACTTTGCGCCTCCGGTGTCTCAGGTATAAGGGCACTAAGTAGCTTCTCAAGTTTACGCAGTTCTTCCCCATACTCAATCCGGAGAATGTCGTCATCACAGCCAAGCAGGGTAAGACGCGCCTCTTCAAGGACAGCCTTTTTAAAGGCGGCCAAAGCATTTTTGTCTTTGGTAGTGGCGAGCAGGCGGATTTTGCCTGATTGCCAGTCCGGATACTGCAATACCAAATTAGCTGATGTCATATATTTTTGCCCTCACTTATAAGGGACGAGAAAGGAGCAAAAGTAAACAAAAAAACGGCGACTTTTAAAAGTCGCCGTCAAAATAGTGGCAGATTCTAAGATTTAGTTATCAGTTTTTCAGCCGGGAGTGACTAGTGGATGTTCTTACTTTTTGGAATAGTCTTGAGCGTTGCGTTTTCTCCGAATCCGCTCGGCCACCGTAATATTCCTTAAATGTGCCTGCCTTTGAGCCTTTCTCATTGTCTCTCTTCAACAAGTGCAATAAATCTAGCATTCGTTCTTGTTCTTTAGGCGTAAATTCATTCAAGTCAATGCCAGCCAGCGCTGCAAATTGGTACAGGCGTTCTTTATCGTCTAAATCAAGCATATCCTCTGGTTGTACAACGCTTTTATCCTCCACATCCACCTGCACGACCTCTTGGCTTTCTTCGTAAATAACTTTGATGCCCCTGTGGATGAGGCCAGCGATTTCAGCCTTACTCCGTGCCTCGGGATTCGTCCCTGGCTCTCGGTCAGAAGGAAGGTGAGTTCTTATCACCCATCTCACTAGTCTCAGCAGGTTGTGCTCCTCAAGCGGTTGACCACGCAGCCCCAACAGAGCTTCAAAGCGGGACAGACAGAGCAGTAACCCGTCCTCAGCGCTCATTTTCATGACTTGGTTAGGGTCGATGCCGAGTGCTTTCCATATATACGAGGTTCGCCTAATTTTGGGCTTATTCCCACCCTCACCATAGACAGCGAATTCATAGAGCAGGGACATAATGTCTCTTGCTTCCTTCGCACTTAGTGGACCCAGCACAATTGGAGACAGTGGTTCTCCGTCAACCTTTTCCTCACTAAATATTGACGGTGGAGCAACCTCTTCAGTAAGGCGGCCATAATATTCGTTAGTTTCAGCCTCTAAATCTCGCAACTTACGAATGCGCGCCGGGTCGAAACCGTTGCCGGCGGCTTCCATCTTCTGCCGCCACTGGAGTAAGTGGTCTTGAACTGCTAGTGCTAGGGGGTTGTTATGGAATTGGTGCTTAAGGTAGCACTTACACTGGTTGCGGAGGCGGCGCCTATATGACGGGGACAGAAGGGCCGGCGTGTCGAGGTCGCCACAGTCTCTGATAATCACCTTTACCAGGTGTTGGGGCGGCGGGATGAAGGAATGCGCGACCGCTTTCCAGAAGTGTGGTTCATTAAGCACCGGTCCATATACCTTCTGTAGTATCCAAGTGTTGAGTGGCAACGCCATTCTGACAAGGGGATTGGCCGTGTTCATATACGACAATTATAATTTAAAAGGGGTAGATTAACAACATGACGAATCGTGCAATTACAGGGTATTGACAAAATCGTATACGAGGAGTATGCTAAAGCTCCAACATATGAAAGTAACCTGAAAAACTGAATAGCCATTGGGTGGGTTAGGGGAAAGCAGTGGGGGAAAGCAGTGGGCACTAGAACCGCTAACAATATAGCCGTAACTGGTGCCCTTTTTATCTGAGCAAGGTAGACACAGAAAGAAGGTGTCACGTGATAGGATGGGACCTGGCTCGTGGGTGATGTTCCTGCCCGATATTATCTCCGGCCACGGAACGAAACCCAGCACAAAGATTCTTTCAACAATTGTTGCACAATCTCTTAATGTGGTGACCTGGCAAGGAGGTTTAGAGATGCAAATTGATGAATTCCTGGAATTGGTTAGAAAAAGAAGGAGCATCCGCAAATTTAGGCCGGATCCTGTCCCTGATGAATATGTGGAAAAGATACTGGAGGCGGCACGCTGGGCAATGTCTGGAGCCAATGGCCAACCCTGGGAGTTTATTGTGATCAAGGATCAGGAGACAAAGAACAAGATGGCTGAGCAATACATTGAGGTTCGGCAGCGAGAGTATATTATAGAAAGGACCAGAGTGGAGGAAGTGAGACATCCATCATATGCCGTGCTGCCAACAGATGCGCCAAGCTTTCAGCAGGCCCCAGTGATCATAGCTATAATTGGAGACAAGAGAACATTCCAAGCCACTGTCTTGGCTGGTCGCTACCACCCACCAGGAGAAGGAGGGGTAGACGCTACTTATCTAAAAGCCGTGGGAAATGCTACTATGTTATTACACCTTGCCGTGGCAGCACTTGGGCTGGGCTCCAAATGGTTCAGCGTGTCCGGTCTCTGGGACCCACGCTTGAAGCAACTTTTGAATGTGCCGATGGAGTTGAGTATTCACACAATAGTGCCAATTGGATACCCAGCATATGAGCCACCACCTCCCTACCGAAGGGAGCTTAAGGAAATCGTACATCATGAGACGTATGACCCCTCGAAGTATAGAACTGAAGAGGATATCCATGATTTTATAGTTAACCTTAGGCGGCGAACAAGGGCAGCGTATAGCCTGCCACACCAGCGGCGTTGAAGGGAGTGTGGAACCCGTGACATTGTACATTTCCACTTGGGGTTAAGTAGTGGGTGAGGTCAACTGAAGCTCTATATTAGTCGGATTTGAGAAGGAGGTGATAATGGGATAATGAACGAGTAGTTTAACATAGGAGAATTGGAAAACTCATCAAGTTTATTGAGGAGGTATAATGAAAAAGGTGATAGTCATAGTCCTAGGTTTAATTTTAAGCCTATCTCTGATCGCCAGCAGTTGTGCGCCAACGGCAGGCGGTGGAACGGCGGCAGAGTTTTTCAAGGGAAAGACGATAAAAATCATAGTTCCTTTCAAACCCGGGAGCGGAGCTGACAAAATAGGCCGAATAGTGGCACATTACCTACCGGAGTATACTGGTAGCACCGTGGTAGTAGAGAACATGCCAGGCCAAATTGGCATGAAGGGTACAAATTATCTGTACACTACTGCGGAACCGGACGGGCTGACTTTACTAGTAAGCGCTCTTACACTTGTCCTAGGTCGGGACCTACTTGATGAGGCCGGTCACTTATGGACGTCAGGGGATTTTAGTTATGTCAGAGGCTTTGGGAATGAGGGTTATGTATTGGCTGTCAAGAAAGGTGGCCGCTACAACTCCATTGAGGACTTTAGAGCAGCAAAGGGGCTCATATTGGTTTCCTCGAGTGCGACAGACATTATTGCTGCCAAGAGTTACATGCTTATTGAGGCCCTGGAGCTTGATGCCAAGCTTCTTACCGGTGCTGGTAGGGCAGAGGTTTTTCTGGCCATACAGAGGGAGGAAGTGGATGCGGCTGTGGTAGGTATGCCCGGCTATATAACAAGGAAGGAGCTAATGTTGCCTTTGATTGCAGTTGAACTCGAAAGGCAGCCTGCTGCTCCTGATGTACGAGCACTGTCAGAGGTAACAAAGCTATCTAAAGACCACGAGAAGATGCTATCTCAGCTCTTCTACAAATCTTCACATGTTCTGTTTGGCCCACCGGCAATGCCCAAGGATAGGCTCGAATACTTGATTCAGGCAATTGAAAAGATAGAAGCCCGGGATGACTTTCTCAAGGACATGGCTGAAGTGAAGACTTCGCCACTAAGTACGGTGTCAACCGAGGAAATTCAAAAAAGGATCGAGAACGTAATGAAGAACAAGGAATGGTTCAAGGAACTAATGCCGGCTTGGGAGGCGAAATATCGCGCCTAAGGAATAGTATCCGGTAATTTTTGCCGTTATACCTGGACCATAGCTGGTAAGGGTCGAGTGGTGAGGTTTGCAGTCAAGAAGTTTGTGGAACGATGAACCCCCTGCTAGTTTATACTCTAGAGGGGGTTCGTGCCTTTGACCTATCATCTTAACGGCTAAAGGAAGAAGAAAGGAAGATAGGGATGCTGGAAGCATTTATCCAGGGTGCTGCAGGACTAGCGCAGCCTACACCTTTACTGATGGTGCTTTTGGGGGTGATAGCGGGGCTTATCCTGGGGATTATCCCGGGGATTGGTTCTATGGTAGGGGTAGTACTCGTAATGCCCTTCATCTA
>SDBU01007425.1_pt1 | contig 12639 bp, 11 predicted proteins | sample 2277071 | NCBI WGS metagenome assembly SDBU01 (sample SAMN10397929, study PRJNA504765) | marine sediment metagenome | isolation source: marine sediment core GS08_GC12, 126 cmbsf | place: Arctic Ocean: Gakkel Ridge, Loki's castle | collected 2008 | reverse complement strand
GAATTCTATATCCCGGGCAACATAAAGTGGGGTATAGGTGGCACTGGTGATATGCCGAGGGGGCATGGCAAGCTATCAATGTGGGGGATGCCGTTCTATGACAGGATACAGCGGGGCCGGGTCATGTCTCAGCCCATAGCTAGATTTGGCGTGCTCCAATCGATGATGGTTTGGGGAGACGGGGCAGCGAAGGAGGAAAATATCTCTCGTGAAGAGTGCGACCAATGGGCACTAAGGGCTCACCAGAAGGCTTGTGCGGCCATGGACTCCGGAAAATTCAAAGAAGAAATCGTTCCGGTTACCATTCCCCAGAAAAAAGGAGAGCCGGTAGTTATTGATACCGATGAAACTCCCCGGCGTGACACATCGTTAGAGAAACTTGCCAAACTACCTTCAGTGTTAGGTGGCGTTTCCACCGCCGGTAATTCATCTTCGGAGAATGATGGGGCGGCGGTTTGCGTATTGACTACGGAGGCGAAGGCAAAAGAGCTTGGTGTGGAGCCGATGGCTTATCTAAAATCCTTCGCGGTGGCGGGGACAGACCCAACGCGCACCTGGTTATCAGTCCCGATAGCGGTTAATAAGGCGCTGGAAAAGGCAGGGTTGAGTATAGGTCAAATGGACCTTATTGAGATACAAGAGGCATTTGCCGGTCAGTTACTGGCCGATGTTAAAGAATTAGGGCTATCGGAGAAGGATTGTGAGGAGAGGGTGAATGTCAATGGCTCCGGAATTTCCCTCGGGCATCCGGTTGGGGCTACCGGTGCCATGAGAATGACCACATTACTCCATGAAATGAAAAGGCGTAACGCTAAATATGGTCTGGAGACTATCTGTGGTGGTGGTGGTCTTGGCATCTGCGCCATTGTGGAGAGAAGGTAATATTTCGGCTAAATCGTAAATAAAGCCCGGACAGAAGGGAGACATAATGGACTTTGAGTTTAGTGAAGAGCATAAGATGCTCCGGGAGGCAATAAGAGACTTCGCTGAGAAGGAAATAGCCCCCTTGGTAGACGAGGCTGAAGAGAAGGAAAAATACCCGGAGCAGTTGTTCCCAAAGATGGGTGAGCTTGGATATCTCTGTCTTAGCTATCCCCCTGAGTATGGGGCGGCGGGGGCGGGTCTGGTAGGTCAATGCGTTGCCATTGAAGAGCTAGCCCGAGTGAGTGTGGGCATTACCAGCGGAATAATGGTCCAATCAGGCCTCGCTACCGAGGCTCTCTTGCATCACGGGACTGAAGAACAGCTACAGAAATATATTGTTCCCGCCATTAAGGGCAAGAAGATAGCTATCTTCGGCCTTACTGAGCCTAACGCCGGTTCTGATGCGGCCGCTATGGAAACCACGGCGGTTAAACAGGATGGTAAATATATCATAAATGGCAGCAAGATATTTATGACTAATGGCACCATCGGCGACTTTGTGGTTACCGGTGCTTATACCGATAAGAGTCTTGGTGCCAGTAAAGGGATAAGCTTAATCATTGTGGATGTGGATACGCCGGGATTGACCCGCAACAAGCTGAACAAGTTTTGCGTCCGTTCTGCCGATACGGCTGAACTCTTCTTCGAAAATTGTGTTGTGCCCGTAGAGAACTTGATTGGTGAGGAGGGTAAGGGGTTTCAGTATTTAATGGAGAGTCTTGACTCAGGCAGGGTATCTCACTCAGCGCGGAGTATAGGGTTGGCTCAGGCTGCCTATGAAGCCGCTCTTGACTACGCCCAGCAGAGGGTCCAGTTTGGCCGGCCTATATCCAAATTCCAGGCTATTAGCTTTAAGCTGGCTAGAATGGCTATGGATATAGAGGCAGCCCGCTGGCTTATGTATCGCGCCGCCTGGCTATATGACCAGGGCAACCGTCGCTTTAAGGAAGCGGCGATGACTAAGCTATTCGCCAGCGAGGTGGTGGTAAGGGTAACCAGTGAGACTATGCAGATAGTCAGTGGCTATGCCCTTATGGCTGACTCACCGGTGCAGCGCTATTTCCGTGACGCCAGATTGTCCACTATCACTGAGGGCACCTCGGAGATTCAACACATAGTCATCTCACGAGGGATTGGGCTGCGCTAGTTCGAGAGGAGTCTCTACCGGTGAGATAGTATCTCTCGAAATATTTAGTCAAGGAGATTGAGCATGGCTATTGACTATGAGAAGGAAGGCAGGATTGCCGTCTTTACTATTAATCGCCCCGAGGCAAGGAATGCCATGAATATGGCAGCCAAGCGAGAGCTCTATGAAGCAATGGTTGAGTTCCGGGCTGACCCTGACCTGTGGGTGGGCATCATTACCGGTAGTGGTGAGAAAGCCTTCTGTGCCGGCGCTGATATAAAAGACACGCTGCCTTTTATGAAAGAGCATCTCAGGGATAGCCCGTGGGCAATACCACCGGCTCCAGCCCGGGGGCTTGAGCTATGGAAGCCTCTCATTGCCGCAATTAACGGGTTAGCGCTGGGCGGCGGTCTGGAAATAGCCCTGTCTTGCGATATAAGGATAGCTGCGGAGAATGCCCGTCTGGGCGCACCGGAGATACTTTTAGGCATTATACCCGGTGCCGGGGGTACCCAGAGACTACCCCGATTCATCCCCTGGTGTAAGGCCGCCGAGATATTACTTATGGGGAAACCTATTGATGCCCAGGAGGCATACCGTATCGGCTTAGTAAACAAGGTCGTCCCACCGGCAGAGCTTATGTCTACCGCTAGGGAGTGGGCTGAGGTTATCTGCCAGGCAGGCCCGCTAGCGGTAAGAGCCGCCAAGGAGGCGATGATTAGAGGTTATAGTATGAGTCTGGAGGACGGCTTACGGCTGGAAAGCTCATTGTTTGCTTACCTGTTGGAGACTGATGACTTTAGCGAAGGGGCGGCGGCTTTTATCGAGAAGAGGAAGCCGGTCTACAAGGCAAAGTAACTCGCCTCAAAGGGAGGAGTGCCATGGAAATCAAGAAGGTTGGTGTGGTTGGTTGCGGAGTAATGGGCTCCGGCATCACTCAGGTCTGTGCTCAGTCCGGCTATCAGGTAATAGTCTCTGAGATAAATGAAGGACTCTTAAATAAAGGACTGGCATCAATTAATAGTTTGCTCACTAAAAATGTGGACAAGGGTAAAATATCTCAGCCGGAAAAAGATGCTACCTTAGCTAATATCAAGAGCACTACCAATATTAAGGACTTTAGTGACCGTGACCTGATAATAGAAGTTGCTCTTGAGAATATGGATTTGAAGAAGAAGCTGTTTGCCGAGCTGGATAAAATCTGTCCCGAACATACTATCCTGGTGACCAATACTTCTTGCTTATCTGTTATTGATATGGCTATGGCAACAAGCAGGCCGGAAAAGGTACTGGGGATGCACTTCTTTAACCCACCGCCGCTTATGAAACTACTGGAGGTAGCTAAGACTCTCGCCACCAGCGATGAAACTCTTGAGGTGGGCAAATCTTTCGGCGAGTCCCTGGGGAAGACCGTCATTGTCGTTAAGGATACTCCCGGTTTTATTGTAAACCGCTTGATGATACCCCTGATAGTCAATGCTATCCAGTTGCTGGAGACTGGCATTGCCTCCAGAGATGATATTGATACTGCAGTAACCCTGGGTTTGAATCATCCGATAGGACCGATAGCATTATCCGACCTTATCGGTAATGATGTTGTCCTCTCCATGGCCAGGGGTTTGTATGAAGCCCTGCATGACCATCGTTTTGCTCCACCGCTGCTGCTGAAACGGATGGTTGCTGCCGGTTTGCTCGGGCGTAAGACCGGGAAGGGGTTCTACGAATATAAGTGATAGGCACCCTGAAATTAGAAAATGAAACTGGACGGTAAGGTTGCTATTGTAACCGGCGGTAGTAGAGGAATAGGTAAAGCCATTGCCCTTGGTTTTGCTGAAGAAGGTGCTGATGTTATTGTGGCGGCCCGAACTGAGGTAGAGCGCGAGGAAATACCAGGGACGATATATCAGACTGTCGAGGAGATTCAAGCCCTGGGGCGTCGGGCACTCCCCATAAAATGTGATGTAACCTCTGAGCAGAGTGTCAATGATATGGTACAGAAAACACTAAGTCAATTTGGCCGTATTGATATTCTGGTCAATAATGCTGGTATCGCCTATTATTTCCCGGTGGTAGAAACACCTTTGAAGCGCTGGGAACTGGTTCTCAAGGTTAACCTGGTAGGTGCTTTTATCTGTGCCAAAGCTGTCCTCCCGACCATGATTGAGCAAAGAGCGGGTAGTATCATAAATATTACCTCGCGGGCTGGCGAGAGGAGGCCATCTCCTACCGGTGTGGCCTATGCCGTCACTAAAGCGGGACTGGATAGATTCACCTGGGGACTAGCTGCTGAAGTAGGCAGGTATAATATTGCGGTCAATGCCCTCAAGCCACTGGAAATAGTAAGTACGGAGGGGATGAGATTTTGGCTACCGGATGCGGATAAGTCAAAGTGGCGGTCAGCTGAGATGATGGTAAAAGCCACCATTTTTTTGGCTACTCAGGATGGTAAGGGCACTACTGGTACAGTTGCTTACGATGAAGAACTCTGTATATGCCACGGATTAGAATGAAGGATGGTTTAGGACATCGCCGGCCGGTTTGGGCGTAAGACAGGAAAGGGATTCTACGAATATAAATAAGACTGCTAGAAAACTGTGTTCAGCAGTTAAGGAGGAGACATCATGACCGAAGCTGTTATCGTCAGTGGAGTAAGAACCGCCATTGGTAATTATGGCGGAGCATTACAGGATATCCCGGTGGTAAAACTGGGTGGCATTGTTATTAAGGAAGCATTGAAGAGGGTCGGATTACGACCCAAGAGAGACCCTGAGGTGTTAAGCTATGCCCCCGAGGTATTTAAAGATAGCGGTTTAATTGAACTGGAGCAAAAATATTATGACTGGGATGATTCTTTAAAAGAGGCAAGAGTAGATGAGGTTATCATGGGGAATGTTCTCCAGGCAGGTCAGGGGCAAAATACTGGCCGCCAGGCATCAATCTATGCTGGTTTCCCCAAGGAGGTGAATGCCTATACCATAAACAAGGTCTGCGCCTCCGGGATGAAGTCCGTAGCCCTGGCTGCCCAATCTATAAAGACTGGTGATGCTGATATCATCATCGCCGGTGGCATGGAGAACATGAGCGCCGTCCCCTACTATTTTCCTAAAGCCAGATGGGGAGCCAGAATGTTCAATGCCGAGATGGTGGATGGTATGGTCTTTGATGGATTATGGGAGATATTCAATACTTATCATATGGGCATAACCTCTGAGAATATAGCCGAAAAGTATGGTATAACCAGACAGGAACAAGATGAGCTTGCCCTGATGAGTAACCAGAGGGCATTGGCAGCTACTAAGAATGGCATATTCAAAGAGGAGATAGTTCCGGTTGAGGTGAGGCAGAGGAGAGAAACTATACTATTTGATATCGATGAACATCCCAGAGAGACCTCTATGGAGGCTCTAGCCAAGCTACCGCCGGTATTTAAAAAGGATGGAGGGGTAACCGCCGGGAATGCTTCGGCAATAACTGATGCTGCCGCTGCCCTGGTGGTAATGTCGGCAGACAGGGCAGAGGAGCTTGGCCTGAAGCCGATGGCTACTATCAGGTCTTACGCCTCCGGTGGTGTCGACCCGGCATTCATGGGGCTGGGAGTTATTCCGGCAACGAAGAGAGCACTCAAGCTGGCCGGACTCGACTTGAAGGATATAGACTTGATTGAATTAAACGAAGCCTTTGCTTCCCAGGCTCTGAGTGTGGTTAGGGAGCTGGGTCTAGATTTGGATAAGACGAATCCTCATGGTGGTGGCATCTCACTGGGGCACCCTATTGGCTGTACCGGGGCTAGAATCATAGTCACCCTCCTTTATGAAATGAGGCGCCAAGACCTTCAATTCGGTTTGGCAACACTGTGTATTGGTGGTGGTCAGGGGATGGCTATAATTATGGAGAGAAAGTAGGATTACCTTCCTCGTTTTTTCCATAAAGAGGCAAGAGAGGAGCATCAAATTGCAAGAGCAATCAGATTTTGAAGGAATACTGGCGGGAACAGAGCAGATAGGACATTACCCGATGGAACAGCTCAAGCGGGTTGACCAGCCTACTACTAAGGTTACCGACAATATTCAACGAACCGATGTCAGGGAGCGCGGGTTTGATAGGGCGTTACGGGGTGATTTTGGGCCATTCGCTAAGAGTGAGTATCTGCGTTTTAAGGAGCCGATATCGGCTAGCTTGTGGGAAATGACTTCCAGCTTTGTCGACAAGGTAGATGGAGAGGTAGCGTTGTCAAAAGCACCGATTCCAGAGAACCCGGCGATTTTAAGTCGTCACATTAAAAGTTTGGGACACTTCTATAGGGCCGATATTGTGGCTATTTGCCGGTTACCTCAATGGGTAGTGTGCAGTTATGATGAGCACGGCAAGCCGGTTGAACTCAACCACCAGTTTGCCATTACACTTGTGATAGACCAGGGTTATAGAACTATGAGTGGCTCCACTGGACAGGACTGGATATCCCGTTCACAGTCTTTCCGTGGCTACACCCTGGCTGGTCTGATGTCCTGTATGATGGCCACTTACATTCGGAAGCTGGGATTTCCGGCTCGTGCCCACCATTTTAGAGATGACCCGATTGCTATTACTCCCCTGCTTCTTCTGGCGGGAATCGGTGAAGTTTCACGTCAGGGTATAGTGCTTAACCCGTTTCTGGGAACCCGCTTTAAGGCGTCGGTGGTTACCACTGACCTGCCGTTACTGCCGGATAAGCCCGTTGACTTTGGTCTCCAGGAATTTTGCCGGCAATGTCAGAAATGTGCAGTTACCTGTCCATCCAAATCTATCCCGATGGGTGACAAGGTTATGTATAACGGCTATGAAACTTGGAAGCTTGATGTTGACAGCTGCACTAAGTTCAGGGTTACCAACCCGAACGGGGCTTCATGCGGCCGCTGTATCAAGGTCTGTCCCTGGAATAAACCGAGGGGGTGGACCCACGATAGGGTCAGGTGGATGGCCAGGCATACTCCCTGGTTAGACAAATTCCTGATTAAGATGGACGATATCTGGGGCTACGGAAAGCCGAACAAAAGAGAGAAGTGGTGGTTTGATTTGGAAGATGTCAACGGTACTTTACAGATTCCGAAGAAAGGGTAGCGGATATCTCCGATAAGGTGATGAGTCCTAAACCGAAGCGGCTGCTCAATGTAAGGTGACCCCAGTGACGCTAAGGGTTTCACCTGTATATGCAATTGTGGTAGAATATAGGCAGGCTATTTATGAAGGTGGCAAATAACTTAGGGATGATTTATCATGACCACTCCTCGGGTCAGAAAAGAGGAACAATTAAATCTGGAGTCGCTTGCTTGGGGTGACCTAACCTGGATTAATATTGAGCAACCAACGAAGCAGGAGACAGAATATCTGGCGCAACATTATCCCTTCCATCCCCTGGACTTAGATGACTGTCTCAGTCGGATACAGCGACCCAAAATAGATGAATATAAAGACTATCTATTTTTAGTCTTTCACTTCCCTGTATTCAATAAGGAGACGCGGGTAACTACCCCCAGTCAGCTATCGGTGTTTATTGGTGAAAAATATCTGATTACGCTACATAAAGGGGAGCTTAAGCCACTGGTAAAGCTGTTTAGGGAATGCCAGATTGATGAAGAATCGAGGCAAGAGTATTTCGGCCAGGGCTCCGGATTCCTGCTCTACCGCATACTTGATAGATTGGTTGATTACTGCTTACCTATCGTGAACCAGATTGGCAGTAATATTGAAGATGTTGAGGATGACATCTTCTCCAACGAGATGCCCCGGGCAATAAAGCAAATCTCCATACTGCGACGTGATATTATCTCCTTTCGCCGTATTATCTGGCCGATGAGAGCTGTCGTTGGCAGTCTGGAACGCAAGATTCGCCGCTTTACCAAGATGGACATGGCGGTCTACTTTGGCGATATAGTTGACCATGTGGACAAGATTTGGGATGCCTTGGATGAATACAAGGAAATAATTGAAGGGTTAAATGACACCCATGATTCACTGGCGACTAATCGAACCAATGAAGTGGTGCGAATGCTGACTATCATTGCTACTATCCTGCTGCCGCTAACGGTGGTTGCCTCTATATATGGAATGAATGTTCCACTACCATTTCAAAACTCCATTTACCCCTTCATCATAATGATTGCTGTCTGGGCGATTATTGTTGGCGGTATGCTTTACTTCTTCCATCGCCGGCACTGGATTTGACCAATGGTCTCGCCGCAACTAGCAGTTATGCCCACAATAATGGTTACCTATCTGGTCACCGCTAATATCATTGCCGTTAAACCAATAAGCCTGAGATTGTTTATTAATTCTCTCCAATAAGCATTCAGTAGAATCACTGAAGAAGGGTATATGATTCTAGTAGTATTAGCTACATTATTTGTTACCTGCCTGCTTGTAGCCAACATCATAGCGGTAAAACTGGTGTCTATTGGCGGACTAGTTGTCCCGGCGGGGGTAATCGCTTATCCGTTGACCTTCTTATTTACCGATGTGATTGCCGAGCTTTATGGTAGGAGAATAGCTTCCAGAGTCGTTTGGGTAGGCTTTGGCGCCAGTATACTCATGGTAGCACTCGTTTTTGGCAGCAGGTTGCTGCCACCGGCACCATTCTGGACAGACCAGCCTGCCTACGAGTCTGTCTTGGGTATGGTACCCAGGATTGTCTTGGCCTCAATGATTGCGTATCTGATAAGTCAGCATCATGATGTCTTTGCCTTCCACTTTTGGCGACAGAAGACAAAAGCCAGGTTCTTGTGGCTGCGTAATAATGCCTCAACGATGGTATCACAGGCGCTTGATACCGGCGTATTCATAACAATCGCCTTCTGGGGAGTGGTGCCTACCGGAATTCTGGTAAACATGCTGCTTAGTTAGTATTTAATCAAGCTTGTCATCGCCGCTGCTGACACCCCCTTCTGCTACCTGTTGGTCGGTTTACTAAAAGGGAAGGTCGAGCCGCTATCTATCGGCGCTGAAGTCTGGTCGGGTGAAAGGGGGTAACCAGGAAAGCGATGAATATTCAGGTGCTGGGGGCGCACCAATGCGAATCGCAGAATTCTAGTCTTATCAGCCTATTAATTGATGATGTGCTGGCGATAGATGCCGGTGGGCTTACCTCCAGCTTATCCTTTGAGGCGCAGCAAAGAATTAAGGCAATTCTGCTTACCCATCGTCACTATGACCATATTAGAGATATACCGGCTATTGCCATAAACTTTGCCTTCCAAGCGGCCACTATTAATATCTACTCGACGTCGCCGGTGTATGATGTCATCGCCACCCACCTGCTGAATGGTAAGCTGTATCCTAAATTCCTGGAACAACCTCAACCGAAGCCGGCGGTTAATTTTACCATAATCGAACCGCACCGGACTGAGCAAATTGAGGGCTACAGTATATTGCCAGTCCCCGTAAATCACTCGGACCTTACGGTTGGTTACCAGGTTACCTCTCCGGATGGTAAGGCGGTATTCTATACCAGTGATACCGGCCCCGGCTTAGCTGACTGCTGGGAGAAGGTGTCACCGCAATTACTCATTACCGAGGTTACTTTGCCCGATAGGTATGAAGACTATGCCGTACAATCAGGACACCTTACCCCGAGGCTGCTCAGGCAGGAGCTGACCAGTTTCCGGGAGGTTAAGGGCTACCTGCCGCCGGTAGTCCTGGTTCATATGAGCCCTCAGCACGAGAGGGAAATAGAGGCTGAAGTAGCGGGGGTAGCGGAGGCGTTAAATAATCCCATTACCCTGGCTCATGAGGGGATGCAACTGCACCTGTAAGGACTGTACTTGCGACTTTAGGGAGGGTAAAAATGCCAAATATTGGTGAACAAATAAAGAAAGAACTATCCGAATTAATTAAAGAAGGTTTCGGTATTTTAATTGCCGAAACTAAAGAAAAAAGCAAGGCGAAAGTAAAAAAGGGAGAACAGGATGATACCCAAGAGCCGTTGCCAACAATCATGCGATATCAATCTTGGTATACAAAGGCTCTCCCTGTTGTTAAACAGCTAATTCCAGAACGCTACCAAGAGTTTCAAGAGCAATACAGGTTAGAAAAACGCAAGGATAAAGAGATTGACTTTCTGACTTACACTATCAGCGACTATTTGCTTGGCCTTCGTGTAACTAGGGGTTACCTAAAAGAAGAGGTGGTTAATCCACTCTCGGCCTTCGCATCGAAATTTCAGCATCAACTTACTATCCTAGGTTCTGCACAAGACAAAATGGATTCTATTCTCGCCGATATTCAAGGGGTTCTTCAATCAGAGCTTTTTGACAACGAATTAGATGCAGCTACCGAGCTGTTGCAGAAAGGTCACTTAAGGGCTGCTGGAGCACTTGCTGGGGTAACTTTGGAAAGTCATCTTTCAAGAATTTCGGTCAATCATAATGTAAAAGTCAGTAAGAAAAATCCAACAATTTCTGATTACAATGATGAGTTAAAGAAAAATAGCGTTTATGATCTTCCTAATTGGCGTTTTATTCAAAGACTGGGAGACATAAGGAATTTGTGCGTTCACTCTAAAGATCGTGACCCCACAAGAGATGAGGTTGATGAATTAATAAAAGGGGTTCAAAAAGTAACAAAAACGATATTTTGAAGTCGAGTAGGTTAATTGGAGTCAACAAAATATTTAGAGGGGCGAAGCAAATGAGCCCTCCCAAATTCATAGTCGACAATAATGTGGGCAAGTTAACCAGGTGGCTGAGGATAATGGGATATGATACCCTGTTCTTTGGCGGTAGCGATGACTCTAATATGGTTGCGATGGCTCTGGCTGAGGGCAGGGTGATACTAACCAGAGACACCCAGATTATGGAGAGACGGGTGGTAACCAGCGGTAAGCTCAAGGCTGTCTTCATCACCAGTGATGAGCCTGAGCGGCAGATGCATCAAGTAATAGACACCCTGAACCTGGATTGCCAGTTTAGACCGTTCACGATTTGTCTGGAGTGCAATCAACCCCTGGTAGAGAGAAGGCCAGAGCAGGTAACAGACCTGGTGCCGCCCTATGTCTTCCAGACTCAAAGCCAGTATATGGAGTGTCCTGCCTGTCATCGCATCTACTGGAGAGGAACGCACTGGCAGGCAATGACCAGGACACTGGAGAAACTTGTTAAAGGTTGACCATAGTCCAGGTTATTGCTACACTTCAAATCAGTAACGGCCGCCTAGGAATTTTACGATGAAGGTTTTAACTATTGAGCAAATGCGTCAGATAGAGCAGGATCGCGCCGAGATTGGCTTACCCGCCAGTGTGCTGATGGAAAATGCCGGGAAAGCGGTAGCCGAAGAGGTCAGACAAATCCTGGGTGCTATTGATAAGAAACGCATCCTGTTCCTAATCGGGCCGGGTAATAACGGCGGGGATGGGTTAGTGGCGGCGCGTCATCTTCATGACTGGGGAGCGGGGGTCAACCTCTACCTTTGTGGTCAGAGACCACCAAACGACCCCAACCTTAAGAAGACCCAGGAGCGCGATGTGGCTGGTGTGGAAGCAACTCAAGACGGGAATCTGGACAAACTTGATGAGTTGCTATCATCAGCTGACGCCGTTATTGATGCTCTATTTGGTACCGGTAGAAGCCGTCCGCTTGGTGACATCTTCCGTCAGGTATTGGACAGGGTGAGTAAAGCTAAAGAGAGACAGCCGGGTCTTCGCCTCATTGCCCTGGATTTACCATCGGGACTTGATGCTGATACCGCAGCTGTTGACCCTGCCTGCCTTTATGCGGATAATACTATTACCCTGGGGTTTCCCAAGCCAGGCTTATTTAACTCTCCCGGAGCAGAAAGGGTAGGCGAAATAACGGTAGCTGATATTGGTATTCCCACATATCTGGCGGAATCGGTAACTACCGAGCTTATTGCCAAAGAGTGGGCTAAATCGGTTCTTCCCCAGCGGCCCCTCCAGGCCAATAAGGGAAGCTTCGGCAGAGTTCTGGTTGCGGCTGGCTCAATCAACTACATTGGTGCTGCCTACTTAGCTTGTAGTGGTGCCATACGGGTTGGGGCAGGATTGGTAACGCTGGCGACGGCGACCAGCCTACAGCCTATTCTGGCATCAAAACTAACCGAGGTAACTTATTTTCCCTTACCCGAATCCAGCCCTGGCATCATCTCTCCTGAAGCCGCCGGGCTCATACACCAGGAATGCAATAGCTATAATGTCCTGCTCCTCGGCTGTGGACTGGGACAGAGCCCATCAGCCATAAAATTCATCAGGGATACACTTTTTGGGCTTAAGCCAGCATCACCATCACTAGTGCTGGATGCTGACGCTCTCAATACCATGGCTCAAATCCCAGACTGGTGGCAGCAGCTAACCGGCGATGCTATACTTACCCCACATCCCGGTGAGATGGCAAGACTGGCCGGGGTATCCGTGGATGAAGTTCAGTCGGATAGGGTAGGTATTGCTAAGAGGGTAGCCCTAGAGTGGCACAAAACGATTGTCCTGAAGGGAGCCTACACCGTTATCGCTGAGCCAGAGGGGCAGTCCAGAATTAGCCCTATTGCCAATCCCGGGCTGGCATCAGCCGGAACCGGCGATGTCCTTACCGGGGTGATAGCTGGATTGG
>SDBU01007424.1_pt1 | contig 12639 bp, 13 predicted proteins | sample 2277071 | NCBI WGS metagenome assembly SDBU01 (sample SAMN10397929, study PRJNA504765) | marine sediment metagenome | isolation source: marine sediment core GS08_GC12, 126 cmbsf | place: Arctic Ocean: Gakkel Ridge, Loki's castle | collected 2008 | reverse complement strand
ATCGATTGTCATCGATTTTGGTACAGCTACCACTTATGATGTTATTGATGAAAAAGGCAATTTCATCGGTGGTGCAATTGCGCCCGGTATCGAAACCAGCGCCAATTACCTGGTGGAAAAAGCGGCCCTACTGCACCGGATCGATTTTACTGTGCCGGCTAATTCCATCGGAACCAATACCCAGACCAATTTAACCAGCGGAATCCTGTTCGGCGCCGCCGATATGGTGGACGGCATGGTCAACCGGATCAAAAAAGAAAAAGGCTGGGGTGCTATCCCGGTGGTTGTCACCGGTGGACTGGGAAAAGTGATAGCGGGGATATCCCGGGTAATAACCCATTTTGACGAAAACCTGACACTGAAGGGTTTATATCACATTTATAAAGATTGTAATTGACTATCCAGTTGGCCGCGGAGACGCGGAGAGCACAGAGCACAGAGCACAGAGCACAGAGCACAGAGCACAGAGCACAGAGCACAGAGCAAAGAACGAAGAACAAAGAACTCTGAATAAAGAACAAGGATTAACCCCGATACGCTAAAGCTACGGGGCAGGCTGATTTTGGAAGTTAAATCGTCGAAACGGGCATACTAACCTCTAACTTCTAACCTCTATCCACCAAACAGTATCAATTAGACTTAACATTTTATTGTCAACCCATTGTCAACCGAATTTATATTTTATTGTCAACCACATGGCGAATCATAATATCAACTGGTTCTGAAGTATTTTGTACCTGAAATTCAATTTCCGGATTAGAATTTTTAAACACCCGAAAGATTTCATCAGCAAACCCCTGCCCGATCTTTCTGACGTTTTTAAAATCTAAAATTATCACCCGGTATTTATCCAGTCCCTGTAACAAGCGTTTTGCGCTTGACCGAGAAAGAAATTCATCTTCAAATAATGTAACCGAAATTTGAGTTTTTTCAAATTTGAAATCAAATTCCTCCGGAGCGAATTTCCGGAATATCGTTTCTAATCGCCGTCGTGACCGCCGGCTGATTTTTAAATATACCTCAGTACCTGCAATTCTTTTCTGTTTTTCCAGAAAAACTTCCTGATTGCTGGTGTCAAATTTGAGCAGGGTTTTGTGGGATCTGAACTGAATAAAATCTCCAACCTTCGAAGTAAAAAATATTCCCTCGCCACTGTGCTTTTCTGCCATTGTGGTGCTGCGTCCCTTTAAAATTTCCCCCACGGCTTCGCCTTCATCTTTCAAATCGAAATTGGAATAAATTGAATAAAACACCCCAATCCCGTAATCGCGAATTTTGAAGCTTACCTGATAATCATCGAATCCAACTTCAACGGAACAGCGGGATGAGATCGAATGATCGATGGCGTTATTCAACATTTCGGTAAAGGCGTATTGGAAAATGCTGTAGACATTAGCGGTTAAAATCTGGCGCAATCCCAGCAAATTGTCAAATTCCTGATAGGCACGATCTTCCTCCAATCCCGTGATTCCGTAATTCCGGTGTAGTTGCCGGGACCGTTGCTTTTGTTTGCCGGTATTTTTTTTATAGCGCACACCCCGTGTTACACCGATTTTATTAATCAATCCATTTTCAATTAATTCTTTGATGTGCTTATTCAAGGCCTGCCGGGAAATTCCTAACTCCATCAGTAATTCTTTGCCGGTCACAGATTCCTGCTGATCTAATATTTTTAATATATAATTTTTAACATTCATAGCAGATTGTAATTATAGCATATATTACATTATTGTCAACCTATTGTCAACCAAAATAATATATTATTGTCAACCTACCTGAGTCCTTGCACTATGTTTCAGGGACTTCTGCATAGAGGCTCACACAAAATAAGACAAAAGCTACGGGTAAAAGGATGAACTGTTTTTTATTCGATCTACCCAATACCTGGTGGTATTACAGCAAGTAGTGCTAAAGTTCAAATTTGAGTTAGAATTGTTTTTACTGTTGCTTAGTTTTATATTCCGGCACCCAATCTGACATATAGTTTATTACGCACGGGTGGATGGCAACAATGGAATTATTCCATGATAACAATAACAGATAGGTAATACATGGACAAAAAGATATGAATATTCCATGTTTCAACGAGAATATAACAATAGGTGGAATTATTTTCCAGCTATAAGGGTGATATGAGTCAAAATTTTCCACATATTGACAATGTTAGCCATACAAAATGAGCATCTTTGAACAAACAGAAAGTTTCAATCGGTCTGAAGAGGACTGGGAAACACATTTACTAATTGACGCACTCTATTTCCATGCAGCACGTCAAGCTCACAGTCGTGCAATTAAAACACAAAAGAAAATTGTAAGAACTGAAAAAAAATGGGCATCATTGGAAGCAAAAGAGGAAAGAATTTTAGCTAAACACAATAATGACCAATATGAAGCCTCTGATGAACTTGAACCAGTTTATATTGATTTCAGTAATGTGCATTATGAAATTGGCGAGTCCTATGCACCACTTTTAAAAGAAGTAGCGACAGTTCATATACTAACAACAGCAACACTGGAAGCGTTTATAAACAAAATCGCTAAATTACAACTCAAAGGAAAAAACCTGGATCATTTCGAAAAAATATCTATTGAAGCAAAATGGTTGTTTTTGCCAAAAATCTTAGGTCTTCCTGGTTTTGAACTTGGGAAACAACCTTTCCAACGGTTCTCGAACCTTATGAAATACAGAAATAATCTAGTGCACTATAAAGGTTTAAAGGAAAAATGGGAATTTGGTGGTGTCCCAAAGTTTATCCGCAAACTAGGGCTTACTTTGCATGACTCAGAGGATTCTATAAAAGCCGTGCAAGAATTAACAAAACAGTTATCTCAACAACTGGGATATGATGATCCTTATTGGCTAAGAAGTGATTTAAACGAAATGAGTTATTTTGACTTGGCAAACTTCGTTAATGGGTAACCATCCTAAATTATTACAAAATGGCTAACAAAACGCTAGAGTGGACGCGAAGAGGTTTGGCGGCGCTAAACGCGGCAATTTTCTAGGCGCGCCACTCAGCTCAACGTTAGAGTGACAAATAAAGGTAAAATGATGAATGATATGTCACATTTAGATAAAAAATATTTTATAGATGATAAAGTATATAATTGTCCGTTTTGTAATAGAAACAATGTCGGATATTCGATTGAAAACTATTTTTCATTTCATTGGACAAATATCAAGACGTGTATTGTGTACTTTGTGAGATGTTCATCATGCAATAAAGAGTCAATGCACTTATCATATAAAGTATTATTACAGAAGAGGCCTGGTGTTCATGGTTCGTCTAGCGTCGGATACTATCAAAGTTTTAATAATCAATTAAATATAGATGATGAGATATTCTATTCAGTGCCGACCTCCTTTTTTACAATTGATTCACGTATTCCTGAAATTGTTCGTGAATGTGTTAGCGAGGCAGAAGGTTGCCTAAAAATGAATTATCTCACTGGCGCTTCAGCCTGTATGAGAAAGGCAATTTATGAATTATGTGTGATTGAAGAAGCAGAGGGTTCTTGCTACGAGGATAAAATCAAAAGCCTAAAAAACAAAAACCCTCAATCGGACCCAGAATTATTTGAGATTCTATCCCATATACAGAATATGACGAGTGACAAGGTTCATGAACAATCGTGGGACAAGTGGGACTCTACATATTTAAAACTAATAATCGAGACATTGAAAACTGTACTATATGAGATATATGTACTTCCAAAAGAAAGAAAGGAGAGATCAAGTATTATTAAAAATTTACGAGAATCCGTAACAATTAATAAAAGTGGTGAATCATAATTGTCACTCTAACACTCGCTGCTACGGACGTGAAAAGTAGGTAGCGTGAAATTAGAGTTTGGAGAATTAATTATGCTTAGATTAACCATTATGAATTATAGAATAAACTTTCACGCCGCAGAGCTATCTCGTTAGGTGGCGCTACGCGCCGGACAGGACAAGAGGACTGCTCAATGGGTGACGCAGGGAGCCAGAGACACTCTCGGCTTTGGCGGTTCCTCGATAGATGCAGCTACATCGCTTGGGATGACGAATCCCCACTGAGGCGCTGGGGTAACCGGCATCCTGTGTGGCTGGTCTTGGCGGCTATTCTGGTGGTGCCGGTTATTCTGGCCGTTCTGATTGCAGCTGTCCCTGTAGGTCTCGTGGTCCGACTGGTTCAGTGGACTGCGGCGACATCGCGACGGTTGCTTGGCCGGGGCCGTTGGCGCAACTCCCTGAGACTCGCCGGTATGACCGCTCTGCAGATACCTCTTTTTGCCGCGCTCCTCTTGGTTGTGCACTGGTTCCTGCGACTACTTGTTGGAATGATGCACCGCAATCCAATCGTGGAGCTACCCGCTTCAGGCCAGCAGTTCTTGGCCTTCGTTGTGTTCGGCTTCGGCTTCGGCCTTATGCTGGTGATGGCTGCTGCATTCTCTTGGGATAGGGACGAGACGGATCCGCGAGAGCTGGACATCGAGGGCGCTCGTGATGAGATGACTAGGAATCTCAGGAGCCAGGCCACGAGTGACGACATACACCCCTTCTTCCGTGCTCCCGAGGAGCTGAGGATTCGCCGCCGAATAGCCGACGCGGCGACGCCTGTGACCCTGCTGCTCTTGCTCAATGTCCTGCTTTGCTTCATGATCAACTCCGCATCGCTCGCGTTTCACGAGGCACACTTCCTGTGGGGCGAACACGTCTTCACCGGCGTCCCGGATGCTGCTGGGCTCGCCGTCTGGCTTCGGCTGATCCTGAGCCTGCTGCTCAGCGTCGTTCCTTTGGGACTGCGTGAAACCTTCGGCTTCGAAATGGTCATCCCGCAGCCGGTGCCCCCCTATGGGACGATCATGGTGTTTGTGGTCAATGCTGCGCTGACTTGGGTCGTTCTTGCGTTCGCATACTCACTAGGGCGCAGGGCCTTTCAAGTTCGCCCGCCCCAATCGATCCCCTCAGGCGCGACGCCGGACACTGGACCGTTACCCGAATGGGTTGATGCGTCTTTGCTTGCTGACGGTGCTTGGCTCCGCTTCGTGGAGGGCGACTACGAGGGGGCAGCTGAAAGGTTCAGCAGGGCAATAGAGCTCGAGCCCAACACTCCGTGTCACTACCACTACAGAGGCTTGTCCCTGCTCCAAGCAGGGCGCCCGAGAGAGGCCATCACGGACCTGGGAGTCGCGATCGCCGCTGCGCCGGATAGTCCTGACGCATTCCTCTGTAGAGGACAGGCCCGATTCCAGCTGGGCGAGTTTGACGAGGCCATGGATGATCTATCGGCTGCAGTCCGGATAGACCCGGACGCGCCCAATGCACGCGCGTGGAGAGCACTCGTCTTCTTGGCCGCGGGCCTAGTTCAAAGAGCAAAGGACGATGCGGAGGAGGTGCTCCGAGGAGGCACCGGGTCCGCGCTCCGCTTGGCTGCTCTCGCTTGCGCCTTCGTGGCCTCGGGCGATCCGGACTTGGCCGCGCGATGTCTGACCCAGTCACAGGAGTCGGGCGACAGGGAGCCCGAGGTACTGCTCGAGCAGGCGCGGGCTCTGGCAGCTCTCTCGAGGATGGACGAGTGCGTTGGCGCTCTTCGGGATGCTCTGCTGGCAGATCCGGAACTCGCCGTCAGGGCGCACGAGGATCCGCTGTTGGCTGTGGCAATGGAGCAGGTGCCAGAGAGGCCTGCCCAGCATGAGAGCGACGTGCGTCCGCTATCATGAGCGGCGTGAAACTGCCGCGTGCCGCCGACGGTCTGGCCTGTCACGCCAGCTGCATTCGCACCTGGCGCGCCAGGCTGGCGCCCGCGGCTGATACGCGAGTCGTTAGGTGCATCGAAGTGTTCGTATTAGTCAATATGTAATTGAACTGTAAATGAACTAGAAATATGAGAAGAAAATATTATTATTATAGGCCAAAAGAAAATAGATGGCAAACGAGATTGATCAAGGAACTCTTTGGTAGAGAAAAAGGGAAGGACAGCTCGTTTACAAAATTAGTTTTACAAAATATTGTATGGATTAACTCTAAAGGAAAGTATTTACCCAATACACTCTATAAGTTTTATTCACCTTCTCCTGAAAATATTGACGATATAAAAAATCAAATATTATGGTTATCCAATCCAAGAAATTTTAATGATCCGTTTGATTGTCAAATTGGGTATGATTCAGAGAAATATGAGAAATTGTGCGTTATAGATTTCGCTCAAAAACAAGAATCAACAAAGAAAAGTTGTGACGAAATATTGTCAAATGAAGAAATTAAACGAATTAAAGAATCAAAATTGGGGGAAATCGGCTATTGGGATACAAAAAGTGAGGAATATAATTCTGTAATATTTAAAGTATTAGAAAGCAAAAAAGAATCATTTAGTAGACAGGTAAGGCAGTACCTTATTGATAAAAAGCGGAATGCAGATTTAAAGGTTGATCAATTGAAGAAAATAAATATTAGAGTCGCCTGCTTTTCCAACCTAGACTATGATAATTTTCAAAAGCAGTTATCTATGTGGGCTCATTATGCAGAAAATCATAAAGGATTTTGTGTTGAATACAACATTGAAAAGCTCCATGAAGAAATTGAACTAAGTACAAGCTTTAGTACATTTTATAATGAGGATAAAAGATCAACTTATTTGGATGAAAGAATTAAAATTATTACAAAGGCGGGATTATTTCCAGTACAATACACATCTGAAAGAGTAAATGTCCCTATGAAAATATTGAGGCAATCAAAAGACATGACTTTAAAAGGTACTTCGACGACAAGAAGTATCAATGAGTTAATTTTTAAGACATATATTGTAAAATCCCCTGGTTGGAATTATGAAAAAGAATGGAGGTTGATAGTTGATAACGATGTATGTCAGTACTATGATAATAAAATACCGTTCCCGTATATAAAAACTATTTATGTTGGGTGCAGGGCTAATAATGAATTGGAAAATAAGTTGAGAAAAATAGGAGATAGACTTGGTATTGAAGTAATAAAGTTGCAAATGGATGGAGGGAAATTCATCTTAGAATCATATTACAATTGGAAGTTAGAATCTGAACGGAAATACAAAAAAGAGAAAAATCCATTTGGGTATTACTAATAAAAGCACCTAACAATGCTAGCACCTGACGCCTTAAGCTGGTAGCGTGATTTTAAGTTTTGAGGGATTGTGAAAGGAATTTGAAATGAGAAAGTTAAATCAAATACAAATCGGCGCAGGTGAAGCTGGCCGTTATGTGTACATGAAATGAATTTTTCAGTCAAATCATACTTTTTTCTTTTTTTTGCATTTCTACTTTCATATTCAGTTTGTAAACAAAGTGATTCAATTGGTGTGTTGGATCAAGAGAATGTCGAATATATGACCGTTCCAGGTACTACTGTTGATTCAATACCGTCCTTTATAAAAGCTAATATTATCAACCCGAGAACACAATATGAAGTACACGAATTAGTCGGGAAAATCTATAGAAGTCGACGTAGACCAAATAATATATATTTTTGCGGTCACACTTTTAGGCGCAACACACAAGACAGGAGGTTCAGTGTAGAATACAGCTGTGATCAATCTCAATCATTTAATAGGTATGAATCAGGTCTTGACTTATTCCTCAATAAAAAGATTTACAGAGACCAAAATAACAACCTATACAAACAAATAATAAATATAGTTACGCTTGATACAATGGAAATAGGCGAAAGATTCTTTATATCAGGCCGTGGTATAGTAGTAAAAAATCGAAAGCCGTTAGAAGATGTTATTGGGATAACCCGAGCCGATGAAACCGGTAATAATAGAAAAGTTAGTAGAGCTTGGCGTCCAAACTTTGAGACTGGAGAGCTTATACCTATTTCAGTCGATTCCCTAATATTCCGACTTCATTAGAAATAATTTACTTAAAGGGACGAACTGACGTATAACACACAGCAATGAAATATACCAACAGTTCGTCCCTGCCAGAATAAATCGATCTAAAGGATTATGGGTACCTTTAAACCAACCCGGTGGACCCTTTTGTACCTGGCAAAAATCGACCGATTCTTATTCAAACTAATCCCACCGCTGTATAAATTCCGCCAAATGAATACGAATTACGTTTTAGGTTGAACGGTGAGAATGGGAGATAGAAAATAATCCAGCTATAAGGGTGATATGAGTCAAAATATTCCACATATTGACAATGTTAGAAATTATTTAAGGTTATCAGGTGATATGTTAAATGTGCATAAATAAAATCCAACCATTTTTTCTATCAAAAAATCGACCTTTATATCTAGATTTCATTGCCACTGTTGTTGCAGCTTTAATTGGAATATTTATTGGCTTTGCACTTGATAATTGGATAACACAAAAATCAATGAATGAAGACTCAAAAGTAAGATTGAATAACATGATTTTAGAATGTCAATATAATGGGAAAACTGCTTATTTAAAGATAGAAGCATATAAAGATACATTATCAAATACGATAATTTTAAAAAGATTAGAAGACTTTTCTGTGACAGCGGTATTTAATGATGATAATATCTTAAACTTGATTACACCTGACCAGTTGAGTTTACTAAAATGCTACCTAGATGCTATAAATAATGTCAATTATTCCATTGATCATTATTTGAATTATGTAAGTCATATCGATTTTAAAATAACTACTAATAGCGCAAATATGAGACATTCCATAAAAAATAATTGTGCAGAGTTAATAGCTAGTATTGTAATTATCCATGAAGAATTTAAATTTATATCACAAGATAAAGCGTTTAGATTTAGCCGAATCGAAGAATTTCAAAAACGACTTGATAAGCTAAATAATGAAATTTTAGCGGGTAAGAAAATTTCCTTTACTTCTGGAAAAAACTATTAGCAATTATACAATATTGATAATTTCTAACACTCAGTCAACCGGACGTGAAATAGCTGTAGCGTGATTTCGATGTTTGGAATTTTAACAATCGTAAATTTGAAAAGGGAAAGTCCTGTGGCAAACATTTCACGCCGGTTACCTTTTCCGGTTAGCTCGAATAAAGATGATCATTGAAGGAGTAGACCAAACAATGTCAAAAAACACTGATTTGAAGAAAACAGCTCGTTGGATACTTCATTTACCGGTCTTCCGGATCTTAATTGGTATCATCGTTTGTGCATTCGCGATGTTGGCAACCAACAGCATTTTAAGATTTATGTTTGGGGTAGAAGGAGATACATTGAGGATAATTAGGTGGTTGCTATCATCTGCAGTATTGATATCCACTTATTATTATTTCTTTAAATACTATGAGCAACGAGAAATTCTAGAATTAGAATTACAAAACTTTCTAAGTGAGAGCTTAATTGGACTACTTGGTGCAATAGTCACGGTTACTCTCATTGTTTTTATCATGTACGTTTTTCGATATTACGAAGTACAATCAATAGGGAATGTTTCAGTACTGATGTTGACTTTCATCTTTTTTGTTACAGCTGCTGCTTTAGAAGAAATAATATTTCGTGGAATCATCTACAGAATCGTAGAAGACAGCCTCGGGACGAAGATTGCGTTGATCCTATCTGCTTTACTTTTCGGAGGTGCTCACGTTTTTAATGAACATGCAAATGTAATCAGTATAATATCAGCAGCCTCTGGTGGAATTATTTTAGGGCTACTATACAGTATCAAAAGACGATTATGGCTGCCAATTGCATTCCATGCAGGATGGAATTGGACCCTGGCGTCCTTCGGCACGGTTGTTTCTGGAAATGATGACTTGCCCAGCTTTCTTGAAGCAAAACTCGAAGGTCCCGATCTAATTACAGGAGGTGCCTTCGGCATGGAGAACTCAATAGTTACTGTTGTGTTGATTCTTTTCCTGTCTGGAATCGCATATTATTTATTAAGGAAAGAGAATGGGGTCATAAAGTTTCATTCGGTCGTGAAGTGAGAGATGTGAATAAATCGGGCCAACAAACGCTTAGAACTGACTTTCCAAGAGGGGAATGCTAAACGAAAATGAAGACATACATACACTGTTTTGACTAAGGTAATTGTTTGAGTGAAAGCAGATCAAGCGCAGTGCGTTAGCTGGTTACGAATACTAAAAAAGAACCAACCGATGAATATTGATAGATTATAGATTTCATTTAAATTCCTAAGGAAGATTAACTTTCATAAATATTATAAATCACTCAATAGTCCTATCAGCCGGTCGATCTCGGCTTCGGTATTATAAAAATGGGGGGCGATGCGCAGGTTACCATTGCGATAGGAAATATGGACTTTATTTTTGTTTAGATATTCAAAAATTTGCTGATTGCGCCTTGGATCCACATTACTGGTTATCACAATCCCCGATTTGACTCCGGCGCTGCGATCGGAAATCACCCGGTAATTATGGATCTGCAATTGTTTTACCAGATAATCAGTCAGCTCCAAAACCCAGTTTTCGATGGCCGGCTGACCCGCTTCCAACAGCAGATCCAGGGCGCCATTGACACCCCAGATACCGAGACTGAAGGGCGTGGCGAATTCGTAGCGGCTGGCGGTCCAGTCCGGCCAGCTCAGTTACGGGGACGAATCCGTTCTCTCTCCAATTCCTCCGGGCTCCATATTTCGTATACAGTTTCGCAGTAATCTACCACAAAGCAATTCGGGCACCAGCCGCTGCAACCATCGATGTGCCAATTACCGCCAAAGCCGGGTATTTTTACTGTATCATCCAGTATTTCTTCAGTTAAATATTTATAGGCGACACGCTTGGGAAGTTCTTCCGGTAATCCGTAAATGATGTGATTTTTCGCCAATTCAGAAATGAGCCTTTCAAACTCCTTTTCCACTTCTTCATCAGTCAATTCATTTTCCGGTGGGAATTCAGGAATAAGATCACGAATTACGGTTTCTTCCGCCCTTTCATATTCAATAATATTTTTCAGGAATTGATTTTCTATTTCTGGCGGTAAATCGCTTTCAGTATTCATGATACCATCATTGGCAATGATTTCAGCTTTCATTGCAAAATTCTCTGCTTTCAGTTTGTCTTGCTTATTCATGTTTCTTCCTCTTTTTAACAACGAATTAAACGAAACAATCGAATTGTTTTATTCTTTTTCGTTTCATTCCCCGACCGGATCGGGATAAACTGTTTATTTCCCTGCCTGCGTGCCTGTCTACATTCTTTCGGCAGGTATCCCGACGACGGGCAGGATTGTTAATCCTACTTCTTTATCTCAAATCCAATTTTCTTCATCTTTGTTTTTTTCACTGGCTCCATCAACTCTTTAATCGCAGTAAACACAATTTGAAAATTCCGATCATATTTCTGTTCCAGCGCTTCGATTTTAACTTTCAATTCTTTGTGACTCATTAACATTTGCCGCATTTTAACAAAAGCCCGCATAATTGCAATATTAACTTGTACCGCTCGGGGGCTGCGTAAAACCGATGAAAGCATGGCAACACCCTGCTCGGTGAAAGCCATAGGTTTAAACCGTAATCCCATTTTATCAGAATTGGAGGACACATATTGTGACCTCCATTCTGTAAACTCAGTTTCAGTTAGTTTAAACATAAAATCTTCAGGAAAACGCTCAATATTTCTTCGCACGGCTTGTTTTAATCGTTTTGTTTCAACACCGTATAATTCCGCTAAATACCGGTCTAATAGTACTTTTTCTCCCCGAATCAGAAGTATCTTTGTTTGAATTGTCTCAATTGGAATTAATTGCTTCATAATGACCCCTTCTCTAATATTGCCATGGGTTTAGCTTCACCAAGAATTCTTTTAACTGGTATCACATTTTGTGATACCAGGAACTCAATTTCTTTTTCTATAAATGACCCAATATTTCGATAAGCCGATCGATTTCCACCTCGGTATTATAAAAATGAGGTGCAATCCTCAGATTGCCATTGCGATAAGAAATGTAGATACCCACTGGCAGAGCCCGTGGGTATCTACGTAGACCATATCTAATTCGGTGTGGGGAAATTCGGCGCGGTATTTTTCCAGATTGTTCATGCGTATTTATGGATCGCAGAGATTTTCATGATCAGGCGATAGCCCTCGAAACGTGCTTCCAGTTTATTCTTTAATTCTTCAAAACGATCTTTCCGTTCCCGGGCGGTGGCTCCGGGATTCAGGTTCATTCCGAACAGGATCACCTTGTGGTCGGCGGTATCGACAATGCGCACATCGTGGAAGCTGGTGATAACCGATTCATTTTTCAGGTCAGCCTGTAGAAAATCCTTAATCTCGTTCACTAAGGGATGATCGGTGTAAACCGGATCGACATGGACGGTAGGGTTCACATGCAGCTTGACACTGATCACCTCTTCAACTGCCTCAGCAATATCATGTGCTTTGAGCGTATGCTGCCGGGCGTCCACCTCGATATGGACACTGGTAAATTTATCGCTGCCGTAGCTATGGACGGTAATATCATGGGTTCCCAATACACCATCGATACCGATGGCGGCTTGGCGGATCGCTTCCAATTCCTCATCGGCCGGTGGTTTGCCGATCAGGTCATCGATGGCATCACGTGCAATCTCGTAGGCCGTCCAGAGGATGATCAACGCCACTCCGACTCCGGCGTAGCCATCCAAATGATAAAAGCCATACCGGCCGGCGATCATAGCAATCACCACGAGAACCGATGAAATCGCGTCGGTGCGATGGTGCCAGGC
>SDBU01007423.1_pt1 | contig 12639 bp, 22 predicted proteins | sample 2277071 | NCBI WGS metagenome assembly SDBU01 (sample SAMN10397929, study PRJNA504765) | marine sediment metagenome | isolation source: marine sediment core GS08_GC12, 126 cmbsf | place: Arctic Ocean: Gakkel Ridge, Loki's castle | collected 2008 | reverse complement strand
GAGTTCGATCCTTTCGACGATCCTAGGTTCGATGATCCCACTGTGGAGATACAAGGAAGGCCGACCTCCACAGCCGAGCCGTTCTCTCGGATGGAGACGGATCTAATAACCTCGGACAAGATAATTATCAGTGGGGTCAACGACGGCGAGACCCTGGACCTGCGCCTTCGGTTCATAGTTGGTGGACGACTTCTTCCGGGTCCCGAGACTATCATATTTGCTCACACGGTTGTTGGGAAGTCCACCAACCCGAGCGGTCTGACTGACTTGACTATATCAGTCTTCGGTGGGCAGGTATTCCTGCGGTGGGACGCGCCGCCCGAGCTGGACGTGCTGTTCGGTGGCGAGGTTCGCTTCCGTCACTCGGCTGCCTTCACGGGGGCGACCTGGCCCAGCAGTAGCTCCATAGGCACGACGGCGCACGCACGCGACCTCACTGCCACGCTTCCCCTGAAACCAGGGACGTACCTGGCGCGAGTGTTTGACGTCGCTGGTAATCCCTCCGACGTGATAGCGTCCGTTACTACTAAGCAGGCCAACGTCCTCACGTTTGCCAACGTCGACTCCCTGAACGAGCACACTGCGTTCACCGGTCCGAAGACGGGGGTGGTCGAGGACGGTGGCAACCTGAAGCTGGCTAGCATAGGGCTGTTCGACGACATACCGGACTTCGACGCGATCTCCGACCTGGACTCGTTCGGAGGAATAACCTCCACTGGGACCTATGACTTCGCCGCTGGCTTCGACCTCACTACGATAAAGCGGGTGCGCCTTACCACGAGAGTGGGAATGACCAGTGTCAACGTGCTGGACTTCATAGACGATCGCACCGATCTAATGGACGACTGGGAGGACTTCGACGGTACCACGCAGGCCGAGACCGACGTGGTGGTATTCGTACGCCACACCGACGACGATCCGGGTGGTGGCAGTCCTGCGTTCAGTGCCTTTGAGAGACTTGACAGCGCGGAGTTCGAGGCCAGGGGCTTCGACTTCCGTGCCATATTGACAACCAAAGATCCTGCGTTTAATGTATTTGTAGACACGTTGGGTGTGGACGTCGAGGAGGTAGTATGACAGAGAAGAAGAATAAGAAGGAGAAGAAGAAGTCGCGGCCAGCTAGGCCGATCATCTCGGCCAGGGCGAAGGCTAGAGTGAAGGCCAAGAAGGCCGAGGAGGCCAATAAGGCCGAGGAGGCTAATAAGGCTGTGCTCATCGCGTCGCTCGACGACAACGGTCACCTGGTTGGGACGCTACGCGGTCAGCCCAGTGTTGACGACATAGTCCTGCCAGACGACTGCGACCTTCCCCTTAATGGTACCTACAAGTGGATGGCTGATCAGGAGTGCTTCCTGCCACTGGGCACGGGCTTCCCCAGGGTCGCGGCGAAGCCACCGGTCTCGGAGACCCAAGTGCTGTACCTCTTGGCTAGTGCCATCGGGGAGTCTCTTCTGCCAAAGGAGGTAGCGGACTGGATGAGGTGGTATGAGTCTAATCTCAAGAAGCGAGACGAGGAGCTCCAGGTTCGCACGAGAAAGATGAGGGAGCAGTAGGGTATGTCACAGACAGACCTCAACGTCGCCAATGCCTCCGGTGCCGTAGTCCGCGCCGACCTGAACGATCACTTCCAGGCGCTCGCGACCAACAGTGGTGGGGCTACGGCCCCCACGACGACGTTTCCCCACCAGTGGTGGTTCGACGAGTCCACCAACGACCTCAACCAGAGGAACGCGGGAAACACGGCCTGGGTACTGATAGCGCGTAAGGATGGAAGCGGCTGGACTCCATACCGGCAGGGTACCTTACTGGGGATCCTGGCAACTAAGAACTCCAACGTGCTCGCGAAGACCGGAGCCTACACGGTCGTGGTCGCTGACGACGGAAAGCTGATCGATGGCGACGCAACCACTGCGGCCTTTAGCGTCACCTTACCAACAGTGGCAAGCGCTGGCGACGGGTTCATCGTCGCCGTCAAGAAGACGGACTCGTCGGCCAATGCCGTTACCGTCGACGCCGCCGGTGCCGAGTTCATCGACGGCGCGACGACTAAGGTGCTGTCTGACCAGTTCGCGTCGGTGGTGATGTACTGCGACGGAGTCGAGTGGCACATAGCCAGCGAGGTCGAGCCAGCCGCCGCGCCCGCTAGCTTCCCCACCGGCACCTCCATGCTGTTCCAGCAAACGGCGGCGCCTACGGGCTGGACTAAGCAGAGCACGCACAACAACAAGGCGATCCGACTACAGACTGGTGCCGTGACCACGGGGGGTGCCAACCCCTTCACCACCGTCTTCGGCACCGGCAAGGCGACCGCCAGCCACACGTTGGCGATAGGAGAGATCGCCGCCCACACGCATCAGGTTGGGAGCGCCACACAAATAGCTTCATCGGCTGGTACTGACTCGAACCCCGCAGGCTCCGGTGCTGTAAGTTCGTCGAGTGCCGGTGGCGGCGGCGGGCACACGCACAATCTTAGCAATCTTGATCTGCTATTCGTCGACTTCATCATCGCTAATAAGGACGCATGAACATGGCAAATAGACACCACATGACCGTTGCCGAGATGCCTTCACAGAGACACGCCCTTGATCCGGTGAGAGGATATATTCTCCCCGGAAAGAAAGTGGAATTTCCGGCCGGCACGAGGTTGTCTTTTCAGCAGCAGAATTCACCGCCTGGTTGGACTAAAGACAAGAAGCACAGTGATTTAGTGCCCAAGGGTTTCATCATCGCGGTCAAGGATTAGGCCATGAGCAACGGCGACACCTTCTGCAATCCAGACGAGGCGGACTGCCCTTACACGGGGTTCAAGGAGACGTGCAAGGCCCACCGAGACAGGTGCGGCAAGTGGGTCAAGCTCATGGCCGGCAAGAACGCCCAGACCGGCGAGCCGATCTATCAGTGGGCCTGTGAGGACTCCTGGCGGCCGATCTTGGCAATTGAACAAATAGCCGCCGTGGAGGCGCTAGACAAAAGTGTCCAGCTGCTGCGTAACGATCAGACCAAGCGAGACGCTACCTCGCTACAGATTACCCTGGAGCAGCTCAAGGCTCTCAACAATATGGGGGTGATCTTACAGAAGATGGGAGACGAGATGGCCAGGCACAACGACGGCTTAATCAAGCTGGGACAGGAGCGTCTCGCAGGCGATGGGAGAGTCATAGATGGTTAACGTAGTAATAGCATCGGGTGACGGTCGCGTGGGTGTTGACGGTGAGTTTCGGACGATCGACCTGAGCGATCTGGATCCACTGATAGTGGCCGTTCATTGGGATGGGACCGTCGGTGAGATCGAGTACGCGCCGGGCAAGCGCGCCGCGTTGAAGACTGGCAACATTCCTATTACCGACTTTACGCCGTTTCAAAAATATGTAACTCGGTGGACCAACGCTGCCCCACCGCCACCGACGCTGGGCGAACTCAAGACGGCCAAGATCGGCGAATTCGTCACCGAAGGCGTCAAGCGCGTCGCCGCCCAAGTGCCAGATTGGGACAGTATCGAAACGATCAAGACCGTCTCCGGGCTGTGGGTTTCGCATCTGGCCACGAACGCTACCCCGGCGCAACTCAAGGCCAAGGACATCTACCTGTATGTCCGCGACACCGTGCCGCTGAAGATCGCGGCCGTTGACGCCGAGGCGGACCTTGCCCTCGTCGATCCCACCGTCGCCGATCCCTTCGGCGACGGCACACTCTGGCCTGCGTAGCAGACCCTATCAGTTCCGGGTCACCTCCCGGAAACGGACCCTGAGCCGATCGGGGTCTAAGACGTCTCTCTCCCAGAGGCGTATCCTCCCTGTACTGACCCCCGGCCCTAGGCCGGGGGTCTTTTCCACACCTACACGGTCCTCAGGAGGGCACCAGGTCGCTACTAGGGCTTGATAGGGGCCGGGGGGGCCCACCAGGGCTCAAGGTTGGCCCTGGTGGGGGCTACCCTACTCGGCCTAGCAGGCCGGGTCGAACCGTGGAGGCTGGGCTCCTGGCGGCTGGTCCTGGTACTTGCCGTCGTGTGGGTACGGCTGGTTGGTCGGCTCGTCGAGCAGGTGAAAGACGATCTGGGCGATGGGGGCTCCGCCCTCGATCACCAGTGGCATCTCGTTGGCTGACCTGTGGAGCGTGAGCTCCAGCGTGAGATATCCCCTCCAGCCCGGCTCGATTACCGTGTTCTGGACGACTAGACCCATCCGCGCCCACGTGGACTTGTCGTGGACGACGCCGAGCATGTAGAGTGGCATCTCGAAGTACTCGAGAGTGGAGACCAGCTCGAACGCTCCCGGCTGTATGATTAGGTTCTCGTTCGGGGCCGTCCTCACGTCGTAGCCTGCGGGACTGAGACCGTAGGTAAGACCTCCGTACCTGGTCTTTTTCACAGTACGAGCGACGAATGGATCCACTGGCCGTACCCTCTCCAGCGTCTGTGCGGATGCGATAGTCATTGTACTATCCTTCTCTGCTGTTGTTCTAGAGTTGTTCCCCCGGCTACTTCTGGGCTGCCTTTTGCAGTCGTGTCAGCGCTCTGGCCTTCACGCGCATGGACTTGGGGCGTCCCTTGCTCGGGACCATCTCGCTGGAGCCTGGCCGACGCACGAGGGTGCCCTTCTTGACGGCGGGCTTGATCTTGGTTGAGATCTTGACCAGGCCAGGGAGCATGAACTGCCCCAGACTGCCGGGTCTGATGGATCGCTCCATGACGTCGGCGAGACCCTCGAGAACTGCCTTGGTGACGCGCACCGGGTCGGTCGTGCCCTTGGGTATGTAAGTCGCGATCTCCTTGACGAGCGCCGACTTCGTCAGCTTCGTCTTGATTGCTTTCCTGTTTGCCATCTCCGTGTCTCCTTGGTTGGTTGGTTGGTGATACGAGGTCAGAGCTTACGCTCTATCCTCTCGGTAATGGATACAGCCACTCGGTTTTTCTCTACGACTACCCTGGGCTCGTGGCCCTGCTGCTCCGCCCAGAGTAGCCACTCGTTCAGCATCTCCCTGAGCTCACTCCCGTCCTCCAGACTGTGTGTCTTGTGGGCGACCTGCTTCCGCATCGGTTTATCTGTGAGGAGCTCCTTGGGGAGAGGCTCGTCGCAGACCAGCGTCTCCTCTCGTCGTCGTGCACACATGCGGATGGCGCCACCTCGGCCGAGGGACTGCGTCGTGTAGGTGAAGGGAACCTTGGTCCTCGAAAAGATGTAGGCGACCTGGTCGGAGTTCCTTACTCTGGATGGACTTACTCCATCAGTCGTAAACATCACGCCGAGACACTGGTTGCCCGGAGTTCCTATTGTCAGGAACAGCGACGCGTGGGATAACTTGTCGAGCATGGCCAGCTCTCCGGCGTTGGCGAGTTCATCGAGGTCCGCTTTGGTGACACGTGGTAATGCGTCGCGTGGTATCTGTACCACTAGCTGACCCTTTCCCATAATGTACACTTTGAGTGGCCAGACGCGGTGGTCTACCTCTACCTCCGGCGCTGGTACGTCGGTCTTGGGCGACTCGCCTCCACCCGATCTCGCTGGGGGTGGAGTTGGCGTTGGCAGCTGGGGCAGGACGTCTCGTCGGATGTCCTGCCACTTCTTTGCCAGCAGGTTGCCCTCGTCGTAGTTGGCCGAGCGGGAGAGTATGGTGAACCGCTCCTTGCCGTTGACACTCACATACAGACGGGGGTGGGAGTGGGACTGATCGAGACGGCAGGTGTAGCCGTCGCTCTTGAGCTCGCCGCCGATAGCCCTGGCGACTCTCTCGAAGTTCATACTCATCCGTATCTCCTCGTTCTAGGTGGTTCCTTACGCTACGTTACCAGTAACAATACAGCAGGGGGAGACTTGTAAGAGGACTCTCACAAGTAACGGGAGGGGAATAGGTGTAGATGAGGGCAGGCTTGGCCGTCCATATACTTCGGCCAGGAAGAAAAAGAAAAGAAAAGAAAGGAGGGACCCCAGGGCGGGGTCCCTCCTTTTTTCAGTTGGTCATAGGAGGAGTTGGGCGGTAGATCCTTTGATCTTTACATCACCCCAGCTGCTGGAGGCAGTGAGGTGCGCTACCGCAACCTGCAGTCCAGACCAGACTGCAGGTTTCGCCCTGACGAAAGGGCTCATCAGGCGGCATAGGTCACTTCTTGGACTTGGCCTTCTTGGTCTTCTTCTTCTTCGTCTTCTTGACCTTCGACGTTTCCGCGCGAGCCTTTTTCTTTGCCACCCGGAGCTCGGCTCGCTTCGCTATGGTAACGAGCCGCTGCTTAGGCCGAGAGACGAACTTCTCGACGATGCCCTGAGCCTTCTTTAGACTTGGGGTGTCGACTTTCTCGCTGACCAGCTCCTCGGCCACTGCGGCCGTCAGGGGATTTTTGGTCAGCACTTTCACAACGTGCTTGAACGCGAGTGCTTTGAAGTTCATTTTCTCCTCCGTAGGTAGATTGAGCGTTCTCATCAGACCCCAGCTGCTCACACTGGGATGACCCTGGGGTGGTTGTTCCCAGGGTTTCGAATTGTCAGTAGGGTAACTCCTGATACCTCCTTTCTACTTCGTCTCGGTGATTGTCCACGGTAGCGGCGGGGTGGAGTATGGGCCCCTCACCGTTGAGCTTTCGCAGAAGCTGGACTGCTCGGTGGGCTTTCATCCTGTAGTGCTTGTGGAATACCCTCTTGTTCTCCTTGGCAACCATCTCACCGGACCACCTGATCCATCCGTCCTTGCCGAAGGACATCTTTCCCTGGAGACCGAACGCGTCGAAGGCATACTTGGCACGGGCGATGCGGAACTCCAGTCGCTGGTACTGGAGTGCCCAGTAGTCGTCTGCTACCGCGATGGCCCAGCTGCCCTCGTCTCGGACGGACTTGATGTACTCCTGCCTCTCCTTGTCGTCACACATGCGGTTGGCCAGGAACCGTCCCCAGCCCATCAGCAGGAACACTCGCCTGTTGCTCGTCACGCTCGCCTCCTCTCGGACATAAAGCGTGGGAGCGTGCGCATGGTGGACGCGATGATCATCGCCCCCTGCATCCGGGGAATGTTACGCTGCAGGTTCAGGTCGTCGGCGTGGTCCATCATCTCCTCGAAGGTGGAGGCGTGGGCGTACAGACCCGAGATTGGGTGGTAGCCCGGCTCGTCCGCTACGGCCACCCCTAGTCCCCACCGGTCGTCCTCGATCGTATCGTGCAGGATTACGGCAGCGTAGCACCACAGCTTGCCCTTGAACCTGCCCTCGTAGTTGTGCTCCAGGGGGATCTCGGGGCTGAGTTTCTTGATAGTCATGATCTCCTCCTATAGTGGGTTGTCTCATCAGCGTCGGGATACCCACTCCCGACGGACGAGGAGGTCAAGCCCTCCTCGTTTCGGCTTAGTTATTCTTACCTTGCCTTGCCTAGCCACGCCTCGCCGCGCCCAGCCATGCCAAGCCAAGCCCACGACCATGCCATGCCGTGCCTCGCCTAGCCACGCCTGGCCAGGCCACGCCGTGCCTCGCCCAGCCATGCCAAGCCAAGCCATGCCTCGCCTTGCCGTGCCGCGCCCTGCCGAGCCCCACCATGCCCAAGCCTCGCCTAGCCTCGCCATGCCACGCCTGGCCCCGCCCAAGCCTTATTGCTTCTCCTTCCACGAGGTGACGCGGAACCGCCCGAAGGGACCACCCCGCTCGGGTCGGTAGTCGCCGATGCCGATCCTTGTACCACCCTCCGTGAGTAGCTGGTGGATTAGTTCTACCGTCAGAACCTCCGGATCGATCTCGAGGATGAACTTTGCTGCCCAGGCATCCCACCTGGGCCGGTGCCTCATGATCCTGCCCTTGGTCGCTGGGATCACGACCGGCCGACTGTCGACCTCGAACTTGGTAACCTTAGATTTGCAGTCGTTCTTGAGGATTGTTATTGCGTCTGAGGACACAATAACAGCGGCGGGAACGATGTACTTGATGCTCTTGCGATTTCCCTTGAGCTTGTGGCTGCCTCCGGCTTCCCGAAGGAGCCTGGCGATAGCAGCGCCAGGAAAGTAGTAGCTGCTGCCATTGCGGTATGCGTACTGCTCTGCCTCAGCTCGGGGGTCCCGTGGTTGGTCTAGAACAGGCCTGGTAACACCCGGCTGCTCGGATTTCTCCGTAAAGCGATGCTGCAACAGTGGGGTGATACCTTTGATGGTAACTTCAACTGTCTTCATGATCTCCTCCTATTGTCTCGAGCTGTCATCATCAGGAGCAGGAGCTCATCCCTGCCCGACCGGACCAGTGAGAGTCCGGTTTCGACTAGAGGCGCTTTCGTCGTAGACGCTTGGGGAGACGCTTCCTCCGTATTGGCTTGGGTGCCTGCCCCCGTCCGCAAAGATCGTATACCTTTGGGCTCGTATTCTCGATCTTATCCTCTCGTAGCAGCCGTCGTAGCGCACGCCGAACTACCTTTTGGTCCAGTCCTAGAGCCTTCGCTATCCGATGGGCGGTGGTCGCCCGAGTAGCAATGCAGTCCAAGACCCGACCGGCTTCCTCCGCTTTCAGATGGCGACGCTTCAGTCTCTCGGCCTTGATTGCTTGCCGCTCCAGTCTCCGCTTTGCTCGCCTCTCCTTCTCGGCCTTTCGGGTCATGACCTTAGCAAAGATCTCGGCGTTCGTGCGGACCCTAGGCTGCAACTGAAAACTTCGTCGCCGCTGCTGAGCCTCGCGGTGGCGCGCCCACTCCTTCTCAGTCCACTTCTCTCGCCTGAGAGCGCGCGGGATGTGGAGCAGGTCGTCCTTGGGGCACCACCACGGGTCTTTCCGTGGTAGCTTCCACGGCTTCGCAGTCGCTGTGTACTCGGTTGATTGTGATGTCATGATCTCCTCCTATGGTTTGATGCTGACGCATCTGGAAGCCATACCTCTTGGCATGACTTCGGGCTACGTCAGGATTTGCCAGCACTTTGGTAGGATGTGAACTTCTCGTATTTAATTTCCGTAAGAGCCTTGTCGACGAGCTCATGCACGTACTGCAGGAATGCCTGCGATACGCTGGCAGCCTCGTCCTGCGTTGGGAACGAACCCTGCCGGGCGTAGATGAACGAGGAGTGCTCGCTCAGCTCCACGTACGCGCCTGCCCTGAAGGAGCCGTCCTCATATGGGCCGATCGTGGTCGATGTGATGCTCAGGTTCATGACGCCCTCCTAAGACGGGGTTTTGATGTTAACTAACTTGGCGACCAGGACTTGGGGTATTGGTGTTATCCAGTACCCGAAGCCTCCGGAGTGCTGTCCCGGACTTTGGACGGCGACGTCGGTGAACAAGAATGGATCTACGTCTGTGTTAGACGGTCGTGGTTCTCCGTGCGTCTTCTTCCAGCAGTTGACGAAGTAGCCAGGTATGATCTTGATCTCGAAACCTTCGTCGACCTCGGCGAAGCTATCCAGGAGGTAATCCTTGGCCTCGGTATGCGTGTGGCACGCCGAGATCTCGGCGTCCTCCAGGATGCGTTCACCGTCGCTGTCCGTAGTTACGTAGTACATGATCTCCTCCTATCCAGGCTGTCTCGTCAGGCCGTGGCTGCCTGGGCCACGACGACCGGAGCGGGATGCCCCGGTTTCGACTTTTATTAGTCCACACCAATCTGCTTATTCAGGTTGATGGTGTCACCAGCCTCCAGACCGTCTAGATAACCAGCGGTGTGGGAGCTGCTCATCCGACCTTTGCCAGCGCCTAGCTTTCCAACCTTATCCTCGATGAAGGCTTTGTTCCTGTGCCGCGTCTGGTCGTACAGAGAGGCTAGGGCTGGGAGGTTCCGGCCCTCGTGCGTGGTGATCCCAGTCCGGGAGCTCTCCTGGATGTGCCCCATGATGCGGTTTCGGAGCCTAAATGAGCAGGAGTTGGCAAAAGACTTGCGATAGCGGTTCCTCTCCTTCTTAGGATACTCTCGCGCACCCTCGCGGGCCAGTCGCCAGACGGTGTCTATCAGGTACTCCGACATCATCTTGGCGATGGCGATGTTGTGAGGCTCGCCGACGTAAAAGTGCAGGTCGTACTGCGCGACACCTCGCTTCCGATGCAGTGCTTCTGCCTCGTAACTGGTGTAGTAGTACTCGCAGAAGTACATGCGAGCTGTGGACACCCGGACGACGCGCTGCCATGCGCGACGCCTGGACGTGACGGAGCCCTGGGCGACCGAAGTCTTGGCCTCCTCGGCCTCGACCTCGGTCACGTCGATGTTGTAGGTGGCCAGGAGCTCTTGTGCCTTCTCTGCCGCGAGCGCTGCCTCGTGCTCGTTGGGCGACTTCGACAGTGCCAGAAGCTTCTGGATCTTGTCTATGATCTTTTGCTTGTCGTTCATGATCTCCTCCTATGGTTTGATGCTGACGCATCTGGAAACCCACCCTCCTTAGGATGGGCTTCGGGTTGCGTCAGTCTCCCTCGTCCTTAATAGAGGCCACCTCGTCAGCGATCCGTTGGATCCACTGGTCTAGCCTGGGGGTAGTACAGGCTCCGCCGTGAGCTAGACCCTCCAGGAAGGACGAGATGATGAAAGCTACATCCTCTAGGCTGAGGTCCATTCTCATCTCGGTCGCAGCGAGGTAGACGTTCTCGACTAGACCTTTCACTGTGTCACTGGCTGCCATCGGATTTCTCCTTGTCCAGGTTGTACCCACGCTTCTTGAGCCAGCGTGGGATGGCCTCCTCGGCCGTCGGCCAGTAGCGCTGGGACGGTCGGCGGTTTTCCATCCACGGGTAGAAGCGCCATCCCTTGGACGACTTGGCTAGACGACCTAGTATCGCCGAGCCTCTCTCGCTCCTCACTGTTATGAACTCCATGACGCTCTCCTTCTCTACCCAACTCCTTGTAGACTGCCATCTACGACAGTCCACATGAAGCTCCGCCAGCGTCCGTTGGATGGAGCGTTCTTTGCGTCGGGTGCGGTAGCTAGGAGCGTCACTTTGCGACGCTCCTTTCGGTGGTGTTCCAGAGCCGCTGCGTCGCTCTCGGTTGCAGGGTGACAACTGTCATAGCGAAGCATGTCGAACGGAAACTGTCCTGCACCCTCGACCTGAAATTGGTACTGTATTACTTTCGTGCTCATCTCTCGATCTCCTCCTATGGTTTGGCTTGCCTCATCAGGCCATGGGTAGCCATTCCATGGCGACCGGGGAGGGTGCCCCGGTTTCGGCTCATTGAACTTCGGCAAAACCGCAGGACGCAGCCATGAACTTTTTGCCGTTGAGGATGAATAGGTCACCGACGCTGGACGAGCGGTGATCCTTCCCGAATACGGTGAATGTGCTCCCCGCGAGGGAGTGGACGTTCTCGGGCCAGTACCGCTCGATAGTATTGGTCATCCTCCAGGCAAGCTCCAGGAACCCTATCTCCGTGCGCTCGTCCTCGATGGAGAGGTTGGCGACGAGCTTGTAGATGCCGTTCTCGAGGAGCCAGGTACATGCCCTGGCTCTATCACTCTCCTCGCCAACCTGAATGGTGGCAGCGCAGTAGTGCTTGCAAACTTCCTTCTGAAAGGTGGTCCGACGGTCCTCCTCGGTATTGAGGGTGTCGTACACCACGTGTTCGTTGAGGTGAAGAACCTCTATGCTACTTACTGTCATGATCTCCTCCTATGGTTCGATGCTATGCTGGCGCATCTGGGAGCGCACCTGGGGAGATGCGCTTGGGGTTGCGTCAGTCGGGGCAATTGATAGCGACAGCAGGTCCGCCAATGTCAATTTCGTTAATGGCGGGGCTGGAGTTAACATCAACTTCTTTCCCGCATTTGACGCAATGGCTGCGTTTAAGAGCGGGAGAAAGGGTTTTGAAGTGGGACATCTCATGTCCTCGCCATGTTGCGGCGGCACGAGCTTCTAAGCGTAAGCGGTCAATGGTTCTCATGATCTCCTCCTATGGGTTGGTCTGTCTCATCAGGTGCAGGGGACCAGTCCTACACGACCGGACTAGGGTGTCCGGTTTCGACTAGATGTGCCGACCCGTTCGTGGGTCAAAGCCAGTGTACCGTATGTTGATCTGGCGCATCGTATTGCTCCAACTCTGATCGTGGCCGTGGCCTCGCCCGACAATGGCATGAGCTAACTCATGCAACATGATATCTGGATCAGTCGTGCGCTTGGAAACGATCAGGCAACGATCACCACACCAGTCATAGATACAGCATCCGACGGCACCACGCTCGACGGAAGAAAACGTACTGGGTGTCCCACGCAGAACTTCAGGAACGAGAATGCCATAGTCTGCGCAGATGCGGCGAAGTAACTTGCGGGTGAACTTCATGATCTCCTCCTATGGTTGAGCTGTCTCGTCAGTGCCAGGGAGCTCACTCCTGTCAGACGCTCCGGTTGGAGCGTTTCGACTTAGTCATGGTATTCAACTGCATGGTAGTGTACGTGCACTGAAGAGAGCTTGTCGGTGTAACGCGTTTCTCTGTTCTCTGCATCTCTGCCTGAAGCGAAAAGTACGACAGAACCGTCGGTGTTTTTGAGGTAGGCTGTGGCAGCACCGAGTGATGAACCACCAGTCCGTGTTGACATGACGGCATAAACCGTATCTTCACTGAGGACGATACGGTTGGGTCGACGAACTGGCGTCGGCTTGCGGCCGATCACCTTTTCCTCGCTGACGATCTTGACGCCGTCCATCAGCGTGGCCCTGATCACCAGGTCGTAGATGCCGACATCGCTCGGCTGACTGACCATGCTCTGGCTCTTTA
>SDBU01007422.1_pt1 | contig 12640 bp, 14 predicted proteins | sample 2277071 | NCBI WGS metagenome assembly SDBU01 (sample SAMN10397929, study PRJNA504765) | marine sediment metagenome | isolation source: marine sediment core GS08_GC12, 126 cmbsf | place: Arctic Ocean: Gakkel Ridge, Loki's castle | collected 2008 | reverse complement strand
GGTATGTATACCACACCCCTACGATGGACTGAGACAATCAGCTCTAGCCAAAGGGAAGCTGGAAGAAGTGGCGGAGCAAATTGATGTTGTAGAAATATTCAACGCACGGAGCCCCTTCCCATGGACTTCAACCCACGCTCGAATGTTTGCCGATAAGTACGGTATCACCAAAGGCGCTGGTAGTGATGCCCACACTCTTCAAGAAATAGGTAGTGCCTATGTTACGATGCCAGAATTCAATGGCAAGGATGACTTTCTCAAAGCTCTATCTGCGGGCAAGATTTTTGGACGCAGGTCAAGCCCCCTGGTTCATTTTGGCAGCATGTGGGCAAGGTTAAAGAAACAGTTCCAATAGAGGGTGGAGATGTATCGGCTTGGCTGGTTTTCTACAGGTAGAGGCAAGGGGTCTAGAGGGCTTCTCAAGGCAACTCACGACAGCATCAAGTCGGGCGAGATTGAGGCTGAGATAGCCTTTGTTTTTTGCAGTCGCGAATACGGCACAACTGAAGCAACCGACCAGTTTCTCAAGATGGTTGAGGATTATCAGATTCCCCTTGTTACCTTCTCCTACCAAAAGTTTAAGTCCAAAAGAGCCATACCCGATACCAGTCAACAGGAAGCTCTGCCCTCGTGGCGGCTCGACTATGATAGAGAGGTAATGGCACGGCTGCAAGACTTTCGCCCTGACCTGTGTGTGCTTGCGGGTTACATGCTGATTGTTGATAAGGAGATGTGCCAGAGATATAATATGATTAACCTCCACCCGGCAGCTCCCGGCGGCCCCAGAGGAACGTGGCAGGAGGTAATCTGGCAACTGATTGAGAATGAGGCCCGAGAAACAGGAGCAATGATGCACCTGGTAACTCCCGAACTGGATGAAGGACCACCGGTAACTTACTGCACCTTCCCAATCAGAGGCGAACCGTTTGATAAATACTGGGAGGAAATGCGAAAGCTACCGTCAGATAGTCTAGAACGCCACAGTGAAGACCTCCCCCTGTTCGAGCTCATCAGGCAATACGGAATGGCCGGAGAACTTCCTCTAATAATATCTACCATTAAGGCTTTTAGCCAGGGAAAGGTCAAGGTTGCGGCAGGCAGGGTTGTGGATGCTGCAGGAAAGCCTATTAAAGGTTACAACCTCACTGATGAGATAAACGAGGCGGTGAAAGGGACAATCTCGCAGTGAACTATCCCAGCGCGCCAAGAGATTTACAATAATAAGGACTCACAGCTATTTCTTACTGGCTTTAGCCGCCTTATCTGGTGGCTTGCTCAGGATTTCATCCACAAGGCCGTACTCCACCGCCTGCCCCGGATTAAGGTAAAAGTCCCGGTCAGTATCATGGACTATCTTTTCTAGTGGCTGGCCCGTGTGTGTGGATATGATGCCTCGAATTATTCCCTGAATCCGCATAATCTCACGGGCAGCAATCTCTATATCGGCTGCCTGCCCCTGAGCACCGCCAAACGCCTGGTGCATATGGATGGTAGAGTTAGGTAAGGCATAGCGTTTGCCCTTCTCCCCAGCGCAAAGGAGTACCGTTCCCATACTGGCAGCCAGCCCGATACAGATAGTTGAGACATCAGGTCGTATAAGCTGCATAGTGTCGTAAATAGCAAGCCCGGAGCTAATGATACCACCTGGGCAGTGAATGTAGAGGCTTATGTCTTTATCCGGGTCCTCTCGCTCCAGAAAGAGAAGCTGGGCAACAATAACATTAGCCACCTGGTCATTAATAGGCATGCCTAACATAACTATGCGCTCTCTTAACAATAGCGAGTATATATCGAAAGCTCGCTCCCCTCTGGCTCCAGTCTCAATCACCATAGGAATAACATTCACTGGTTGGATGTTCATTTTTCCTCCTCCTCTTTTATTATCTTAGCATTTTTGCCCGGCTTTCACTATCCGGCACATCACCGACCTAAACCCAGGATAACCCGATACCGGGTCACGGGCTTCATCATCGGTCAGGATATTGGCGTTGGCTTCATCCCATCCGTGCTGCATAACGACTACTTTAGGGTGAATGTCCTCAGTAAGCTTAGCCTTCACCATGATGCTTCCTCTCCGGGATTCAACCTTCACTAAATCCTTCTCAGCTATGCCAAGTCTGCCAGCAGTTTTGCGGTTAATTTCGATTAGGGGCTCTGGTAATAACTTCCTCAGGCTAGGCAGGTTACGATATTCTGAATGAAGATAAGGTAATGCTCTCAGCCCGCTAGCGAAAATCAGGGGATACTCCACCGCTAAATCCGGGCGACTAACCGGGCTCTCCGCAGGTTCATGATAGGTTGGCAATGGGTCATATCCGTAATCCTCTAAAACCTGTGAATATATCTCTACCTTCTTAGAGGGAGTATTAAAACCATCTTTAAGATATTTTTTTAACTCCCTTTCTGCATAATGAAAACCACCTGGGTTCTGCCTCAGCTGGTCAAGTGAAATATTTGTTGGTTCCAACCAATAGCTAAAGAGCTCATCACTATCTTTCCAAGGGAAGTATTCAGCATAACCCATCCGCTTACCCAGCTCTACCCAGATTTTCCACTCTTCCATGCTGTTTCCAACTGGTTCAATGACCCTGTTTGTTACTGCAATCAGAGGAAGACTATACCCATAATCCCTGACGTCTTCCCTCTCCAAGAAGGTAGTGCCTGGCAATATTATATCAGCTAGCCTGGCTGTTTCTGTCATGAATATATCGACAACTAATAGCAAATCTAATTGCCCTAAGCCTTTCTTTACCTTGTTGGCATTAGGCCAGGTTAAAACCGGGTTACAGCCAACGACCAATAGACCCTTAATTGGGTATGGCTGCTCAGTGAGCATAGCATCAATCGCTGGCACTACCGTTTCCTCGTTAGTATACCGGCTAAACAAAGGATAATCAGCACCAATTGGTACTTTGCCAGCAATCTTTTCTTCCAACCTAAAACTTGCCCGCCGGAGCCTTTCGGCACATACATTGCCACCGGGTATATCAAGGTTACCGGTAACAGCCATCAGTATGGTAACAGCTCGGATAGCCTGAATTCCATTAGTAGAGTGATCCAGCGATATACCATGAGCAATGGCTGATGGTTTATTGGTGGCATACATTCGAGCCATATTTCTAATCGTCTCAGCTTTAACCCAGGTTATTCCCTCGACTTTCTCTGGGGAAAACTCTCTCACATGCTCAACTAACTGGTCAAAGCCAACTGTCCATTCCTCAACAAAGGTTTTATCATAAAGCTTCTCAGCTATAATTACATTTAACAGACCGAGTGCCAGAGCACAATCTGTTCCCGGTCTAATCTGGGCATGAACATCTGCCTTCTTCGACAGCGTAGTTGCCTTGGGGTCAATCACTATAAGCCTAGTTCCCCTCCCGAGCATAGCGCGTATAGTAGCCGCCCATGCTGGGTGAGAATCTGTAGGATTAAAGCCCCAGAGCACCAGGCATTTAGTAGCTGGCACATAATGGGGCAGTACATGCATCCCCAAGGTTAAACTATGACCTATTACTCGAGCTAAATAGCAGAAAGAGGAGCCCGTAGTATAGTTAGGTGTGCCATACAGCTCACTGAATCGTCTCAGCATCCGTGCGGAATGATCCAAAATGAAGGGGTTTCCTGCATGCACTATAAGTGCCTGAGGTCCATATTTCTGTTTAATATCGGTTAATTTAGAAGCAATAAGCTCAAATGCCTCGTCCCAGGAAATCTTTTCCCAAGCACCATTGACCTTTTTCAAAGGGTCGGTGAGTCGCTCAGGTGAGTGCACTAGTTCTGGGATAGCATAGGCTTTAACACACAACTTATTATATGGATGCTCCTGCATACCGGTAACCTTTACAATTTTCCCATTCTCCACATATACGTCTATTCCACACCGGTTCAAGCACATATTACAAATAGTTTTTACTAGCCTGCCACTAGTTTCAGCAGTCATTTATGTTTTTCCCTTTTTTGAGTCTTTTGCTATCTCTACCAATCGCTGTACGGTTTTTCGTGTGATTAACATCTGCCTGACTGACTCACGCACCTGTGGGGTATTTAGAGATTTCTGCAGCTCATCTTTTTTCTCTGCGACGCTTTTTACCATGCTTTTAATCTCAGCATCTATCTCGGAGTCACCGACTTCAATCTTTTCCTCTTCGACGATCTTTCCTAATACGACGGACCGAGTAACGCTTTTCGTGGCTAACGGACGTAGCTCCTCTCGCAGTTCCTCCTCTGTCTTATTAATACTCCTCATATACTCATCCAGCCCCCTCCCTGCCATCTGTAAGCGCCTTGATTGCTCGCCAAGGAGTCGGTCAACTTCCATCTCGACCAAAATTGGCGGGAACTCCATCTCGGCAAGGTCAACTACCGTGTCTATTACCCGCTCCTCAAAATCTGTCCTTGCTTTCTCCTCAACTTTGAGCTTTAAGTCAGCGGAGACTTTCTCTCGGAGTGAGTCTAAGGTTTTGAGGTCATGATTGACTTCTCTGGCAAATTCGTCATTCAGCTCAGGCAGTATCCTCTGCTTTATTTCAGCAATACTCACTTTGAACGAGGGCTCTTTCCCAGCCATCTCGCTTTTAGGATAATCTGATGGGAATTGGAGTTCGAACTCCTTATCTTCGCCCCTTTTCATGCCTGCTAACTGCTCAGCAAACCCTGGCACCGGGGAAGGCGAGTCACGAAGAACTTGATATTGAACTCCTTTCTCATTTATGAAAGGCTCATTTCCAATCTTGCTCTCAATATCCAAAACCACTAAGTCCTCAAAGTCCACCGGGCGCTCCACAGGCTCCCAGGTAGAGCGCTGATAGCGTAATTGTTCTATTACGGAGCCAACGTCATCCTCCTTTAATTCTACAGGGTCTTCGGTAACTTGAATATTGTGGTAGTCACCGAGTTTAATCGTAGGCATTAGCGGCACTGTTGCCTTAAATACCACGGGGTCGGTTTGGGTAATTTCAATAGAGGGGCGGGCAATAGCCTCAATTTGTTGCTCCTTGATGGCCTTCTCATAAGCCTGAGGTATTAAGGTATTGAGCGTATCCTCAAGGAGGCCTTCTTTACCTATGTATTGTTCGAGTATTTCCCGTGGCGCCTTCCCTTTACGGAAACCCGGTATATTGGTTTTCTTAACCAAACGGTGATAGGATTTCTGTAAGGACCCCTCTACTTCAGCAGGTTCCATCTCAATACTCAGAAACGCCTGACTGTTTTCCGTTTTTTCCCTGGTTACTTTCACTCTTCCTCCCGCAGACGCAAGTGTAATTCAGCCAATTGCTCCTCGGTGACTGGCGAAGGGGCATCGAAGGTTAAATCGATAGCACCCTGAGTCTTGGGAAAAGCAATCACCTCCCTGATGGTCTCCTCACCTGCCAGTAGCATTACAATACGGTCAAGACCCAGAGCTATGCCACCATGAGGTGGAGCACCATACTCAAAAGCCTCAAGCATATGCCCGAATCGAGCATCCATCTCCTCATCACTGTAACCTAATAGTCCAAACACTTTCCTCTGAAGCTCTACGGTGTGAATCCTGATGCTGCCACCACCTATTTCATACCCGTTACATACGACATCATAATGCCTGCCGCGTACCTTTTCCGGAGAGCTGTCCAGTAACGGCACATCTTCATCCCAGGGTGCAGTAAATAGATGATGCTCCGAATCCCATCGTCCTGCCTCTTCATCCCATCTCAGTAATGGAAAATCCTGAACAAAGGCGAAGACGAACAGATCAGGGTCAGCCAGCTCAAGCCGATGCCCCATCTCCTGACGCAGTTCCCCCAGTACCCTATCAACCAGCTTCTCTTTGCCAGCAATAATAAGCAGCAGGTCTCCCCCTTTTGCCCCCGAACACCCTGCCATCTGTTTAATCTGGTCTAAGGTTAGAAACTTAGCCGCCACAGATTTTACCATTTCAATGGTTAGATCGCTTAAACTACCGGTCAGGGCGCCTAATGAGACAGTTACCAAGCCTCCAGCTCCAAGGTTCAGCACCAGCTTATTCAGTTCGTCCAGTTGCCCTCGGGTATAGCTGCCACAGCCGGGTGCGCATATACCCTTCACCACACCCCCTTCAGCAATAGCAGAACGGAAGACAGAGAACTCGGATTGGGCGATAATATCTGACAGGTCTCTTATCTCCAGACCAAAGCGCAAATCAGGCTTATCCGTTCCATAACGCGCCATGGCATCAGTGTAGCTGAGGCGAGGGAAGGGTTTTTTTACTCGTAGTTCAGGCTTAACTGTCTCCATCATAGAGGTGAAAAGTTCCTCAATCAAGTTGAGGATGTCTTCCTCTGTAACATAGCTCATTTCCAGGTCAAGCTGGGTAAATTCGGGCTGGCGGTCGGCGCGGGTATCCTCATCACGAAAGCACCTGGCTATCTGATAGTATTTCTCCAAGCCAGCTACCATTAATAACTGTTTGAGTTGCTGTGGCGACTGAGGCAGGGCATAAAATTTGCCGGGGTGAAGACGGCTTGGCACCAGGTAATCGCGAGCCCCCTCAGGGGTACTCTTAATCAGGATTGGTGTTTCCACGTCGATGAAACCCCTGGCATCCATGAAATCACGAATAAACTTGGTTACACGGTGGCGGAGGAGTAGGTTCTCCTTCATCCGACGCCGTCGCAGGTCGAGGTAGCGATACCTGAGACGAAGGTTCTCGTCTACCTCGGTCTCATCATTTATATAAAAGGGAGGCGTCTTTGATGGATTAAGTATTTCGGTATTATGGACGATAACCTCAATATCACCGGTGGGCAAGTTAGGGTTTTCAGTTCCCGGGGGACGGAGCGCAACCTCACCACTGACTTTAACCACGTATTCATTGCGCATCTCACTGGCTATTTGATGGCACTCTTTTGTTATTTCTGGGTTGAACACTACCTGAACTATGCCCTCTCTATCTCGCAGGTCAATGAATATTAGCGCCCCATGGTCTCGACGGCGGTCTACCCAGCCAGCCAGGGTCACCTTGATACCTGCATGTTCTTTGCGCAGTTCACCACAGCTATGACTTTTGAGCAAGATTGCCTCCCAAGGGGATTATAGCTTATAATAGGATACCCTTCAACTTATGCCAGATGGCAAGTCGCCTCCGACCGGCAAGATTGGACTGGAAATCGATGGAGAGGATACACCGCTGGGGGTTTGTACCTCTTCGGGAACAGTAGGGCATTCCCTGAGCTATGGAGAAGCTGATACAGTTATAGTGCTCCCTAAATCAATAACCCTGGCTGGCGCTGCTGCCAATAGAAAAAGTAGAGGTCCAGACCCAAATCAACTATAATATAAATAGATACAAAGCACAATGGAGAGTTTTTAAAGAGAAGATATCGCAGAAAGAGCACCAAGATGGAAAGCCCATAGTCTCAACTGCGCAATGAAGGAGGGAAGGAGCGAAATGTCTAAACTACCCAAACTAAAGCTCAAGAAGCCTTATGGATATCCGTTTGAGGAAATTCGCGACTTCGAGCAAGCCAAAGATGTTCTCTTCAGTCAAGGGGGTGAGGATATAGTCGTAGCAGAAGGTCAGGTGATTAAGTCTTATGAAGAGCTTGTCCAGCTGGCTACCCAGGATTCTTACAAGGATAAGGAATTCCTGGAAGTATGGTTATTGGCTGTCGAGATCGGCGGCGGGTAGCTTGTTAGCTCTTCAGGGTGGTTAACACAGGAGCAGATAAAGGAATTAATAATCATGGCCAGCATAATTGCCGTTTGCACAAGTAAGGAAAAGGGGACAAGAAAGGAAGTTGTAACCACTGGCGTCCTTGAAGAAGGCTATGGCCTCACTGGTGATGCCCACGCCGACTGCTCTACTCACCGTCAGGTAAGCTTGCTGGCAATTGAAAGCATCGATAAGATGCGCAGTCTAGGGCTCAATGTAAATCCAGGGGATTTTGCTGAAAATCTGACCACTGAGGGGATAGACCTGGTGTCCTTACCAATAGGCACGCAGCTATCTACAGGGAACGGGATTATCTTAGAAATTACCCAGATCGGGAAAGAATGCCATACCGGGTGTGCTATCTTCCGTCAGGTAGGCAAATGCATCATGCCTAAAGAGGGGGTCTTTGCCAGGGTTATTCGTGGTGGATCTGTCAGAACTGGAGACCCAATCAGGACAGAAAATGACCCAGATTGAGAGTTTCCCTATATTGCAGAGTACTGAACAGGGCAAAGGCGACACTGAAGACACAGTTGCCAGGGAGAAATGGAAGAGTTTACCCATATAGTCCTTCTTATTACTACAGCCACTGCCGAGGAAGCACAACGAATATCCAGGGTGCTGCTGACTCAAAGGAAAGCAGCCTGTGTGAATATCGTGCCCAGGGTCAGTTCCTTTTTCTGGTGGCAAGGCAAACTTGATTCAGCCCAGGAAAGCCTCATGCTCGTCAAAACTAAAGCATCACAACTAAACGAAACTATCAGACTGGTTAAAGAGCTTCACAGCTACGATATTCCCGAAATAATTGCTCTGCCCATTATCGGTGGCAATCAAGACTATCTGGAGTGGCTAGATAAAGAGGTGGAATAAAGGGGAGGGGGATGATTATACGCCGGCCACAGATGAATTAGAAAGGTATGGCAGGCAAATAACGATTGAGGGTATGGCGAACTATTAATCTATGATGGGCTGCACAAAAAATTCAGCGAATTCCTGGTCAAGAAAGACCAAAATTGTAAGCACTGCAGTCATTTGAAAATGAAATGAGCATAAAGATAAACATTAACCCCGGTTTACATCACTATACCGATAACCTGGGTATAGTCGAAGTTAATGGAAATACAGTCGGGCAGTGCCTGGAACATTTAACCGAGCAGTTCCCCGGCATTGAGGAGGCGCTATTTGATAAAAATGGTAAACTGCTCAATTATATTGACATCTATGTTAACGGAGAGAGCGCTTATCCAGAGGAATTGGCCAAGCCGGTCGAGGATGGAGACGAACTTTACATAATAACTATAATTGCCAGTGGTTGAGAAGGAGAGCAGAGATGGCAAAACGGCGGGTACTACTCAGCTTCACACCAGAAACAAATTCCGAGCCAATTATCCATAATATCGGCCAGCAGTTCAATGTGATAACCAATATACGCCAAGCTGATTTGACCGAGGACAGAGGCTGGATAGAAGTAGAACTCGATGGTGAAGAAAAGGATATTGAAGATGGCATTGCCTGGGCTATCTCCAAGGGAGTGCGGGTTGACCCGGTCGGTGGTGAAACGGCATTAACTTAATGAACCGTCGGCTATTGGCTTCGCTTACGCGATTCTAGCCACCTCTGCTTCTGGCTGAGTCGTGTCTTCTCATCCGTAGGCTTATAACCTGTCGAGAAAGCGTCTCTGAAAGAGGGAAAGGTGCCATTTTGAATGGTACTTTTTATTTTCTGCATCAGGTTACTGATGAAGCTCAGATTATGAATAGTAGCTAATCTATAGGCTAAAAGCTCCTCGCAATCAAACAGGTGATGCAGATAAGCTGCCGAGAAAGTTCGGCAGGTATAACATTTGCAGCCAGGGTCAACGGGTTGTTCCATCTGAGCATAGATACTATTTCGAATATTTCGCCTGCCCTCCAGGGTAAAGAGGGCACCATTTCGCGCCACACGAGTAGGCAGGGCGCTATCGAATATATCAATTCCCCTGGCTACACCCTCGATAATATCCTCGGGAGAGCCAACCCCCATAAGGTAGCGTGGCTTATCCTCTGGCAACAAAGCCACCGTTTCCTCAATCATGTTCAGGGTCACCTTCTTAGGCTCCCCGATACTCAAGCCACCAATAGCGTAACCAGAGAATCCCAGAGAGGTAAGACACTCAGCCGATTGACGCCGAAGTTCAGGGAAGACGCCTCCCTGCACAATAGCGTATAGAGCCTGGTCATCGCGCTGCTGTGATTTCTGACACCTCTCTGCCCACTGATGTGTCCTGTGCATTGCTCTCTGCACTTTTTCAAAGCTATCATCATGGGCCGGGCACTCATCCAGAGCCATAATAATATCAGCGCCAAGAGCCTCCTGGAACTGAATAATCAGTTCAGGAGTAATATGGTGCTCGCTTCCATCAATATGGGAACGGAATACAACCCCCTCATCGCTCACCTGACATAATCTTGCCAGACTGAATACCTGATAGCCACCGCTGTCAGTAAGAATAGCCCCACCCCAACCCATGAATTTATGTAGACCTCCCATCTTTTCAATCACTGAAATGCCAGGCCTGAGATAGAGATGATAGGTATTAGCCAACACCATTGGTATCCCGATATCTTTCAGCTCCACGGGAGTCAATGTTTTAACTGTCCCCTGGCTGCCTACAGGCAGAAAGACCGGCGTAGGCACCGTGCCATGTGACGTCCTGAGTTCCCCGACACGAGCCTTGCAATCAGGGCAAGTTTGTATTAAATGGAAGCCGTTTAGATTGTTTGCCAACCCTATTCCTTTATATTAAATGAGTGGCAATGATATTCCGCTGTAATTCTGAGATACCCACATATATCTCAGTCATTTTGGCATCACGGTATAGCCGCTCCACAGGCATATCCTTCATTGTGCCATATGAACCATGAACCTGCATCGCCATACCGGTAACTTCAACTGCTATTTGAGAGGCGAAGAGCTTGGCTACAGAAGATTCATACCTGATGCTCAAACCCTGGTCCCGGAGAAAAGCCGTACGGTATACCAGCCACCTGCCAGCTTCTATTCTACTCACCATCTCAGCCAGATGCCACTGAATAGAAGGCAGCTTGGCAATTGGTTTGCCCGATGCTCTTCTTTGCCTGGCATAATCTATGGATAGTTCCAGCGCTGCCTGTGCCACAGCTATCCCTTCCGCAGCAACACCCAGGCGGGCAATACCCATTACTTCAAGGAGGATGTCAAACCCCTGTCCTTTTTCTCCCAGCAGGCTTTCTTTTGGGACATAAACATCATCAAGATATACCACCGAGGTCCCTAGACCCCTCAGCCCCATGGTCTCGCAGGACTCGCGGATAATAAATCCCGGAGACGAGGTATCAACCAGAAAGGCATTTAACCCTTCCCCCTCACGCCTGGTAAAAACCAGGGATAGATTCACCGCCGGGGCAAGGGCAACAAATTGCTTCTGCCCGGTGATTACATAGCCATCACCACTTTTTCTGGCAATGGTAGTAATTGCCTTTGGGTCCGAGCCTGTTTCGGCTTCAGTAAAGGCAATGCCACCAAGCCTTTTGCCCTGAGCCAGAGGAGTTAAAAGGGTTTTCTTCTGCTCCTCACTGCCGAAACGAAAGATTGCCTCCTCAGGGACAGTGTTTACTGCCATAATAGCACCAACAGTCATTGAAGCCTGGCAAATTTGCTCCAGCACTAAAACATAACCAACATAACCCGCTCCACCACCCCCATATTCAACCGGATAAGGCAGCCCTCGGTACCCACGCTCGCCCATCTCTTCAGTCAGGTCAAAGGGGAACTGCCCATTCTGGTCGATCTCAGCCGCCCGTGGTCTCACTGACTTAACAGCAAACTCCTTTGCCATTCCCTGAAGCATCTTCTCTTGCTCATCGAGGTTGAAGTCCACTTTGCCTCCAGAAGGTTACTTTAATAACCAGATGTCCAGATTCATAGTAAGGAATATTAAGCCCAGATACGGGAACGCCGATAGCTTATACAGCCGCCATGCATTCCGGGACGAGCTGGAAATCGCCAGTCGTGAACTGGCATAGACCATTACAATGCCAATTAGATTGGCCACTATCAGATAAAGCCAGGCAAAGCTGCCAGTGAAATAGAGGGTGATGGAAGCAGCATAAAGTACCAGGGAGAATATCAGCAGTACCTTTACTACGTCCTTAACCGCCCAACTCATCGGGAAGAAGTCCAGCCCTGCATTAAGATAATCCTCCCGATTAGCAGTCATAACACTCCAGACATGAAGCGGTAGCCAGAAAGCAATTAGTACGCACAGAAGTAATATTTCCCAGCCGAAAGCAGGCTTGATGGCGAACCAACCCATAAGAACTGGAGCACAACCGGCGAGCATGCCCTGTGGGAAAACACATGTTGCCCTCTTCCGCCAAAGCACTGCTGCCGTAGTGCCAATTATATCAAATAAAAAACTGAGTGGATGCAGTTGCCAGGCTAAAACCAGCCCAATGATTACCAGGCCCACAGCCAAAGGCAGTACCTTCTCTGGCGGCTCGATGCGTTTTGAAGGCAAAGCCCTATGCCTGGTGCGCTGCATTTTAGCATCAACATCACGGTCAAGATAATTGGTTAGCCCGTTAGCGCCAGCAGCGGCTAATAAAATCGTCAGGGCGATAAGCAGCAGCCTCGGGGATAGGTCTCCACCACCAGCTATGATAGCAGCACTAACCCCGATGAAGGTCAGCAATATGCTCGCACGTGGCTTCAAGACCTCAATATAGCTTGCAATTATTTCCATAGCCATGACTTTCCCTGTTCAGGCCGCCGAAGGCTTCAACTAGGTGGAATGCGTCTCTTCCAGATAACCCTGCAGAATGAGTGCTGCGGCTATAGCATCGTCCCTGGCTTTCTTACGGCTTTTCTTTTTACCAACTGATTGCATCAAGCGCTTAGCCAGTACAGTTGTCAAACGCTCATCCCTGAACTCAACAGGGACCTCAGTGCGGC